>Ga0209986_10002624_pt1 | contig 16309 bp, 16 predicted proteins | sample BlataG_FD_183168 | JGI IMG/M metagenome (GOLD analysis project Ga0209986, IMG submission 183168) | Deep subsurface microbial communities from Black Sea to uncover new lineages of life (NeLLi) - Black_00105 metaG (SPAdes) (version 2) | ecosystem: Environmental > Aquatic > Marine > Oceanic >...
ACTGTTGTCGGCAGTAACAGAGAGGGTTCAACTAGCAAGGATAAACTTTCGGTGATTTCAACGAGAAGTACTATGCAACATGGTTCTTTAGTTTGCTGCACAGCGCTATATTTATGGAAGAAAGTTGATGATATGAGAGGAACCGAATGCTTGTATCTAAATGCATTTTTAAACTCCCATATGTACAATATGAGATGGCGCCAATGTAACCTCGAATGAGTGGGTTGTTGTTTTTTTCCATCAGGCGACGACCGAAGTTTGGTGATGGAGATCCTACCCGAAGAAGGCCGATGAGCCTACACCCGCAGGACCTGATTCGTCTCCCTTATGACGATAGCCTCACCTCAGCCGGCGTCACCTATGCTTGCCGTTCTTTGCACTACAGCCAATCTCGCAACCGTCGTTTCTCCGTTCACCATGTCCGGCGAAGCGTTGCCGCCGTGGCCGCTGAACTCGCATTTCGTCGTTGGTTGGATTCGGAGGGTGTCCCCTACGGGTTGATCCAAGCCACGCCTTTCACCAAACCCAATCACTACACCCTCACCGTCGGCGGTCGCCTGCTCGATGTTAGATCGACTTTCATCACCTCCCGCCAACAGATCCGCCAGCTGCGCCAAGATCCCTCCTGGCTGCTCCAAATTGAAGCGCTCATCCCAGTCGATCAACTCGCCTCAGACTTCCTAAGCGCCGGCGATCCTTATGCCTTTGTTTTCATCGCCGGCCTCGAGACACGCACGCAAACCGACCTGCAGCGGGCATTAGCGGCCGCTCAGCCGTTGTTTTTAATCGCCATCCCTCCCGGCCGCGCCTGGAGACAGATACAACCTAAACGCTCGCTCGGTCAACTGGTATTGAGGAGCAATGACCTCCAATCGATCGACATTGAATTGGGCGGTCAACTCGCCGACCGTCGTCTTATCTTCGAGCGTCTTACCCTCCTCCCTGGTCAGCAGACTGAATTACCCATCAACCTGGCTTCGCTACTCTACATCCACTCGACCCGTCCTGTGGTTGGTAATATCAATGTCCACAGCCCGACACTCCGTCGCACCTGGTCGGTTGGTCCCCTTAGCTGGGACAACATCTGGATCTACGGGCTGGAAGTCATCCTCGCCGGCTGGTGCACTAAGCGCGCTTTCCAATGTCGCGCCCGCTTCTTACCCGCAGGAAGCCGGACACGCCTAGGTTTGCGCACTCGCAATGACAACCGCATGCTTCCTGTCTCCCAATTGCGCCCGATTCGTGAACTGGCTGAGCGCGTTGACCAGCGATAACGATTGCCGCTTGTCTAGCTCCTACCAGTTGCGCCCAATTACCTTCACGAGTATCCTTACCCTCAGATAAATAACTATCTCAAATCAACCGGATTTAGCCATGTACCTTGCCATCGAGGGTGTTATCGGCGTAGGTAAAACCTCCCTTGCTCGTTTGCTTCAACCGATCTTCGACGCTGAGTTGCTCCTAGAGGTCTTCGAGGAGAACCCCTTCCTCTCCAACTTCTATGCCGACCGTAAACGCTACGCCTTCCAGACCCAGATATTCTTTCTACTAAGCCGCTATCACCAACAACATGATGTTGTGCCAAAGACTCTGGTAAAGAGTAATTTAATCGCTGATTACACCTTTGCCAAAGATACTATTTTTGCACACCTAAACCTTGAGGGCGATGAGTTGGACACCTACACTCTCGTTCACCAGGCGCTAGCCGAACGTATTCCTACCCCTGATTTAATTGTCTATTTGAAGGTGGAAACCGACATCGCCATGCAACGAATTACAATGCGTGATAGGTCTTACGAACGGCTTATGGAGCGCTCTTATATGAACGATCTCAATCAGGCGTATGAGGCGTTCTTCAGCGACCATACGGCCTGCCCGGTATTAATTATCGATACCAACCCGCTCGACTTCGTCGCTAACAAATCGCACTTAGCTCACATCACCAACCGCATCCGAGCCGCACTTGGTATCCCGCCCTTCCAACCCGAACTACCATTAGAGGAAAGTCCGTGGCTATAATGATCACCAAAGAGAAACTGGTCGATTTGGCTTGGCGCGCAGCCGATCATCGCGCCACGGTTGGGGATGTAATCTCCGGACACATTATCCGATCGGTTGCCCGTATCCAGCTAAAGTTGGGTGTAACAGCTGATCCTTAGACTATCGCTGGTGGCAGCCACTGCGCGGGCTGACGAGTTGGAATAAAACATAGATCACATGCAGGATCTCATTGATGCAAGGGCCAAGCTAAGCGACGCCTGAGGTCACGCTGGAGTGCATTGCCATGAAAAAGTTCGTCGCCGTTTCAGGGAATATAGGTGTGGGAAAATCGACCCTGGTCGAACTGCTGTCCGAGCGACTGGGCTGGGAACCCTTCTACGAACCAGTAGGTGAAAACCCTTACCTGGCAGACTTCTACAACGATATGCGCGCTTGGTCATTCCAGTCTCAGATCTTTTTCCTCACCCGTCGGCTAAGGTCCCACCGCCAGTTGTTGGACCATCCCACCTCTGCCATCCAGGACCGCAGCGTATACGAAGATGCTGAGATTTTCGCTTATAACCTGCACCTACAAAAACAAATGGATGAGCGGGATTACCAGACCTATCGTGAGCTCTACCAGGTACTCACTCAGTTTCTACCCCCACCTGATCTGGTCATCTACCTGCGCGCCTCAGTCAATACTCTGATTCAGCGCATTTCGCAACGAGGCCGCGATTACGAGCAGCAGATCCAACAAGTTTATCTGGATCGCCTAAACATCCTCTACGAATCTTGGATTGAGAATTTCACCCTCTGCCCCGTTCTGACCGTTCCCGCCGACGATCTTGACTATGTCGCCCACAACAGCCACCTAGACCTGATCGTCTCGAAAATCCAGCAGAAGCTTGCCGGTAAAGAAGAGGTTGTCTTCGAGGCGGCGGAAGTTACTTACGTCAACAACCACCCTCTTTAAGCTATATTGCTTGCTTCACCCATTTGAATCCTGTACAATGCTTGTGCATATCAGCACTAAATCGGGCGACTACGTTTCCGCCGCCAAGGGAGAAGGCCCGATGACCATCATCAAGGTTTCATCCCAATCGCGCACCTCGTCCGTTGCCGGCGCAATCGCTGGCGTTGTACGTGAGCATCACCGTGCAGATGTCCAGGCAATTGGCGCTGGCGCGGTCAATCAAGCCATTAAAGCTGTCGCCATCGCTCGCGGTTACTTGCAGGAGGACGGCCTGGACATTGTCTGTATTCCTGAGTTCACCTCGGTAGAAATTGACGGCAAAGAACGCACTGCCATCCGATTGGTGGTTGAGCCCCGTTAAATCTCCTCATAAGAACCGGATACAACTTAAGCCCATAAACCGGTCGAGATTCATGAATTCGCGTCCGGATTATTCCAGCGGCCGCTCGACTTATAAGGGGGTCCTTACCGGACCCAGCTATTTCTTATCTATTTGATAATCTCGGCAGATCAAGCATAAGTGTCTCCATCGCTAGTTGAACGTTGGAGTATTGATGTATCGCCTGCAACGTACGCCTCGTCGCCTGAACGGCGTTAACGACCTGCACTGGATCAATGTCAGAAGCCAAACGCTCCATGTCTGATCTCCGGTCCGGGTTTTGCCCCGAAGCTCTTGCACCAAAGACGATGATCATGACATCACGCCACAAGCTGAGCCAGGTCTCTAACGTCTCAACCGCTCGCTCTCGTACATTATGTAGACTTTTTCTCTTTGATGGTTTAAACATAGCTGCATAGTCAAAACGTTCGCCTCGGTTCTTTCCTAAAAGTGAAAATAGGTCCTCAAGTAGCGCTGCTCGTCGCTCCAGCTGCTCTGGGTCCTTTGCCAATTGGAGCGCCCATCCGGGCCGACCGGCAGCCAACCCGGACAATAAGTTGGCTCTTTCATCTGATATTCCCCTGGCTACCAACCCCGCCTCTAGTTCAGCCCGGGCAAGGGCTCGTAATGGAATCACCTCACAACGCGAGACGATGGTGGGAAATAGTGACTCCGCTGATCGGGCGGTAAGCAACAGCACTACCTGTGGGGCTGGCTCCTCGAGCGTTTTCAGGAGCGCATTAGCAGCATTGCTACTAGCCTCCCAGAAGCGCAGCAACAACGCTATCCGCCAGCGGCCCTCATACGGCGCTAGTGCCAGCTGACGCTGCAAGAGGCGGATTTGCTTTACTTTCACCTCACTACTTATCCGGTTTTTATCCTGAGCGCCGTCTCTATGTTTGCCCTTGACAATATGAAGATCCGATTTGATCTCCACCTTACTGTCGAGCTGACCAACCTCGACAACATGCAAATCGGGATACTTCTGCGTTGGGATCATTCTGCAGGCACGGCATTCTCCACAGGTTTCTCCGGGGGCTGGCGGTGCCTCGCAGTTCAGCGCCTGCGCAAAACGCAACGCCAAGGTACGCTTTCCAACCGCATCTGGACCAGTGAAGAGATAAGCGTGCCGCACTTTCCTGTTCGCTAAGTGCTGGGAGAGTAAATTAACAGCCCATTGGTGACCGATCATATCCCAAGCCATGCCCCGATTCTAGCCCATCCCCCTGCTCAAACACAAGCTCGGCGCGGTTTTCCTCTGCGAACGTTCATACATAGCGCGGCCTCCAGCCGCAACCGAACGGAATGTGTCACTCTGAGCGGAGCTTGCGGAGCGAAGAGTCTCCCGGCTACATGGATATTCCAGCCTCTACTTCCGCTTTATACGTTGCCAGTTCGCTCAGCGTGACGCGGTCGAGAGCATCATAGCGACTTCCCATCATCAGGGTATAATCAATCCACACCAAGCCCGAGGAGCAGGATGTCAAATTTTTTCCAGCAGCGCTTGAGTCTTCCCGCCCTTTCTCGAATCCGTCGCAATCACGGTCTCGAGCACGCCACGATCAACGTGCTTAGCGAGCGCTTCCCCAATACCACCCTCATTGGCAGATCGGATCGCCAGGGTTTCTATCTATATGGCCAGGTACCTACGGAAGCGTTGCGACAGGCTGTCGACGAGGCGCTAGCGCGGCTGCGGGGCGGCGAGCACTCCCTGGCTATCCACCCCAATTGCGGCACCAACCTTGTTACCAGTGGAATATTAACTGGCATGGCTTCCTTCTTCTCCTTGCTCGGGAGCAAAGACGAGAGTTGGCGCGAGCGCCTGGAGCGCCTACCACTAGCCATCGCGGTTTCAACACTCGCTTTGATCATCTCCCAACCGCTTGGTAGAGCTGCCCAGCAACACCTGACCACTCAGCCTGACCCAGGACCGCTGGAGGTTCTGTCGGTCCATTCCCTCCGCAGCGATCGGGTAAAGATCCATCGCGTGCTGACTAGAAACTAATATGGATCGCCCTGCCTACACCGTTTATTTATTTTACGGCGACGATGAATTTGCCATCGCCGAGGTTATAAACCAGCTACGTGAGAGGCTAGGAGACCCCACCACGGCTGATATGAACACCCAGCGATTCTCTGCCGTAGGCCTGAATCTGGGAGCGCTGGAAGAAGCCTGTGCAGCCATGCCATTCCTCGCTCATCGCCGCCTAGTTATCGTGGATAACGTAGAGCGGCTGTCACAGGACAAATCTTGGGGCGAAAAACGAAAGGAGCGTTTCTTTAGTCTGCTAAATGACCTACCCGAGAGCACTGCGGCGGTCCTTATCGAGTACGCTGAACTCCAGAGCAGTAAGAAAGAGGATAACTTTAAGAAACGCTCGCCCGTCTACCAATGGGCGGAGGCGAATCCCAACAAAGCATATATCCGAAGGTGTTCTAGCCCTAAAAGTAGTGCTTTTCTACATTGGCTGATAAAACGTTGTAAGTCCCTTGGCGGAGAGATCGAACCTACCGCCGCTCATCTATTAGCTGAATTGGTTGCAGAGGATCTCTACCTCGCAAACCAAGAACTCACCAAGCTTCTCGACTATGTTGATCGCAAGCGCCCTATTGAGACCAACGATGTCGAACGTCTTACCCCTTTTCATGGCCAAAGTGATGTCTTCGCAATGGTTGATGCTCTAGGTCAACGCAGAGGTCAAGAAGCACTCCAACTGCTGCGACGATTAATAGAGGACAAAGACCCAAAATACGCGTTCGCGATGATCGTGAGGCAATTTCGGTTACTCCTGCAGGCGCGTGAGGCACTCGATCTCGGTCTGAATACCCAACAAGTCCTGCGGGTACACCCTTTCGTAGTGGACAAGGTAAGCGCCCAGGCCCGCAATTTCTCGCTCGCCGACCTGGAGCGCATCTACCACAAACTCCTAACGATAGACCTGGCCACCAAGACCGGTCAGGCTTACGTTGAGGTTGAGCTAGATAATCTGATCGCTACCCTTTCTAATTAACCCTGCTGTTCCATCTACCCGCCATCAAGGCTGTGTACAACCTCAGGCAGCAACCCGCATCGATCTGCGCAAAGCCTGAGCTTGGTCCTCAATCCCAAGCCAGAAGTGGTTGGGCAGGACTGAGGCGCTGGTCCTTACATCCATCCCGGTCACTGACCCCGGAGGGTTTTCACCCGCTGTATCAGGGTGGATGACACACAGGTTGGGCGACCGTCCGTACTTATTTTGGTAGTACATCGCCGCGCGCTCGATTCGCACCTGCAGGTCAAGCTTTAGATCACCATCAAACCACAGCATTCCAACCTTCACCGTTCACCTCCCTGGCTGACGAGCACATGCTCCAAATGCCATATGTCGCGAGCAACATCTTGCGAGAGCAGGCAACGCATCCCACTCACCGTTCGCAGGTGGTAGAACCTGCGCTGAACTACGCCAGTCCGACGGCGCCGATTCTCCACGCGGTAACTTTCAACCCTCTGCACTCGATGCCTCCGTCCACGCCATGTGAACTCGATGGGCAATACCCCTCGAGCCGACGGCGCCATTCGCACCAGTTCCCCAAACCCAAAGGCGCTCATCAAACTACCTCCTCAAGCGGTTCCAACGCAGGCAAGACTTCAACGTGGACATACTCTCTCTTAGACACATCAGATCGCTGAGTGTAAGCAGTCGCCGATACATCGCCTATTATGTATTCATCAACTTCACTCTCAAATAAAATGAATCGGATTGCCCGTTCTTCAATTCGCGTGGTTTCAAGTGTTCGCTTCAGCTTGAGACGGACAATTGACCCCACCAAGGTGGCCAGCAGAGCCACAGAGATACCCAGTAGCAAGGCCTCGACTCGGGCCTGGAAGTTGAAAATGTCCGCATGATGCCAGACAAAAGTATGCAACATGAGGTATATGACCAGGACAGACAGCGTAAAACCACTCAATGCACGGGACAGCTGACGGATCATCGAGCGACCTCTAAATCGGCCAGTGGAGGCACGCCAACCTCGCGGCATTATCCAGATCATGCAGGCTCAACCATGCGACATCAGCGACATCGATATCGACGCCGGACGCGAATTGGAATCTACCGATTATCACCTTCCCTAGGTCTTTTCCATTTTCAATTGGACCGACCTCAACCAACCCACGACTATCAAGTAAGCCACGCAATGCTGGAGGTAAGCCAGTCTGTGAAGCGGCAAGGAAATGCACACCTGCATCTACCCCATGACGAGCGATCCGGGTCAGTGCGGAGATAGCCTCCACCTCCCGTCGGCTAGCAAGCCATCCAAGATCATCGACCACTAGGACCATGTGTGGGCTGGCAACACCGGAAGACAACCGCCTTTCGACTTCCTTCGCAAGCCAGATTAGCAGCTCGGCGGCGTATCCTGGCTCGGTTGCCAAGTCCTTTAAGGCGTGAGGTAATGACTCAAGCACAGCCAACTCGCGTCCGCCAATGTCAATTCCCAACATAAGTAATTGGGACCGTCTGCTGGTGAGCGCGAGCGAGATCATCAGCGTGCGAATGAGTTCGGATTTGCCGTAACCCCTGGGCGCGGTAACAAGCAAGTTCCAGGTTGATCGTTTAGTCAAGTTGAGGATGAGAGGGATCCCGGTGGTCAGCATCCCAACTACGGCAGTCAACGCCGAGAGCCCTGGCAAGGAATGCATCAAAGGTAGCAACCGCAGCTCAGCGCCTTGATCTAGGGGGACGTCAATCGCCAAACCCTGAGGCTGCTCGGCGATACGCAATCCGGCAACCCCAATCGCATCCGCTACCGCTTCAGCCGCGAGCGTGACCTGATCCGCTCTCGTTCCGGACACTGGGGCAAGGTGATAACGAACCCAATGTTTTCCTATTTGTCCATCTTGGACGCGCGCTGGCAGATCAAGCGAGGATAGGGCTTGCTCAATACGATCCGCCTGCCAATCAAGATACGGTCGATGTGAAAACGACCTACCCATGGAATACCTCCCTCCCACAAGCCCAAATGGAACTATTGTTCTATTATATCAGAACAAATGTTCTTTTGTCAAGCATTTATTAATAAGTTCAATTGATCTCCTGGTTGTCGTAGTTTCCTATTCCCGTTCAACCAATACTGCCGATAGCTGACTCCTATGCTACAATCCAAGTAAGAAAGGTAGGCTAGCCAAGAATGCTCGACATCCGACCTTCCCCAATCGCAGGCACATGGTACCCAGGTGACCGTGAAAGCCTAGCTCAGTCCATTGATCGTCAATTGCAGGAATGCGACGTTACCCCGATCCCCGGCGAGCTGGTTGGCGTGATTGCTCCCCACGCCGGACACCGATATTCCGGTCAAGTGGCAGCGCACGCATTTCAATGCTTAAAAGAGACCACTCCAGAAGTCGTCGCGGTGGTATCCCCCCTTCACTATCCCCTCCCTAGCCAAGTAATCACTACAGCCCACGACGCCTATGGCACCCCGCTTGGCACTGTGGTTGTCGATCATGCCTTGCTTGACCGTCTTGAAGCCGAATTAGCCAAGAATGAAGGGCTTGACATTGCCCATATACGGTGTGATAGTGAGCATTCCTTGGAGATCGAACTACCATTCCTGCAGCGTGTCCTACCTCATTCTTTCCGCCTGCTTCCCCTGATGTTGCGCGATCAATCCCGGTCCACGGCCGAGGCTGTTGGACATGCGTTGGGAACTGTGCTGGCCAATCAATCGGCGATTGTTGTCGCCAGTTCAGACCTATCTCACTTTTATCCCCAAGAGACGGCATTGCAGCTCGACGCGGAAATCCTCTCTCGTATTGAGGCCTTCGACCCCGCCGGCGTATTGTCAGCTGAAGAGGAAGGCATCGGTTTCGCCTGCGGGCGCGGCGCGGTAGCCGCGGTGCTATGGGCTGCTGGAGACCTTGGCGCTGATCAGGTCAAGGTACTCAAGCACGCCACCTCAGGAGATGTAACCGGGGACTATCATTCCGTCGTTGGCTACGGCGCGGTCGCGATCTATCGCCAATCCCATGATTGACAACCCATCATGATCCCATTAATCTACACCAAATATCTGAGCAGCCATCCACCCGCAACCCTTACGGGTGATGAATAGGCCCAATGTTCGTCGAGGTAGCTGTTAACCTACCCCCAGTGCGGGGAACCTTTGATTATCACCTTCCCCCTTCGCTCAGGGGACATGTGACGCCAGGCCATTTAGTCACCGCGCCCTTCGGCCAGCGTCGCGTTCAGGGGATAGTGATCAGCCTTCCCAAGACGCCGGCAGTGCCAGATACGCGTCCGATCGAAGGACTCGTCGATCCCGAGCCAGTGTTGACCAGCAAACAGCTAGTTTTGGCTCGCTGGATACAGGCACAAACCCTAGCCCCGTTAATTGAGTGTCTGACGTTGATGCTACCCCCCGGCCTCAGTCAAAAGGCCGATTCTCTCTATACCCTCATCGATTCCTCGGTTCACGGCGATTCGCCAGCCCAAGAACGACTTTTCAAGCTACTTGCCCGTCGCGGACCATTGCGCGGGCGGCAGATCGCGCGCGCCCTCCCCCACCAAAACTGGCGAGGTGTAGCTAATAGACTAGTGCGACACGGTGTGCTCAGTCGAACCTCAGTCCTCGACCCACCGAGCGCTCGCGCCAGACGTGTTCGCACCGCACGCTTAGCTGTCCCGCCACAGGTTGCCTGTCAAGCCTTCGACGACCTGGGACGTCCCGGGGGAAGGGCCGCACATCGACGGCGAACGATTTTGGAGATGCTGATCCACGAGAGAGAGCCGCTCGAAGTCGTCTGGCTTTACGCTGAGTGCGACGGTCGATTGGCCGACTTACGCTACCTGGAGGAGCGCGGCCTAATCGCCTTGAGCGAGGCCGAGGTCTGGCGTGACCCGCTTGAGGCGGTCGACTATGTACCCATCCAGCCGCCCAGCTTGACTGTTGACCAGGCTGCCGTTTGGGAGAGTGTTCGGGAGACAGTGCATAAAGCTCGAGAAGAGCATACTCTACCCATTTTGCTCCATGGGGTTACCGGATCGGGTAAAACCGAGATCTATCTACAAGCAGTCGCCGAGACGCTCACTTTAGGACGCGGCGCGATCATACTCGTTCCCGAGATCTCTCTCACCCCCCAGACCGTACGCCGCTTCCTGGCTCGTTTTCCCGGCCAGGTCGGACTGATACACTCACAACTCTCAGATGGCGAACGCTACGACACTTGGCGCCGCAGCCGCGCCGGCTCCCTCCCGATGATCATTGGCGCCCGCAGCGCACTTTTCACACCCCTGCCGGATATTGGCCTTATCGTGTTGGACGAATCGCACGACGAATCCTACAAGGAACATGGTAGGGCGCCGCGTTACCACGCCCGCGAAGCCGCTCTTGCATATGCCAAGATCGTCGGCGCGGCCTGTATTTTGGGCAGCGCCACCCCCGATGTGGTAACCACCTACCGGGCAACCCGCGGTGAACTGCGTCGCCTGACCTTACCCCAACGCATATTCGGTCATCACCAGCGACTAAGCCGTCAAGCTGCCCGTCTGGGTATAATGTCACGCTATCAACCATCTGCTGGCGATGCAGTATCCATCGACTTACCCCCTATCCGGGTGGTGGACATGCGGCAAGAGTTACGGGCTGGCAACCGTTCCATTTTTAGCCGGGCGCTGCAGAAAGCCCTATCCGAATTACTGCAGTCCAACCAACAGGCGATTCTTTTTCTCAACCGACGCGGCGCCTCCACCTACATTTTTTGCCGCGACTGTGGCTGGGTTCTGCGGTGCCCACGCTGCGAGACCTCACTGACCTATCACCAGGCAAACGAACGCTTGATGTGCCACCACTGTGGATACACCCGTAAGCTGCCAACCAAGTGCTCCAACTGCGGGAGTAACCGGGTGAAGTATTTCGGCGCCGGCACCCAGCGGATACAGACCGAGCTTGAGCGAGCCTTCCCCGGCGTACGTACAATACGCTGGGACTGGGACGTCACCCGCTCAAAAGGGGCCCACGACATTATCCTTTCCAATTTCGCCGCTCACCGGGCTGATGTCCTTATTGGAACCCAGATGATCGCCAAAGGGCTCGACTTGCCATTGGTCACGCTGGTGGGCGTGGTATCCGCCGACACCGGGCTTAACCTACCCGAATACCGCGCCGCCGAACGCACCTTCCAGATACTCACCCAGGTCGCCGGCCGCGCCGGCAGAGGTTTGCTCGGCGGACGGGTGATTCTCCAAACCTATCAACCAGACCACTACGCTATCCAGGCAGCCGCCGAACATAATTACCAATCCTTCTATCAGCAAGAACTACGTTACCGCCAGCAGCTAGGCTACCCACCATTCCAGCGTCTGGCACGGTTGGTCTACCGTCATGTCTCCCCGTCAGCCGCCGAAGCCGAAGCTATGCGCCTAGCTGGAGTGTTGCGGGGGAAGATCGACTCCACTGAGACAAAGGCTGATTTAATCGGCCCGGCGCCATCATTCTATCGCCGGGTGCGCGGTCAATATCGCTGGCAGATCGTGATCCGCGCCGCTGATCCTACCCGTCTGATCCCAGAGGAGTTACCGGAAAACTGGATAGTGGATATCGATCCGGTTTCCCTGCTCTAACGATTTCTCGATCACCATCCCCTTCAGTCTAGGAATGCAAGACCTCCGAGGTCTGAGAGACCTTGGAGGTCTACATACCTGCCCTGTCATGTGTAATTCGTCAGACCGGTACACCAACTTCATGAAAGAGTTTCTCTCGGACGAGTAGCACCTGTCGCCGCAGTGCATCGTCGGTTTCTAGGCGATCGGCAATCTTCTCGCATCCGTACATTACCGTCGTGTGGTCACGGCCGCCAAGCGCCTGGCCAATACGCGGCAAGGATTCCGACGTCTCCTCCCTGATCAGGTACATCGCCACCTGGCGTGGCAGCGCTACCTCCCGTGATCGCTCACGACTGAGCATTCGATCCTCTTCGACGCCGAATTGCGCGGCTACTGCAGCGATGATACGTTCGACAGTCAGCACGCCGTTGTGCGGCAGCAGATCCATAAGCGCCGTCTCCACCAACTCCTGGCTCAAAGGCGCCCCGCTCAAGTCGGAGAAAGCCAAAACCCTGGTCAGAGCCCCCTCGAGTTCGCGGATGTTGCTTTGTACACGACGAGCGATGATCTCCAGCAACGCTGGGTCAACGGACCGTCCAGCATGTTCGGCTTTCGAACGTAAGACAGCCATTCGGGTCTCAAAATCTGGTAATTGAATATCAGCCGTCAAACCCCACTCGAAGCGCGAACGCAGCCGCTCCTCTAGGGTCACCATCGCTTTGGGTGGACGATCAGATGAGATCACTAGTTGTTTGTCCTGACCATGGAGGGTGTTGAAAGTGTGGAAGAACTCTTCCTGGGTCGACTCCTTCCCGGCGATAAACTGAATGTCGTCGACCAGGAGCAGATCTATTTGCCGATAACGTTCGCGGAAGGCACTCGTGGTGTGGTTGCGGATGGAATTGATCAGATCGTTAGTGAACTCCTCAGAGGAGACGTAGAGTACGTTTAACCCAGCCGCGACACAGACATGGCCAATCGCGTGTAACAGATGTGTCTTCCCTAGGCCCACTCCCCCGTAGAGGAAGAGCGGGTTGTAGGCGCGGGCCGGGCTATCAGCCACCGCCTGGGCGGCGGCATGTGCCAGGCGGTTGCTTGAGCCAACGACGAAACCCTCAAATGTGTATCGATTATTCAGGTTGTAGGTAGGCTCACCTCTATTCTCGCAGGGTGACGATTCCAGCAAGGCAATGACCGGCGCTTCAACGTCTGTGCTCTCCTGCCAGACGACGAAACGAACTTCCACCGTTTGTCCGACGATCCCTGTCAGCACCCGTTTGACGGTGGAGAGCAAGCGATCCTCCAGCCAGTCGCGTGCATAAGCATTCTGCACGCCGATGACAAATGCCCTATCTTCGTAAGCAAGCAACTCTGCGTCGCGCACCCAAGTATCAAATGTTGCCCGTGGCGTTTCCATCTGTAGTTGCCCGAGCGCAGCCTGCCAGAGTTGCTTCGCGTTCATCCATACCTCCAATGATCCCTATTGGGTCATAGCGGCAACCCAAATGTCGGGGCAACATATGCTGGATTTTTATCGATCTGTACAACGAAACGTGTAATGGTGTTCAGCCGCCGAGGATGCGGCTGCCCTCCGCCAAGGTCATCACAGTACTGCGCCGGGTCGGTCTCCTCCTCAGTTCAGCACACCACCTACGTGGTAGCATTCTAGCAAAACAGATCGGCATGTTCAATACATTTAACCTGCTACATCGTAAAAATTATAAAAGTTTTAAGATCACCAAATGTTAAAAAATTCCTCACAGATAAATCTTTTTAAACCTCCACATCTTGCTGATCCCACACTATCATACGCCCTACATCCTGGACCAGTCATCTCTCCAACCCCTATATCTGGGGAAGGGTTGGTTTTTGCTGGCGATAATTCCCTAAGCAATGTTAAATCTTAAAAAAAACAGGGGTCGGCGATCGCCCCGGCCTTCTCCCTCAAACTCTAAAATCGCGGCTTCGTCTAGGTCGAGAGTATCAAATGCGGCCCTGCTCGATCAAAAAAACCGATCGGCGACGCGGGCTACGTACAAAACACGCCCTACGGTACGACGCTCAGTTCTTCAGGGCCGTCGCCAGCGCTTCACGCACAGACCGGGCCGGGACCACTTGCAGCTCCTCCGGCCAGATGTCGTCTGACCGCACCAGCTTGGGAACCACAACCCGCCGGAAACCGAGCTTGGCAGCTTCCCGCAGTCGTGCCGGCATCTGAGGAACCGCTCGTAACTCTCCCGACAAGCCAACCTCGCCAATCAGCGCCAAGTCCGCTGGGAGCGGACGATCCCTCACCGAAGAGGCGATCGCCGCTGCCACCGCCAGGTCTGCCGCTGGCTCATTGACCCGTAACCCTCCGACCACATTGACAAACACATCTTGATCCGTCAACCGCAACCCTACCCGTCGGGCAAGTACGGCAATTGTGAGCAGTAAACGGTTGAAGTCCACGCCGTTTGCCGTTCGGCGGGGATGACCAAAGGAGCTCGCGCTGGTTAGCCCTTGTATCTCAACCAATAGGGGACGTGTCCCCTCCATAGTGACCGCGATAGCCGAGCCTGGCGCGTTGACCACCCGTTCTGCCAGAAAGGCTTCCGATGGATTGGGAACCCCCACCATACCCGAAGTGCCCATCTCGAACACACCCACCTCAGTCGTAGCGCCAAAGCGATTCTTCACCGAACGCAACAAGCGGTAGGTATGAAAGGAATCCCCCTCCAAGTAAAGAACCGTGTCTACAATGTGCTCGAGCACCTTCGGTCCAGCGATCGCACCTTCCTTGGTCACATGTCCCACCAAGAATATCGCCACCCCGGAGCCTTTGGCCGCCGCCTGCAGGCGAGAAGCGCACTCGCGGACCTGTGAGATCGAGCCAGCGCTGGAGTCAATCTCGGGTACGTGCATAGTTTGGATCGAGTCGATCACCACCAGTCGTGGACCTAATGCCTCGATGTGATCAAGGACAGCTTCTAGGGCGGTTTCAGTAAGCAAGTACAAATCATCCGGCGCCTCCCCTGCTTGCTTCAGCCGCGCCACTCTGGACTTGATCTGGCGTTCCGACTCCTCACCGGAGACGTAAAGCACTGTCCCTCCCTGCGCCATCACCAAGGCCATCTGGAGCAGCAGGGTGGACTTACCAATCCCCGGATCACCACCGATCAACACCACTGATCCGGGCACGACCCCGCCGCCAAGCACGCGGGCGAATTCATCAATGGGCAGAGGCAAGCGATCGTCATCTTCTCCTTCGATCTCCGTCAGACGGAGAGGCCGCGATGCTCCATGCGTCCTGACCCGCACCCGGCCCGATCGCTGCGGAGCGACTACCTCAGCCACCATACTATTCCAGGAACCGCATTGTGGGCAACGCCCGAACGGCTTAGCAGCCGTCCGTCCACACTGTTGACAGACGTATTGGGTCCTTGACTTGGCCACAGTCCCTCCTAAGGGAGGATTATACTGTCCTCCTGCCTCTTCCGCGAGGTGACCAGCAGCGAGTAAACACCATGTGTGTTTACCATCAGGATGCCAAGGTCATTAAACAAGACACATCCCTGACCTCATAACCACAACCGACATGGGATTCAGTTATCCGCGTCCTGACCCTAGACTAGAGAAGTAAAAACAAGCCCGACTTCGGAAGTCGGGCTTGGGAGGCCAACATTTCGATCTGGCTCAACCGGCTGGCACTACCTCCTGGGTCTCATCTGCCGGCTCAGTGGTTTCTCGGCGCAAGACTACCTCGCCGTCCTCGGCATCGATCAGGATGGTATCGAATCGCCTGAATTCACCCGCCAGCAAAGCATCCGATAGCTTGTCTTCAACCTTGTTTTGGATCAATCGTCGTAATGGGCGAGCTCCCATCTCCGGGTCATAACCCAATTCCGCCAACAATAATCGGCCATCTTTCGAAGTCTGGAGGGTGATCTCATATTCGGTCAGCCTCTCAGCCACCTTGGCCAGTTCCAGGTCCACTATCTGAGTAATTTGGTCCTTTGTCAGAGCATGGAATACGATGATCGCGTCCACCCGGTTGAGAAATTCTGGCCGGAAGACCTTGTTCAAGGCATCCATTAATTTTTTGCGCATTTCCTCATAGACCAGCCGCTCCTCTTTCTCTTCATCCCTATCGAGAGCGAACCCGAGCTGGGTCTGGCGCTTGATCATCTCGGCTCCGACATTGGAGGTCATCACAATGATCGCATTACGGAAATCAACCTTACGCCCCCTTGCATCTGTGAGATGTCCTTCCTCCATAATCTGGAGCAGTATATTATGAGCTTCAAGGTGCGCTTTCTCGATCTCATCAAAGACCACGATCGAGTAAGGCCGGCGGCGGATAGCTTCTGTCAATTGCCCAGCGTCCTCGTATCCGATATAGCCCGGTGGGGC
>Ga0209986_10002625_pt1 | contig 16306 bp, 13 predicted proteins | sample BlataG_FD_183168 | JGI IMG/M metagenome (GOLD analysis project Ga0209986, IMG submission 183168) | Deep subsurface microbial communities from Black Sea to uncover new lineages of life (NeLLi) - Black_00105 metaG (SPAdes) (version 2) | ecosystem: Environmental > Aquatic > Marine > Oceanic >...
AAGGAACAGGAAGAATGCGGGATTCAAGAGCCCATAGTGTGTTGTGTAGAAGAAGTCGACTCCATAAAACGCGTACACCGAACGCACGGGATATACGACAAGTGTGAGGTTGTCAATAGTCCCCGCATCCACAGGGACTTCCGCAATCGAGAAGGAATATCGCCACAGGACGAAGGTTAGATTGGTCATCAGACTAGTCATAGGTATGATGGTGCCATTGGTGCGATGGCCATATTCATCATGACCCTCGTATATCAGGGAAATGTCTGCATATCGTCCAAAGGTGGGATTCCAGCTGGAGGTTATCCTTGTCACAAATTCAATATCAAGATTGAAACCGATTTTGACTGATTTCGTATAGGAGATAATCAGGTTCTCTAGCTGCGACTCGTTTGACACATCACTAGTATCAAACCAGAACTCTCCAAAGCCCCCATTGGATCGGACCCCAGCTTCCACCAAGTTGGGCTCTAGTCCGGTTCCAGACATATTGACATATGGTACCCATCCGTCCATGGATGTGAACTCGTCTTGCCACAGCCTGTTCTCCTCGAAGCCCAGCGAGGCGAAGTTGTCATGTGTATAGCTGGGATAAATCAGCAGAAGACAAAGCAGCGTCAAGATAGCGAGCCTTTTGTCCCTCAATAAGAAGAACATTGGCAGGGGCCAGAGAAGATACCATCCATAGAAGACACCGCGTGACAGTGTCAGGATGAGAAGTAGTGCTCCCGAAACAAGGATGACCAGCGAGTTCGTGGAAACAGTGATCGTTGTTTTATTCCGAAGGCCTCGATATCCCATCATTGCAATTAGGGAACCAATGAAGACCGCCGAAGCGCCCCTTACAATTCCTATATCGGGGGGATAGCGCCAATAGACTAACCTCGACAGGGGAGATAAGGGGTACAGAGCGGCAGCCAAACCCATCACTACGAGGACAGCGCCTGAAAATAACACCGCCCATTGGTACACACGATGGTTCGATTGGGGATCATCTTGAGCCAGCTGTCGAACTATCTTGATAATTCCCAGACAGACAAATGCGAAGACAATGATTGACACGATTAGAGTGGGATATTGTGGACTGGTCAGAAAGCCAAGGAGAGAACTGAATAGATCAACGGAGCCGCTGGAGGAAATTGCACCATTAGGTGGAACTGCGTCACCCCTCATCCAGACAGGGAGGATGAAGGGTAGAAACGTCAAGGCAGTGGTTGCAGTTCCTACTACTGCAAACTCGATCCTTTTTCGCCAGCTCTTGATATAGAGGAGGAAGATAGGCGCCAGAAGAAGAGGATATACTTTCGTGGCCACAGCTAAGCCCAGCATCAAGCCACTCAATCGGTGGCGGCCATCAAAGATAAACCATAACGACAACAGCATGAATAGATTGGCAAGCGGTTCGAAGTGCCCGTTCCAACCGGACTCGATAATGGAGATTGGAAGCAGAGAATAGGCAAGGGCCACAAAGGAGGCCCACTTTGGTCCCGCATGGCGGTCAGCGATTTTCCACAGCACGATAAGGACTGCTCCATCAAGCAGCGCCGCTAGTACCCTGAAGCTGTCTACAGAGGGGGCTAGGTTGAAGATCACAACAATGAAGTAAGCAAAGACGGGAGGGTAGGGGAAGTAGAAATCAGCGTATGGCATCATGTCCATCTGGATGAATCTGCCGAAATCCAGGTACCATACACTATCGAGAGAAATCAGCTCGGTTTGTCCAATGAAGACGAGCCGGATAAGAACGGTTAGCCCGACCACTAAGGCCAATGAGAAGCCCTTCCGGACAAGCGGTTCTCCGACCATTCTGTTCCTACGAAGGATAAGCGATAGGAAGACCGCGTAGACTGCAATCCAAATGTAGATCAAGATGAAGAAGGAATACATCGAGCTCCCGACTATTCTCATCGTTATGGCAATCAAGATGTTCAGGATGACAGAACCCGCAAGGAGAATGTCTACCTTTTTGACTTCGCGTAGTCTGGGCAGGGCTTCAGCAATCATGAGAGAGGTCTCCTGCCTTTGGTGAACAGTAACCGAATCAGAAGTCCAAGAAAGAGCACAATCGTGATTGCATCGAGTTTGCTTGTTCCCTTCGCCCGATCATGAAATACAATCGGAACCTCGGTGACTCTGAGTGACCTGTTCTTGACAAGCATCTCGAGAAGGAACTTGAAGTCCGCATGGTCAAAGCCTTCTTCCAAGAGCTTTCCAGACCTGCATCCTACGAACCCGCTCATTGGGTCACTCACTGGAACCCTGAACACCGCTCTGGCAATCGCGGTTGCCACTTTGCTGATTGCAATTCGGCTTCCCAGCCACCCGACAATGTCACCTTTCGGGATGTATCTTGAGCCAACAACCACGTCAAATCCGTGTTCAAGTTCCTCGAACATTGATGGGAGATACTTAGGATTGTGTGATAGGTCAGCATCCATGACTACGACTTGGCTCTGACGATAGTGAGATGCACCCAAGCGTACCGCACTGCCAAGACCGCGTTCTCCCTTTCGCACAATCATGTGTAGACTAAGGAACTCATTGCATAGTTCTGATACGACTTCATGTGTGCGGTCAGTGCTATCGTCATCAACGATGAGTACATGAGTGTCTTCCGTGCCAAGTACTCTGAAGATCGAACGAACCAGACGTTCAATGTTTTCCTCTTCATTGAGGGTTGGCACTATGACAGTCCTCATGGTCAGCTGAACTCCTAAGAATACCGCGCTGTTGCGAGAGTTGATTGATTGTGCTGAAGGTATTTGGAGCACTGCCTCTTGCATAAATATATGGTTGGCAAGAGCTGAAACCTTACTCTTGAGCTGCTATTCCTGCGTGAGAGCCTGTTTTGCTTTCTTGATGCCCTTGAGGTCATTTACCGGAATCCAGCTCTCAGATGGAATGTTAATTGCGAAAAGTCGATTCTCCTTAGCCAGTGCCGGACAGACAATGTTTTCAAACGAGGATTCAACCTCCAACGAAACAAGTCGTCGGAAATAGGAGTAGACCTCGGGATCAAAGACGGTGATTCCAGTATGGGCAGGAACGGCAATTGGCGGGTATTTGGTAATATCTTTGACTCGTCCGTTCCCTATGATTAACCCTGAGTACTGGAATGGAGTATCAGGCACAACGATGAAAGTGGCCACACATCCGTTCTTCTTTGCCTTTACTTGGCCCTCAAGGAACACATCCCCATACGGACGGCTCATGCCTACTATCACATCGTCGGGGTTATGGACAATGCTTGTCGAGGCGTCGTCCAGTGATCCGTTGTTGAGAGCATTCAGGATAGCACCCGCGTTTCCCACCTTTCGCCCACCTGGATCACACGAGTATTTTATCTCAACGCCCCATCTAGACCCATCGCCCAAGTGTTCTTCTACCTTCTCTGCAAGAAAACCTGTAAGAACGACGAACCGTTTGATGCCAGCGCTAGAATAGTCCTGAATCGCTTTCTCAATCATGCTCAATCCATTGATCTTCATCATGGCCTTGTTGATATCTCCGCCTTGCGCTTCATTTCGAATTCGCAATCCTCGCCCTCCCGCAGGTAGGACCACAACGGTTTGTGACTTCAGCTCCTCAATTTCCTCAGGAGAAACCTTGGTCTTTGTGTCCTCTGTATTGATTCGAGCGCGAAGCTCAGCCATGATTGACTCCAGCGTATCCGGCATTTGGCATCAGGCGGACTGGAATCGCGTCAATTGAAAAGGCTTACTCCATTAATCCCGGAGGCAAAGAACGCAGATGTTGCTTACTTCTCCATCTTGGCAGCCATCTCAGCCATCTCATCCCAGAGAGCCAGTGTCTTCTTTGCTTCCTCGGGTTTCATCCTCTCTATTGCATATCCTGTGTGTACGATGACATATTCGCCCACCTCAAGACCCGGAAGCAGGGTCACGCACACCTTCTTTCGGACTCCACCAAAGTCAACATCAGCATAGTCGTCATCTATGCTCTCGACAAGTCCAGGAACTGCAAGACACATGGTTACCAACAGGCGCCCATCTGTACTACGGTTTTAGAGTCTTGTGACATGACCGCGTTTGACTCGATGCGGTATAAGAAAGAGGCTACAGCTGCTAACTGACAGGTTTCCAGCATATGCCTAATTGCTCGGCCTTATCGAAAACGGTTTGCATCTCCTCCCTTGAAACCCCCCGAGCAATGTCAGAGTATCGTTCTGGATCCTTGAGAACACGATGCTCGGGCCTGTATTGACCCATGATGTTGACCATGCAGTTTGGCATATTCTCCGAGATCCATTCCAGAATCGGAAACGTACAACACTCCAGATGACCAGGCATAACCAGATGTCTGATAATCACCTCCCCGTGATTGTACGCCATCAAATGATTTCGCGATACAATGGGGAAGTAGTCATTGACGCCTGATAGTCGCAAGGCACATTCATCATTCCCGTACTTGAAGTCTGGAAGCCATACGTCAAAGATGTCAACAAGCAGCTTCATTGTATCCTCTGAACAGTATAGATTGGAGTTCCATAATTGGGTCACGTTCGATGTCTGGTTCTTCAATGAGGCGACTATCGTGTGAGTATTGGGGATGGGGTCTCCACCGACATAGTTGATGTTCAGTGCGCCATCCCGAAACAGCCGCTCTGCAAGGGCTGCTAACTGATCTGATGTCACGACGGAGCCTGAGTTCGGGTCTGTTGAGATATCGCTATTCTGACAGAACACACAACCGAAACAGCAGGATGCAAAGAAGATGGTCCCGCTTGGAACAAGAGGAGCCTCCTCACCTGTGTGCAAGAACACTGACGAAACCCTTGATTCTGCCCCAAGCTTGCACCAACCCTTTTCGTCGTGCGTCCGATCAGCCCCACACTTCCTCTCGCAGAAGTGACATTCCTGCAGAATCCGTTTCGTCAGTTCTACTTTGAGGTCTAAGAAGCTGACCTCAGGAGATTCATCAGGGCTCACGCGTTTGTCACCCCCATCAATCCGCTCCAAGTACTCTGTCATCTGCTCGGATAGGTCAGCATGGCGGTCCCACAAGCGTTCAGCCGGTTCAGTGAAGTCCACATCACACTCAATTTCCTTTGAGAGGACGTACTTTGCCCACCGCTCCATATCGATGATTCCTCGGTAGCGGCGAAGCCTCTTCAAGGCTTCAGGGTTCTTCCAGACACTGGTTGCATCGGGACGTAGCAGGCGCCACATGGTCGTAGAACAGAAGTGCTGCTACATGATAAAAGGTCTGTGAGTCACACGAGTGCAGCCGGAACATCCACCTCACTCTTCTGGATGACATGCAGAATCGATGCTGCCAACACTGCGACTCTTCGACTCAACCAGGTTGGGGTCACATTCCTATTGCTCTGAAGCAGCTCTCCACCGGCAATGAGATCATCCTGTACTGGCGGCTCCGTAGCGAACAGACAGTTCGTGGGAAGCATGTTTTCAGTCAGGAACCAGTCCTTGAACTGACTGGCGTCCTCGGTATTGCGTTCAGGATGATTAAAGTTGTCTAGGCGACCCCAGTTGAGAGCAAACACTGCATCAGCATCTTCGAAAGCGCCCTCGAATGTGTCAACCTCTTCAATGATTATGCTCGTTGTCTTTGCACGCCTCCGGGCCTCACGAGCCGCTCTTCTAACAAGAGAAAATCCAGGGGGAGCCGCAACTCTCATCTCAGCGCCAAGCATAGCACCCAGAATCAGCAAGCTATGGGGTGTCCGCGGCAGGACGAACCTTGAGCCAAATCCCCAACATATGACGATACGACGACCTTCAATTCGGTCGAGATTATATCGAACGGAGGCTAGCTCAGCAAGTGCAGACTGATGGGCATAGATATCGTCTGCCAGACTTATCATGGGTTTGCCCACAACACTTGGAAGTTTCTCAGTGAGTCGGCGTCCATCACCGAAAGTCTGAGGGTCCGTGTAGGAAGTCAATAGTAGATCCGTGGCAGAGCTGGCCATGGCAATCTCACTGAGAATCTCATCGTCAGACAGGGTTTCAACAGTGGAAGCATTTAATCCCACTCAATACCATATATTGGCAGGCGAACCATCATTAAATTAGCTGATTGGGCACGAAAAAACAGAATTGATTATAAAACAGCCTATCGTCTATTTCGTTCTGGTAAATTCCCAAGACCCACTGAACAGTAATCAACAGTGGAGTTTTTATACCCAAATGTGAACAAAAAGGTGTCGCCGCTAGTTGGTCGGAGACTCTAAACGCCTGTGGAGAGGATGTAAGACCCCAGCTTGCTGAGGCGGCCTTGATGAATCAGGAACCGAACACCATTAGGAGGATGTCCTAGTTGGGTAAGTTTCGGGCAACGGCGTAATCCCTGTGGATGCTCAGGTCGACATGAGAAGAATAGAGTCGCGCTGCTGTTGCTTGGGCCACTGCCCGTTCGTATGCCGGAGCATTGTGCAGGAAAGTTCCCACTACACGGAGCGTATGCATGTGCTTTACAATCGTAGAGAAGCCGGTTTCTAGAACTGACTGCGCAGTTTCGAGGATTCTCTCCACACCTGTAGCTCCCAAGTCAAAGAGGCTTGTTCCTGCCATGGGCATCGTACTAAGAATGTAGCTTCCTCGTAAAAGACTTCGTAAGGGTACGCGGGAATCGAGTGCGACGGGCAAACCATATCCGTAATCTCTATCGTTCCACGAAGCTAAGCTGAACCGAATGAATCACCATCTGAATCAATGTGCTCTCTCGGTGAAAGCAAACGTGGAGTCAAATAGAACGCTCAACACAGCTGTAGGAGATGCATGTCGTAGGAGAGACAGTGTTTGCCATCACAACACCCTCTATGTACTTGCGCCTCAACTCATTGTTGGAGTTCATTCGCGGCACTCGTAATCATGTAATGGGGCTGGCGCGAGGCCTAGAACTGCGAAAGGCGAGGGGAGCTTCCAAGAAGGATAAATGCTTGAATGGCCCAATTATCTACAACAGAACTACGGGTGACAGAGTCGGAACGAGCGGATTTGAGATGAGTGACAAGACCCCAACCACACACGAGAGTGGAGATTCTGTTCGGAACAAGAAGACACTTCACTATCGCGACCTATTCGACAGTGTGCCCCTGGGGCTCTATCACAGTACCCCGGACGGGCGAATTCTGGACGCCAACCCACAGTTAGTGGACCTCTTGGGGTACACAGACAAGGAATCACTGATTGCCGCCAATGCGGCTGATTTCTATGTTGACCCTCAGGCCCGCGACTTATGGCAAAGCCTGATGAAGAGGGAGGGTGTCGTGCGCGGCTTCGAGGCGCAGATGCGCAGGCACGACGGACGCCTCATCTGGGTCCGAAACACCGCCCGGACAGTCCGAGATGTTGACGGTAAAGTGCTGTACTATGAGGGCAGCCTAGAGGACATCACCGAACGCAAGCGGATGGAGATGGTGCTGCGTGAGTCTGAGGAGAAGTATCGCACGCTGATCGACAATATGCAGGACGGTGTCTTTGTCATCCGTGATGATAAGTTGGTGTTCGTCAATGAAGCATTCGCCAGAATGGTCGGCTGGACAGTAGAGGAAATCATTGGAACGAGCTTCCAACAACATGTTGCACCCGAGGACCTTGAAATGGTTGCAGGTCGCTACCGTCAAAGACAAGCGGGGGAGGAAGTTCCTTCGGAGTATGAGTTCAGGGCGGTGCACAAGGATGGAGTCACGAGAGTCTTTGTCAACATGAGTGTTGGACTTGTCACTTATCAAGGCGCAACAGCGAGTATGGGAACAGTGAAGGACATCACCGGTCGGAATCGGATGGAGGAACAGTTACGGGAGTCGGAGGAACGTTATCGTACTCTCTACGAGTCGTCACGCGATGCCATCGTGGCCACAGACCTGAATGGTCAGGTTGTGGAATGCAACCAAGCGTACGAAGACATGCTCGGATACAGCCCTGAGGAATTGAGGGGGATCAGGTATCAGGACATAACGCCCCCAAAGTGGCACACCTTGGATGTAGAAGTCAGCAAACAAGTGATGACACTCGGTTACTCGGACGAGTTCGAGAAGGAGTTCATCAGAAGAGATGGTTCTGTGATCCCCGTTTCCATGCGTGTCTGGAGAATCGACGACAAGGCTGGCGGTTCAATAGGTACATGGACTATGATAAGAAACATCACCGAACGCAAGAGAGCTGAACGAGCCCTACGAGAGGAGAGAGACAAGGCGCAGATGTATCTTGACGTCGCAAGGGTCATGATCGTAGCCCTCGACACTGACGGGAGAGTCAGCCTGATGAATCGGAAAGGCTGTGAGATCCTGGGATATGAAGGCGAGGAGGTTGTTGGCAAGGACTGGTTCGACAACTTTCTGCCTGAGAGAGTCAAGGACGACGTACGAGGGGTCTTTGCTAGAATGATGAACGGGGAGATTGAGCACATCGAGTACCGGGAGAGGTCTGTCCTGACAAAGAGCGGCGAAGAGAGGACTATCGCATGGCACACTAACAGACTGATGGATGAGGCAGGCAACATCGATGGTGTGCTCAGCTCGGGAGAAGACGTTACTGAGCGGAAGCGTGCCTCTGAGGCTCTTCGGGCGGCAAGCGAGATATCAAGCCTCTATTTGGACCTGATGGCTCACGACATCACTAACCAGCTTCAAGTCATCTCGGGTAACGCAGCAATTCTCCAGAACGAGATCAGAGTACCTGAAACAATGAGAAAGCTGAATGGTATTATGCATTCAGTCGACAAGTGCGCGACGGTAATCTCCAAAGTGAAGCTTACCGAGCAATTGATGACTGTCCCTTTGGGCCAGAGGAGGTTGGATGAAGTGTTAATGGGTTGCGTGAGCATGCTGTCCAAGCTCAATGACGATGCGACCGTTGAAACAGACATTCAGATAGCCGGTGCATTAGTGCTCGCAGACCGATTCCTCGAAGAACTGTTGATGAATCTGCTTAAGAACGCAGTCGAGCACAACCCACGAGAGAACAGGCACGTATGGGTGCGCCTTACGGAGGAGGTTGGAGGATATGGTGTATCCATAGCAGATAACGGGGAAGGAATTACTGACCCTAGAAAGGTGCAACTCTTTGATATGACACGTAGGTACGGCGGAGTTGGACTGCATCTGTGCAAACACATTCTGGACAAGTACGGGGGCCGAATCGAAGTGAGCGACCGGGAACCAAGTGACCCGAGTCAAGGTCTGGAGGTCACGGTCTGGCTTCCGGGAATAGAGTGAGCCAGTAACTGACGCCTTGGCGCGGTGCCTACATCTCGAAAAGCGCCGCGAGAGGAGGATAGCTCTGCAGCTCCTGTTTATATATGCGGACAATTAGCTGCATGCAGCTCTTGCTTATAGTGATGCATACACATAGCGTTACATTAATATTGCTCTAAGCATATATAATGTAGCAGGCTGTGTATGATATGACAACAAAGACCGAACAGATCTACTACCAAATGCTCGAACGAGAGGTAGTCACTCTGGATGAGGTAGTCCGTATTGCTCATAAGGTTCTTCACAGACGAGTTTCGCGGACGTATGTAACCAATGAGTTTCTGACTCGGCTCCGTAGAGATGGTAAGGTCCGTTCCATCCGACGAGGGCTGTATCATGTAGTTATTCCATTTGGACAACCAAAGAGCCCCGACCTGTTCCTAGTTGCCAGCAAGGCAAGTTCCTCAGGATTCCTTGGATATCATACTGCATTGGAGTTCTACGGGTCGGCTCATTCTCTGTTCTATAACGAGTCATACGTATGCGTGTCAGAAGGCAACAGGTTCAGACCGTTTTCGTTCTCTGGTGTCAGACTGCGCCCGGTAATCGTACATGACGATGAAACAGGCATTGTCAAGACCAGCCATCGCAGAACAAATATCAGAGTTAGCTCTCGGGAACGCGCTTTGGTGGAGTGCATTGATAGACCCGAATACTGCGGCGGATGGGAGGAAGTACTAAACAGCCTGATGAAGCTAGAAGGACTGCGGTTCAGAGTCATCCGTCAGCTGCTCCTGGAACGAATGAATCAGTTTCTCCATCGTCAGGTAGGCGTCATCCTTGAAATCCTACGTGAGGCTTCGCCTTTGATTAGGGATGCCATCAATGACAGACAACTATCAAGGCTCGCAGAGTACGTGCAAGGCCCCCCAAGATACTTCTTCCGCAGCAAGGCCAACACCCCCTACTACAGAGGCAAGCGTTCGCTCACCTTCAACGAGCGATGGCGCATGCATGTTCCAATATGGCTCACAACACTCGTGAGTGGAGGCCTTGTTTGATGAGCCGTTGGACGCCCCCACAATCTGAGCCTCAATACGGATTCAGCAAAAGGGCTCTTCTGCAGTTGGAAGTCCTCATTGGGCTCTTGACACGGATTTATGGCAATCAAATCCTCAAAGACAGGCTGTCGCTGATAGGAGGAGCGGCACTCCACCTTGTGCACTCAAACATCTACCGTTCATTGTAAGCTGGACATTCTTGGACACAGGAGTGATGTCCCTCCAAGAGCGGCATTGGACTGACTCCTTGAGGTCCAATTTCGTGTCAGTAAGACCTCATGGAATCTTACTACGGACTTGAGTATATAAACCCCTAGAAAAATGCTTGAATCCACAATTTCATTCAAACACCTGTCTGAATGATGTCCAGCTTTGTACAAGATTTTAGCAGCTGTTTGCTACCCACCACATCGGCTAACAATGGACGCAGACTTCAATTTCCGAAATGTGAGTACGCTTGCTGATAAGGATGCACTGTACGAATCGCGGAAACGTATTGACGCTGAGATCAAGACTCTTCTTCTATCAATGGGAGCGGATGAAAGCGACATCAAGATTGATGCTAAGTATCCACTTGGCAGATTCATTGTTCGTCTTGCTGACAAAGAGGACAATCCAATGAAGATTCTCATCGAGATTGGCTACACCAAGAGAATCCCGCTACTCGGAGATGCGCAATACCCGCTTTCCCAGACATCTGTTGAGGTCACCACACCAATCCCTGAAGAGCTCTACGCCGGAAAGCTAGCCGCACTCTTCTCCCGTGCGACTCCGAGAGATATGTTCGACGTATGGCTTATCTCTCAGTCCAACATAGATGTGGAGAGTTTCAGAAAATCCTTCATTGTAGAAAGTTTGGTATCTCTTGACATTCCATTTTTCCAGATGGATATTGATGACCTATTGAGTTCCATTGCGTTTGACTCGGGATTACAAAACCTTCTTCCCATAGGCCAATATGACAAGGATACCTTCAACAGGATTCGTCAAGAAGTTCATAACTTCATCAATAATCTCATCTCTGAGCTATCCAAGGATGAGGAGGACGGAATCATGAAGTTCTACAATGACCTTGTCTTTGACAGGGACCTTCTGGACCCGTCAGGAATTCTTCATAAGCGAGTCGATGAATACCCTGCACTTACTTGGGCTCTTAAGGAGCTCAGTCAGCAAGGGGAATAACACTGTATGTCGTATTTTCACAGGTGTTTCACAGTTGAGAATGCAAGAAATAGATTATATTTAAGCACGTAAGAGATACCAACTTCTCCTGCGACTCAAGTCGCGGGTTACCTTGGTGAATTTCTATGAAGAAGCTGCTTGTAACACTGACCCCGGCCGAGAGTAAGAGGCTAATTGCGAGAGGCCTCCTAGCTACAGACAAAGTTCAGGAAGCCCTGAAGAACGGTTACCTCTGTGTGACTCTGGGCACGACCTCCTCATATCTCGCGGAAGAGATACTAGGAGAATACGACAAGACACGACACATAGCTGGAGTGATTGTACCTCAGGGATTGTCAGTAACCGAAGCTGAGAGCAGAGCTACCGACGCAATCTTTCACAAGGGGAAGTATCTCAAAGGCAAGAGGATCACTGATGTCCTCGAGGAGCTAGGACCAGACGACGTGATTATCAAGAGTGCAAATGCTCTAGATACAGACTACACTCCAGTCGTTCTCTTGGCAAGTCCAACCGGAGGAACAGTTGGTGCCTTCCTCGGCACAGCGGCTTCAAAGAATATCACGATAATCATGCCAATAGGTCTCGAGAAGAGCATCCCCGTCGCCTACGATGATTTCGCTGGCCAATTCGGAAAGGATGATTGGGACTACGCCATTGGAACGCCAGTTGGCGTCATAGCAGTGCCAGAGGGCATAGCTTTCACAGAGATGGAAGCCATTGAGGCACTATTCGATGTCTCAGCCATCCCCTTCGCTGCGGGAGGCGTCAATGGTGCGGAAGGTAGCATCACTCTCTTCATAGAGGGAAAAGACAAGAACATCGATAAGGCCCACAAGTTCATGCTGGATTTGAAAGGGGAACCGCCCTTTCCGAAGATAGACCACATAAAGTGAAAGTCAGACCAGGAATGCGCAAATCATGGATGACATAGTCATTAGGACCGAGAACCTCTCCAAGATCTTCGAGAAGGGGAAGAAGAAGGAGGTAACCGCACTAGAACAGGTCAATCTCGAGATAGGCCGCGGGGAGGTCTTTGGACTGATTGGGCCGAACGGAGCGGGGAAGACAACTCTCATCCGCGTTCTTGTTGGTCTCTTGACTCCCACAGAGGGGCAGGCCTGGGTATTGGGAAAAGATGTCGTCAAGGACATAGATTACATCCGCCCAAGAGTAGCTCTTCTACCCCAAGAAGCGGGGATCTACGAGCGATTGACCGCACGCGAGAACATCGTTTACTATGGTGGGCTATATGGTATTCCTGAAGATGAACTCCACCGCCGAGCAGACAGACTACTGGACATCGTCGGTTTGCGCGAAAAAGAGGACTACCAAGTCAAGGGGTTCAGCGGCGGAATGAAGAGGAAGGTCTTGGTTGCAAGGGCGCTTGTCATAGAGCCAGAAATATTATTCCTGGACGAGCCTACAACCGGAATCGACACGATAGGGGCTCGAGTCGTCAGAAACCTCCTAAAGAATCTCAGCTCAGAAGAGAAGCGAACGATTGTGTTGACCACACACGACCTCAACGAGGTGTCAGAACTGTGTCACAGAGTGGGAATTCTTAACGAGGGGCGGCTGATAGCCACAGGTAAGCCGAATGAGCTTGAGGAAAAGTACAAGGCCGCCAATCTTGAGGAGGTCTTTACAGGGCTTGTGACTGGAGAAGGCGTATTCGAGGGATGATGTCTATGAAGATTGACTCGAAGACTGTCTGGATTCTGAGGAAGGAAATCAAGTCTGTCCTCCGTTCGCGGTGGCTGCTTCTTGGCTTTATCATCAGCCCGCTCTTCGCCTGGATATTTCAGGGCATGTTCCTCGGATTCATCGTGGAGCAGGCCGTAGAGCCCGAGACCGTGTACATCACTCTTGATGATGGAGGAGGATGGGGACAGATTCTCTACGACGCCATCGACACTCAGGTTGCGCTTGAGAACGCCAACCTGACAGACAACAAGTTACTCCTAATAGAGGACTTGGTGCCCGTGGAGAGGTCTGTTGGTCAAAGTCTCTGGGATAACAGGACAGCGTCCGTATGGTTATGGATACCATCAAACTTCACCCAGATACTTGAAGCAACGAACCATAGCACTATCCATATTGCTGTCAATACTGGCAACTTCCGAGCATCCGCCGCAGCTGGCAGATTGGCTGATTTCTCAGCGGACATAATAAACAAAATTCAAGTTGTGAGAAACCTTTGGATTGCATGGGAAGTTCCGACTACTGCTGAGGCATCCTACGGACACCAGCTCGCCGTCTTTTTGGTTATGCTAACATCTGTTCTAGCACCGTCGCCGTATGTAAGCAAATCCTTCGCGGGCGAGAGAGAGAAGCATACTCTTGAGGCTCTTCTAGTGGTGCCAATGAGCAGGCTGAAGATTCTAGGTGCAAAGCTTGTTGCAGGGCTGCTCCTCTCATCAATCTACTCTGCATTCACTGTCGTAGGGATTGTTCTATACAACTGGCTGATTATCACTCGTGCTACGAGCACTGTGCCTCAAGAAGCAACTGCATACATCGATCTATACTCAATCAACCTGAACACAGTACCGCTGATAGTCTTCGTACAGTTCTTGGTGCTGCTATGTGCCATTGGGATTGGAGTGGTGATCTCATGCCTTGCCAAGGACCAGGCCACTGCGGAGTCCCTGAATAATCTCATACTCCTCGTCCCCACAATGGTCATAGGCATCCTGGGCTTCACCGGAAGCATACTTCAGTACGGAGGCATCTTCGGGCTCATTGTGTTGGCGATTCCGTTCAGCCATGCCATTATCTTCCTCAACGGTGTACTGTCGGGGACTGCAACGCCCCTCGGCTTGCTTGGGAATGTCGCATACCTTCTTGGATTCACGATTGTGTTCATGATCATCGGAGCAAAGCTATTCGAGAGAGAGGCAATAATTGCCTAAGCGCGCTGACCTTCCGTTGAACGGTTTTTGATGGGTTATTCTTGAGTGGTTCATCAGAGCCAAGAGGACAACGAGTGAGGAGAGCAGGCAAAGTCATAGCGGTGGATGACTGCCATGTTATTGGCCTGATTGCACGTCGGGGGCCCATTGTTTCGCAACAGATCTCTGTTGTCCGGAAGACTAATATCTTCGTGTGTTAATGCACATATGCATGAAGACCATTACAATCAAGGATGAAATCTATAGAGGTCTAAAGAATCTCAAGATGGAAGGAGAGAGCTTCAGTGACGTGATTGCGCGGCTACTTGCGCGACGCGGCCTGAAGCTAGATGACTACTTCGGAGCGCTGGGAGACAATCCCATTCTGGAAGAGCTTGAGGAAGCATCACGCAAGACCAGGGAGTCAGCGAGGTTGCGGATATGATCCTACTGGACACCTCCTTCTTGATTGACTTCTTTCGAGGTGTTGAGGCAACGCGTGGGTTCGTTGAGGGTAATGTGGCGGTCACAGTCATCACCTACCATGAGATCATGACAGGAGTAAAGAGAAAGCGAGCCACCAAAGAAACGGAATTCTTCAGACGCTTCTTCGCGCAAGTCAGGATTCTGTCCTATGATCAGAAGGCTGCCGAGGAATCAAGCAGTATTGCAGCACAGCTAATGTCAGTCGGGATAATGGTGAATGCGTTAGATATCTTGATTGCAGCAATCGCATTGACGAATGGCATATCAAGAATTGCAACCGCAGACAAGGGCTTCTTGGAGATTGAGAAAGTCACAGACCTAAATGTCGTAGCGTATTGAGTGACAAGGAATCTTCATGAGGATTGGTCAAGGAAACCATTAGCTTCAGTTAGGGATAGTTGACACAGTTGGGATTAACTCATAAGGACGTAAGAAACAGATTATTTGGAGGCTGCAACGTGGAGGAGAGTCAGGACGCCCACAGGAATGCACTCGTCCTGAGAGTTCGGGCTGAGTTCATGGACTGGGTCGCTGCCCACAAGCTCGACCTGGGACTCTTGATGTTCGCAATCCTTGCCACGTTAGCAACAAGCCTTCACTATGTTTCCACAATGCAACTCTGGACGAAACCTGGGTTCCCACTTGATGACTCTTGGATTCACATTCAATATGCAAGGACCATCTACGAGGGTATCCCTTGGCAGTACTCGCCTGGTGTCCCAAGTACTGGTTCCACGAGTCCTTTGTGGTCGATAATCCTCTCCAGCTTATTCTTTCTGACAGATGACCCGGTCTACATCATCTGGGGAACGTACGTGATTGCGATAGTGTTGTACGCTGCCTCCACGTTTGTTGTTGGCAAGATCGCGCAAGATTACGCCAACCAACCGGTTTGGAGCCTTTTGGCAATGGGAGGCTTCGTGCTGGTGCCGGGCAACACCTGGCTAATGCTATCGGGCATGGAGGCGCCCATCTTCGTCTTCCTGCTTGTTCTCGCTGTCTTCGTTCTTGATAAGAAGGATATCAAGTACGACCCGATTCTTGGGATCATTCTGGGCCTGGCATACTTAGCACGCCCCGAGGGAGTTGTCCTTGTGCTGGTCTGCGTTCCTGTGCGATTTCTGATGGTGATGTGGCATCGCGAACTGTCATGGCGAAGACTGGGCTCATTCCTTCTCATGGGTGCAATTTCTCTAGCAGTCGTTCTCCCCTGGATACTGTACTGCCTGAATGCCACAGGGTATCCACTTCCAGATACCTTCTACGTGAAAGTGCATCTTCCTACCGAAGCTGGGGTAGAGGCTTGGAATATATGGTGGTGGTTCTGGCTGCGCTCATGGCCATTTCTTTGGGTGGCGTTCGGGGGCGGTCTGGTCCTAGCCATCAAAGGGAAGCCCTTCCCCGGGCTTGTAGCATGGTCCCTTACCCTCCTCTATAGATTTACAATGCCGTATCAGTCCTTAGTGAACAACACTAGATACCTGATTCCCGCCCACGCACTATTC
>Ga0209986_10002626_pt1 | contig 16296 bp, 14 predicted proteins | sample BlataG_FD_183168 | JGI IMG/M metagenome (GOLD analysis project Ga0209986, IMG submission 183168) | Deep subsurface microbial communities from Black Sea to uncover new lineages of life (NeLLi) - Black_00105 metaG (SPAdes) (version 2) | ecosystem: Environmental > Aquatic > Marine > Oceanic >...
ATTATTTTACTGTTTGAATCTTATGGACAGAAACCGTCTTAATTGTTATTATCATCCAGAAAGGAATGCAATCGCTAAATGCGAAAAATGCGGTAAGTCAATTTGCCTTGAATGCAACATGATTTTTCGCAAAAAAAAAGATACTAATAAAGACCATTATGCCACACACCACGATTATTGTATAGTTTGTTATTACGATAAAAAAATCAAAAGATATAGCACTTCTCGTATTATAAAGGAACTTACATTTTTTATACTAGTTTTAATCTCTATAATAATCATTCTTTTTACTTCTCTAAATTTTCAACAAATTTTTCCCATTTTAATTTACCCTATAATAATAGTCTCCCTCATAATACTATTCTATATTTACATGTTGCTTATTGGTGGGCCTAAAAAAATAGCAAAAATTAAAATTAAAAAATATAAGTTTCTAAACTCACTCAATCTTCCTTCGCCAGTAACATATTGCTATAGATGTGGTGAAAAACTTGATACAGATACCAAAATTTGCACATATTGCGGCAATGTTATCATGGTTGAATCTGAAATAAGATAAAAGAATTCGATTATTTCTATATGAACAAATAATTGATATTCACTAAACGTATGGAGAATTGCTAAACCAGGTATTTTTAAGACGATTAAAGTTGAACTCACATCAGAAACTGTTCAATTAATGCCTCAAGTGCTTAAATTAAGCAAGAAGGTAAAAGATTAAAGAAAATGTAAAAATATTTTAAAAACAAAAACTAATATAAATTACAATTTTTTTTAAAATTCTCAATTTTCAATGGGTTTGTTATCATATTTAATACCTTTCTTCCTGTTTTAAGAAAATAAATTCTATTCTTGATAAACGAATTGAAATTATTTATGACGAACTAAATATTTTCGAAAAACTGCATCTAGTTTTAATCTCTTGTGATGGCAATTTATATTTTATTATGAATTTTATCAGGGCACGCTGGAATTCCTTGAACGTGCCAAAAAAGGTATTATGCGTCACCATCTTCCTTAGAAACTTCCAGAACCACTCCATTGGATTCATATCGGGTGAATAGGGAGGTAAAAACATTAATTCTAGTTTCTCTTCATTAGCTTTTAAAAACGGCTCCAACTCTTTGGAGTGATGGGCTCGAGCATTGTCCAAGATCAAGAGTATTTTTCCCGCGTATGTATATCTGGCAATTAGCCCTTCTAAGAAATGCTCAAACTGCTTAGCCTTCATGGCTTCGGAAAACGCCACGTGTACTTTTCCGGCAAGAGGTTCAACTGCACCAATGACGTGTTGTCGTTTGCGACCGCCATAAGTTAAGATTTCGGGTTGATGTCCCTTTAACGACCACATCCGAGTGATGGTCGGAGAGAATTGGATGCTTGCCTCGTCTTGAAATAGAATCACGTCGTTATTGTTAAGAGCTTTCGTTTTTTTTTGAAATCATTAGCGAATTCTTCTTGTTTTTCGGCATCGGCTTTTGGAAAATTATATCGAGGGCGCTGAAGCGTGAGTCCTAACTCGTGGAGGAGGTACTGGCATCGACGCACGCCTAATTCCACGCCAAATTTCTGTTTAACGTGGTGCGATACGCTCTTGCCTTCCCAATTGCTAAATTCATATCCGAGCTTGCGCGGATGCGTCAACACGTCCGCTTTTAACTCTTCCATTTGACTTTTTGCAAGCCTAGAGGGGCGCCCTGGCGGTTTATTAGGAACGATCCCCTCAATCCCGCCCTCGTTAAATGCATTTACCCAATTTGGAATCGTTTTTAGCGATCTCTTGACTAATTCTGCGACCATCTTGCAGTCTTTAAACTCGATCATCAAAAAAATCGACTGATATCGCTCCTTTAACCTAGAGTGTTTTTCCTTCTGGTATAGCTCAATCAGCTCGTCGTGATTAGGTGAACTCCTAACTATTTGTAGGCTTTCCATGTGGTTAAGAATAAAAGGAGTCTTTATTTAAGGGTGTAATATGTAGGTGATATGTAGAAAAATCTTAAATCAATAGTACATATTTAATTCGTTATAAATAATTACATTTAGACAACATTCTATTAATTTATGTATCAACCTAATCTAAGGAATTGAGTTATGAAATAAACTTATGAAATAAATTTAATGTAATTTCTATTATATTTTTATAACATAAATAGGTATATATCAATTAAAAAAATAAATTATTTTCACAAGGTTCAAATATAAAATGAATAAACAAGAAAGATTTTTAAAAAATGTATGGCCTCAAATTGAAAATTTTCTCAACCATTATTCCCAAGCTAATTATAAAAATTGGTATGGTCCATATATTTGGAACGAAGACGGTGACTTAAAGAGAATTGTTACCCATTTTTGCGAAGAAGAATTTGGATTTTTAATTGTTCATAACGAGATAGCAATCGCAAAATATTCTTTTGAAAATTTTAAAGAACATTTAAACAAAGGGATCTGGAAAAAAGGGGCAAGACTTAGGATAGATGTTGATATCACAGATGCCAGAGATTGGAAAAATCTTAATGATTTTAGAAAAAATAAACATGAACTTTTTATTGAGTTAAAAGCTCTCAAAAATGATTTAACATTTAGTGATAATAAAAAGAAAATAAATTCTTTCGAGGAGGATTGCATAAAACTTAAAAAATTAATTGATTACAATTATTGTGAATATGGTATTGCTATACTTGTAGATCACGGAGATAAAAATGGGAATCATTATATCAATAATAAAAAAAAGTTTTTAGAAGATCTAAAATCAAGATATTCCCCAGTATTTCCTTTAATATGGCAAAAATAATTGTTTTTTAGTAATAAAATTTGAATATTATCAACTGTATTTGCTCCACCTTTACTGATGGGAATAATATGATCAAATTCTAAATCTTCTCTACTGCCACATTCAACACATTTTCCATCATCACGTTGCCAGACAGCAGACATTAAATTAAAATTACTTCAAGATGCATTAAAACAGTTTACAGACTATTTAGAAAGTGAGAAAAGTATTACTTTTATTTATAATATTACCAAAATATTAAAATCCTTAAGGAAATGGTCGAATAGATTAGTTAATAACATAATTAGACAAATTTTCCATTTAAAAAAAAGATCAAATTAAAAATATAGCTTTTACCATGCATAAATTCCACCCCGTTCAAGGAATTTATTGCGATTGAACTTAATATCTTTAAGCGCATTTAAAATACCAACTTCTAAAATTGGCCTGCTGAATTGATAAATTTTTCCAGTATTTTGATAAAATCTACCAATCGGATCGATCATAATATATGAGTCTATCATAACGTTATTATTTTCAGATATCGGGTTTAAATTTTCATGTCTTTTTACAAAGAACTCAAACTCTTCTTGAGAGATTAATAAATCTCTTGAATACCAATATCGATTTTGAATCTCAAGTACTTGAAACACTTTCCAACGGTTAGGTTTAACTTTCTCGATGAGCCAAGCCATATCTTCTTCATAATTAAATCGCGTTATCACTGAATTAATCTTCAACTTAATTCCTGCGGTTTTAATCATTTCACATTTATCTATTATATCTTGAACATAATCTCCTCTTCCACGACCTAATTTTTTTTGAATAAATTCATTGCCTGAGTCAAGACTTAATCCTACCCAATCTAATTTCTTTCCAAATCTTCTTAAAAATCGCTTATTTATTCCCGTTCCATTAGAAATGACACTTGTCGTCATTCCTAAGTTTTTTGAACACTCAATTAATTCTCCTAAAAATGGACATAATGTTGGTTCTCCTCCTGCAAAGTTAATTTTTTCTGTTCCATAATCTTTTAATGTTTTCATAATCTCAAAACAATCCTTTTTTGAAAGTGAGGCATTAATTTCATTAAATCGGGCAAAACAATATCTACAATTAAAATTGCAATAAGGCCAAAAATGAAAATTAACACTAATAAGAGCATTTGTGATTATATTACTCTACCCCTCTATTTTCTCTTCAATTTTTGACATTTCACGTATATCAGAGTTTATTTCTATTGTCAGACTATCAATGAAAGCAAATTTAACTGGTTGTTGAAGGATTAGCTGATCTTTAATGATCATAAATCGGATTCTATGTTCTTCTAACCATTCCTCAGAAACAAAATCATACTGAGTGAATCTATCATTCGAAAGAATCAGAGCATTTTTCTGAAGGGCATATGTTAATATAAAATTATCCGCTGCAATTCCAGCAGGAGCTTCAAGTATTAATTTCGGTAATAAATATTCCTTTTTATATCTTTCATTATCGTCTAATTGATGAAATAGAGAACAATCTGCTATTCCTACAATTTCTATTTCTTTTGGAATTGTAGCGAACAGAAGATCAATATATTTCATTTTTGGATTATTATTCCTTTTATTAAATGAAGCGATATTTGAGATATCACAAACTAATTCTCGTATTTCAATCACCTTTTTTTATTGTTATTTAATTGATAGGTTTAAGGATCTTGAAGTGAGATTGAAATATAAGTGAAAAAAAATAGGCAATTGCATATTTTTAGATGAAAATCAAAAAAATAATTATAAAAAGTCTAATTAGAAGTTTAAAGAAATCTCATCAATAATCATCATATTCCCTGTGTTTTGTAGTTTCTCTAAGTTTAAATCCATTTAAGAACTGTGGTAAATCAAATAATTGGATGTTAACTACATTGTAAAAATGAGTAGCAGAATACAGTAACATACTCTGTTTTATTTCCTCTTCTTCGAATGCAGTAATCACATGATTTATTGGTATTTTTAACCGTGAACGATACTGATATTGCACACTTGAAATGTCCTTAATTCCGGGTTCTAATTGAAATAATGTATAAGATTTTATGATTTTATACCAATCTTTTTGCTCAGTTTCTTTCAGATAATTTAATGTGGTGGGAAAATATCCATAATCTAAACTATTTATGAAAACTTCTTCAAATAAATTATCAATGGATATACCTTGGTCTACATCATAAATTTCATTACTCTCATCTGCAACTGCTATTGAATCGTGGGATAAATTATTCTGATATATCTGGCGCTGTTTTAAAATCCAATAAAATAGATATTTCTGTAATTTTTTTCGATTCTTTAAAGGGATTTTTTCATACATTCTCTCATATTTTCCATAAAAATACTCAGGTTTTTCTTGTTCCATTAATAAGGAAATGAATTGTCTAAATTCAAATCCATCTCCTAAAAATTTGAGGTTGTTTTCTATTTCAGAGACATTTATAGATTCAGCAAGTAATTCTGAGTAGATCCTTTCTTTAGCTTTATTTAATTTTTCATTAAATTCTTTATCGTAAAAAGTCTCATCTTCATAAGATATTGTTTTTTCACGAGAAATTAATATAGCGTCATTAGCTTTTATTTTTGCTTCAAAAGATTCAAAAATTATTTTCATTTCTTCATAATTCAAATATTTTTCAAAGAGAGACATTATATTTTCTTTTATTTCTTCATATTTTTCCTTTACTATTGTCTCCCGGGGAGTATTATATCCTTTATTAGGGAAATAAGAGCTTAAAAGATAAAATAAAGCTCTTTGTTTAGCTTTAATTGTTTTCAATTCTGATAGAAAGCTATCTATGTTTCTAAATTTCTTAAAGTTAATTTGAACTTCATTTATTATCAATTCTTTTAAAAAGGGTGATTCTAACAACCTATTCTCCGAAAACTTAAAATGATCAATAGTTTCATTGAAACGATCTGGATATTTAAGGATTTCTTCTTTAGATCTTTGGTACACTTCAATTTTTTTATCAATCAACTCTTTTACTTTATCCCTTTTTAAATTTTGGGACTTAATCCAATTAAGGTCATCAATTTCCCTCCAAATCATTGATTTTTCTCTTTTGTGATAATAAATTGAAGGAAAACGAGAATCAATAATTCGAGTTAAAAATTTTTCCTCACAATTATTGAGAAACTTTAAATAATCCTCCAAATCTAATTGGCTCGCTTTGAGTCCTATTTTTTTTTCTTTTATCTCTTCTTTAATATAATCAAAAGTCCTCTCAAAATATCTGTAATCTGATTCATCAAAATATTTAATTGAAACATTGTTCATTTTACTTTGAATTAGCTTTTCTAATCGGGAAATATTTTGTTTTAACTCTTTCAATTCCTTAATCTGTTTAATTTTTCTAATGTCAGGTCTAAAAGCTTGTTTTAAATTTTTAATATATTTAAAATTGTTTGTATTTAGTATCCTTGTTTCAATCTCTTCAAAATTCAAATTTGATAAATCCTGAACAAGATTATCATATTTTTCCCAAAATTCTGCAGCAAGAGAAAAAGCTTTGGGATTGTTGGATCTAATTAATTCGGAAAATAAAGCTACCTTATCCCTCTGATCATAATAGGTCATTACTTCATAGCAAAAGTTAATAGCTAATTCTGGACATATCTCAAAGAAAAATGAGAGAAAATTTTCCTCTCCTTTTATATCTTTTTTACATTTTATACTTAATATAGAACTTAAACTTCGTCTGGCTGATTTTGTATTATCGATCATGCATTTAATTAATTTTTCAGTTAAGCTAACAAATGAAAAGAGAAACTGGAAGTGATATATATTCCAATCTGCAGATAAAAATTTAAATATCGCATCTTCCAAATCATTTTGTGGGAATTTTTTCAATAGTAAGATTATATCACTTGAATCATTGTTAATTGAATGTTTTTCATTCAATTCTTTTGGTTTGAATTTATCTTGAATAGATAAACAGACAAGATAGAATATCTTAGCAATAGGGTCTTGTAAAAACGGATAAATCTTGTCTAACAACTCGTAAGGGATTCCACACCATATATAGAATGATGGATCGTCGTAAGCATTTTTATTTATATTGTAAGTAATTCTATTTATCTCTACATAATACTCATCCCAAAGTTGAGCTACTTTCTTTAATGCAGAATCAGTACCAAGATTACATAAATTATACACATAATTAAATAAATCATCATTATTAGAAAGATCAAACGAATTAAATAGCAATTCTTGAATATTATCTTCAGATAATAATTTCAAAAGCTTGAATTTCTCATTATTTAAGAATGAATTTTTACTAACGAGTTCATGATGAGTTAATCTCCGAGAATTAAAAACACTACTTAGAAAATATTTTTTAGGTTCTTTTTTAATATTTTGTAGTATTAGAGAGCTAAATTCACCAAATTTTTCTTTATCTATTCTGTTCTTTGCTCGAAAAAAAAAATCATCAAAATCTAAATAATCTTTAAACTCATAATAAAATTCCATTAAAACTTCTTTATTCCCCCAATCAATCAACCACGTATAGAAAATTTTATAAAAATCTTGCACATGAGTTAGAGATTGGAAAGAATATTTAGGAGATGGTTCTGGTTCTTGCTTTAAAAGATTTTCTAATAGTTCTTTCCCCTTGGAAAATACAAATCGCTTCTCAGATTCGGGAAGATCAATTAAATTTTCAAGATGTTTTTTCAATCGGAATTTCTGATTTTCAAATTCTTTATTTTCCTTATAAGTGCCCCTTTTTAAGAAATTATAAGACATTTCTTCAACCATCTTATCTATATCCTCCTGTTTATAGGGTGTATTTTTCTTCCACCATCTTTCGCATCTTTTCAAACCCAATTCCTTGAATTCCGGAGTAATTTTTTGCCTAATTTCATCATAAGAGAATGAATTTAGTTCATTTAATAATATGCGGTGAATATAAATCAAAGAATTCAGTGGTATTTCATTTATGAAAATTTTTTCAATTGCTTCCTCAGACAATAATTTTGAGCAACATAAATCTATAAGAAAAAATAAAACTTTCTTTCGGGGTATATCTCTTAAATCCAAGTGAAATTCAAGATGCTCAGGCAATGTTTTATGGAGGATCAGAAGATATTGTAAGTCAAAGATAACTTTTCGTGAAATTTTCTTGCCATAATGGGAATTTTGTTCTAAATTTTTTATTGATGCTAATTGTGATTTAGTTAATAGATGAGATGCCCATTGAAAAATAATTATTTCTTTATAACGATTAGAGACTCTCTTAAATAATTTTATTGATAAAACAAAACTTTCATCATCAATTTCTTTATTTAAAGTCCAAATAATATTTAAAGCACAGAATTTAAGTAAATAATGCTTGGTATGTTCTAAAGCGTAAATACAAAGCTCTTTTATACGTTCTGGTTGATTTCTTAGTATACCTCTATAAACCCAAAGTTTAATCCAAGGGAATTCCATGAATTCTGAATCTTCGAGCTTTTTTAATTGGTCTGTGCTTAAATTTTCTGTCTGACTTATATCATATGCGTAAATAAGGATAGGAATAAGATGAGGTGTTTTAATTGTGATCTTATCAAATATTTCTCCTAATTTGAAAGAATCTGTAGTATATTTACCTTGAAAATTAAGAATATTAATAAAGAACTGTCGTAATTGCTTTTCATTATTTACTAACCCATTGTTTATACCCCAGAACTTTTCCAGATCTTCATCACTAGGCAGTACTCCTTTCTGCTCTTTATAACGATTCCAATAAGATTTATACACCTGTTTGGAGTGTTGGTCAATAAAATTACGAATTTTTAGTTTAAATATGAAAGGCCCATTTTGATTAAGAGGATAACCAATGGCATTATCATTAAATCTAGGTACTTTATCATAGATATTTCTTAATAAAATTAACTCCTTGCTGATATTTTGAATAATGTCATTATCCCTTCTTTCATTTGTTATGTCTAAGATTTCCATAAATAATGACTTGATTAGGGTCGATGATGTAGATTGAGAAATATCACTTTCAATCAATTCTGGTGCTATACCTTTCTTCCTGTCAATATCTTCAAGAAAATCAAAGGTCAATCCATCTACATAAGTATGAAAACAATGTAATGCTGCTAAATAGTAATCATAATGAGAATTGATCAACATAAAATTAGGGCGATTTTTCTCATCATTATAATATCTGATAAATCTATTAAATAGAGGATTCATCTGAACGATTTGATGATAGTTTTCATAATACTGTGGATTTGATAATCGATTATAAACTAACTTGGGAAGTAATCTTAGAAGGCCATAATCTGCTGGTTTTTTTATTTTTGAGTTTTCTATTATACCTGGAATTGGACCTTCAAGATATTGCATTAAAGGAAATTCTCGACCATCTATCTCTCGAACAAGTTGTTCATCCAAAAGTGAATCAAGATCTTTATAACTCCTTATACCTCGAATAGTTATAAGAAAAGTTTTACCAAATTTTTTATTCAGTTTGTCTGAAATTTCTCTCAGTGCTTCATATTTTATCCAACGCTCATATAGTTCTGCTCTATTTTTTGGAAGATTTTCAAAGTTTGGAAACAAACCCAATAGCCAGAGATTCATCGGTGTTAAGTTATCTCCGAATCTCTTCTCAATTATCTTTTGACTATTTTTATCTGAAATCCACTTAACTTCTATCTCTTCTAAATACTTTAATATTTGTTCTTTGGTTGGTTTCTCAAGTTTAATTATATTCTTTTCTCTTTGTTTCTCCTTTATTAGTGATGTTAAACTTTTTTCTAAATATCTCGTGGAAATTATGTATTTTAAATTAATGTTAGTTCTTTCAATAGTAACTAAGAGCAATTCTGTGAAGAATTTTTTAAAATTTGGTGTTAATTCATCCCAACCATCTCCCAAAACTAAAATATTTGATTCATTAAATAATCTTAAAAACATTCTTCCCCATAATTCTAATTCCCTTCCCTTATAAATAAGTCCAATTAGTTTTGACCAGAATTCTCGAATATTTTGTAAATTTTTTAGTTCCTCATTTATTTCAATTAATCGTGTATCCAAGTAAAAGATTTCATGCTTGTCATTTATTTCACGAATTGTGAAATTTTTCAACGGTAAAAACAAGGGAATTACATTTAGTTTATTATCATCATTTTTAAATTCTTCAAACGAGGGTTCCTTATAATTGCCTAAAAATAATTCGCACGTTTGCTGGAGCATCCATATTGTCTTTCCCGTCCCAGGTTCTAATTGTAATATAAATCCATTGAATTTTTGGTTCCTTTGATTGGAAAATAGCGAGGATATCCACTTTTTAAAATTTTCCTCAGCTTTATAACTCCTTAAATCTAATTTATAAATCCAAGTTATATCTTGTGTCTTATTAATAGATGGTAATACTTCTTTAATGAGCGGTGAATCTTTAGCATAGATTACAACCTTATCAAATATACTTCCATGGATGGTTTTAATTATTTCTTTTTTAAGAATTTGAGATGATCTAAAATCTATGTAAGGGTGATCTAAAATAAATTCATATAATGTCAAAACCTTAGGTACTAGTTTGAAATTTAAATTTTCTTCATTAATAGGATTTAAAATGCCCATATTTACACAGTCTCGCCAATCTAATTTATCTGGTAATGAATCAGGTATTTCATTAATGATATTAGATTGATCAGAACCCCTATAAAAATCAGATAGTACTTTAAGGCTTAATTCATTTTCTTGTAAAAATTTAAAGTGTAGATATTTACAAACACTAAGACCTAATGGTGTCAATTCTTTGTTTTTTCCTACTGGTTGCATCAATAATCCTTCATCACACAAACTTTTTGGAATATTTCTTGCATGTTTGCTTCCAGTTATTAACTTTTTAAATCTTACTAACTCTTCATCTTTAATTCCTCCAAAACAACTCCAATTTTGCATACGAAACTTCTGAACTAATCCAGGATTTTCAGAATTTCCATAAGCGAAATCCCTAACATCATTTATAGAAATTTCATTAGCCTTTTCTTCTAAAAAATAAAAAGAGAGAAGAATTAAACGTACTGACCATTTATCTTGATATAAATCTAATATCGATTGAATTGTTGTTCTAATCGTATCATCAAAAGAGATAAAAAACTCTCGAATGAAAAGATTATCTGGACTTTCAATTTCTTTTTGTTTCTGGGTATTTTTAATGTTCATTAAGAAATATAATCAATTCGTCTTTTTAAATTGATAAAAAATATGCATTTGCACATTTAGTTAGTACAATTATTATTATGCTTTCCACCCTAATAATATTAATTTATAATATTTTTTTAGATTTAATAATAATTTTTATTGATAATTCATATCTCATTAAAGAAGTTAGCTTTTTTTCTAATCTTTTTGTAAATTCACCTTTGATAGAAAATTCTTTCGCTTTAAAAGTAGAGAAAATAGATAAAAAGGGAGGGAAAAAAGTAATTTCCACGGGTCCTTATGCAATTGTGCGACACCCAATGTATACTGGGTTTTTATTAATGTTTTTTGGGCTAACAATCGCATTGGGCTCCCTTTTTGGTCCTATTCCAACAGCAATAGTAACCATCTTAATAATAATACGAATTCCTCTCGAAGAAAAAATATTACACGAAGAACTCGAAGGGTATACTGAATACACAGAGAAAGTAAAACTTAGATTAATTCCAAAGATTTGGTAGAATGTTAGTAAAGGGCGTTCTAATACGATAGAAAATATTCAATTGAATAATGAAGATATAAATAGAAGAAAAAAATTATATACTTACAAAAAGGATGAAAATCATATGTCATATTGCAAAATTTGTAATAAAAAGTATAAGGATCCAAATTATGCTATATCTCAGAAACATATTAACAGTAAACTCCATCAGAATAATCTAAAACCTGCGGATAAAGCATTGGCTATAAGTCCTATTCATGAATTAATTTTATTTAACATACTTCAGAATTCTGATGGAGCTAAGTATTCAGACATTTTAAAATTTTTCTCATCTTTCGGAGTAAAGGCTGAAATATCTTTTAGAACCATTGTTAAAAAATTGAGAGAAGAAGATATTATCTATAAAGGCAATCTCAGCTCTGATTATGAGCAAATTTTGAAAAATATTTTACAAAATCCAAAATTGGAATATCCTTTAACATTATCAGTAAGAGAAGCTTATGAAAAATTTCAATTTTTAGGATATAAATTTCCATCTGAACTTATGGTTTTTTTTAAAAAATTGGCAAATAAATATCCAGGATTTATAAGTTTTAGCTCTTCAAAGATAGGAGACGCCTCAGATTTGATAACCTTTAAGGAAATATTTATTGATCAAATTAAATTTTATAAAAATAATAATTGGGATTTAAAATGAACTTATATCAAGAATATAATAAAATAGTTAATAATTATTCATTTTTTGAGGATTATATCAAAAAAATTATTAGAATATTTGAAGGAACGGGAGATAATCAAATAATAACCAGGGATATAATACCTCCAAACTTTCGTATAAAGAACTTTATTGTCTTATCCGATCAAATAGAGCGTGGATTGAATATCATTCATAAAGAGTTGAGAGAAATACAAGAAGAGAATGCGAAAAATTCAGGTTATTTATTTTATTTTTCTCAATATGGTGGAAGCAAGACACAGTTTTTAAATCTAATAGTTGATGAAATTTCGGCAAAATTAACTAATTGTATTACAGTATTATTCGAAGATGTTCATCATATAAATCCCATCCTAATTTTTGAAAACATTTTTTCTCAGATATTTCAAATTATCGCAAAAATGCCCCAATTTTATGAAGATTCTGAGAATTATCGTAATTTCTCACGTGAATTGCAACAGAAAATCGCAGAAGTGCAAGTTGCTATAAGACAATCTAGTAATTTAAAAGAAGCAGAAGAGATTCTTGAAAATTTAAGGAGGATTAAAAATCCAAACATGATACGAGAGATTAAAAAATTAGATGAATTATTACATTCTACTATTCTAGTTGATCCAGTCTTAATCTTCAATAAGATCATCAATCTTATGCAATTCTGCTCACAAAATGGTATTTCATTTCTTTTTCTCTTTGATGAGGTAGATTCATGGTTAGAAGAGCGTGGTGATGATTTGATATTTAGTAAAGATTTAAACCGAATTTCTAAAATCATGAAATATATGTTTGAAATACCTGATAATCAAATAAAAAATTTCATAGTATTTGCTTGTACGGACCGTGTGAATCGTCTTTTCAAGACAATGCAGCATAAATTTGAGAATATTTCACCAGTAGCAAGTCGATTGAACCGCATTTACAATTCTGCCGAAAAAATATTAGACCCAGGAAATTATAGTTCAAAAATTGATAAGGCATTGATAAATCTTGCTGCTTTTTACCACCTAGCGAATAATAGGGTAAAGATAGGCAATAAATTTCTCGAACAAACATTACCAATCTTAGAGAATAAATATAAATCATTATCTCGTCGAATGGCAAACTCAAAAATCATACAGATATTAAATAATTATAAACATCTATCTCAACCTCTCGAACTAGGATTAAAGGAATGGAATAATAATGCTCAATATTATGGCAATTTAATTCAAAAGAATTTACCCAGCATCTTAAATCGTTTAACAATAAAGTTCGTGCGAGAAGATATCCACGTTGACCCTACTATGGATTTAAGTAGGGATAAAATTGATGGTTATTTCATAAATTATTCCTTAAATAATGAAGAAATTAGAACGCACGTAGAAATTAAATTAACTGCAAATTTTAAGGGAGATAAAGCTTATCAAACTCTACAATTTTTACAACTAAATCCTGAAGATTCAATCGTGATGATGATTTTTTGTCCCATGCCTATAGATAAAATAAAAAAAGAAATCTATGAATATGCCGAAAACAATGGATATAATAAGGAAGTTTATAACAGGCTCCATTTCATTCATATCGAAAATCCAATTGCATTTGCCCCGATTATTGGAATTCCAAAAGTGAGTGCAGATTCTGATAAATTTTTTGAATTTTTAGAAGCTTTTGCTAATTGGCTAGAATTTTTTAGTGGTTTTTCATCTCAATATCAAGAAATCAAGCAAAAAATCGGAATTGACTTCATCCCTCCTGAACCTCCACCAAAAACCGTAGAAAGCACTGAAAGAAAACCGCCTGAGCCAGAAATAAAATTATCAACGGAACAACAAACATGTCTGAATTTACTTTCTCAATTATATCATAAACGTAAATTTACCGAATCCGGAAGGCTGTATAAATCTACAATTCGTAAATTTATTGAAGAAAATTCTTTAGGCATAACTGATGTGGAAAAATATTTTGAAATAATGAAACAATCGAATATTATAGAAAAAATAACAGTTAAAACAGTTACTTTTTCAGAAAAAATAATTAAAATAGAATCATTAGATAATCTCCGGAAATTTACAGTAAATTTCTTTCAGAGGCCTCAAGAATCTTCGGGTATTATGAGTTTCTATTAAATCTAGAAAAAATAACTAAACGTTACCTAAATTTATAAAAACCATGTAGGGCTTCAAATTGTAAATTATTTCGTGAAATGGTTATAAATTAAAATTATAAAATTATTCTTTTAAGAAAAGAAACAAAGTGATATTTAATGTTTAAATTTGATAAATTCTTGATAATTTCCTACGATAGAATCATTAAAACCAAGAGATATGAAGATTACGTGAAATAACCGAATTTCATTTATATTATACTTTAAAAAAAGATGTTAGACTACTTCAGAATTGAAGCGATATTTATTAGGACTCGTAAATTATTTTATTTGCTGAAATCTTGAAAGAATAAAGTTTCTAAAGTTATCAATAAATATTGAATTCAACTAGCTATAATTACTATTAAAATGCGATTAGATGAAAGGTAAGAAATTATATGGATAATTTAACACATAGGAAAAAAGCCCTATCTCCCTAAAATTTTAAACCCTTTCACTTTTTTCTCTTAAAATACCTCAATTTAACCCTATTACACTAAAAATAACCAAGATATTTTTTAACAGAATTTTGAAGTTTATTTTTCATAATACCAAGGTTTATTAAATTTAAAAATATATTTTACATGCTTGAACAGAGATATTTCAAAGTTTCAAGTATAAAATTAAAATTTGGTGAAAGTATGTCTAAGAGAAGTTATGGCAATAGAACGATGCATAAAGCCACATGTGACGACTGTGGGAAGGAGTGCGAAGTTCCATTTAAGCCTACGGAAGGCAGACCTGTTTATTGTCGAGAGTGTTATAAAAAGCATAGAAGATAATTAATTCTATTTTTTCTAAGTTTTGGTTACAACCAAAAACTTATTTTCTAACTTATCGAGTAATGATTTATTTTTTTTTATTTTTTTTTAAGCCCTAGGTCTATAAATATAACCCTACACAAAATAATTAAAGAACCCGTTTCAAGGCTTCATACCCTTCAAATTTAAATATTAGAAGATTTTTATCAATACGTAGAATTAAAATTGGAGAAACAGGGATTTAATGATTAAATGTATAAAATATCACATTTTTGGGCATATGGATTATTTCTTCCGATATGAAAAAATTCCATCTTTTCATATTTCTCCCAGAATCGATATATTTCATTACACATTTTCGATACGTAGGGGAATTTTTTTTCCATTTTTTGGCTTATATATAAAAGGCTTATAAGATTAACAAACATATATTTGAGATTATTATTTTATGAGCAACATGGACAAATTAAACGCAATATCACAAATGATAGAGGGATTGAAAGAGATTAAACAAGAAGAGAAAATAATAGTGCCTAATTGTGAATTCTGTGGTAAAACCATCGTGGGCAATAAGTGGAATAAGGAATATCATCATATTAATATATGTCAAGAACCAATAAAACGATTTTTTTGTTCCCGTCAATGTAAATTAAGATGGATTTTTAAAAATTTTTGATTTTATTTTGTTGATATTGCTTGATATGGATAATTTAGGAAATATCTCTATAGTTTATTTGGGTGATTTAAACTCCTTCTCTCCTGAAGATTGGGGCCTTAATACTCTTCAGAGCGGGCTTGGTTATGGTCCTTTAAGTATGATGGTTCCCCCCTATAGCAATCCTGAAACTGGAAGTGATTATAGTGCTTATTCATCTGCAATTCATGATTGGACTGATATTCATCGAACTTTGAATCCCACTAATTGGGGTGTAACTTACCCAAGTTATGATTCCCGTATCGATTTTATTTATGTTAATCAATTTTTATCTTCCGATATTATCAACTCGACCACTGGAGATACCGCCCATGCAATTTCCGGATCAGACCATTTCTCTGTTGATGTTTTCTTTAATCTAAGCTGAAACTGCCTCCTTATATTCCACCCTTTTACTTCTAGGAACTCTTATGCTCACAAATGAAGATTCCTCCTCAAATTTCCTCTTTCGTCCGATATGAATTTACACCCGTGTTAATTTGTCTTAAAAATTTTTTAGGTAACACGAATTATTCTCGAAAATAACCTTTAAAAATCCC
>Ga0209986_10002628_pt1 | contig 16289 bp, 15 predicted proteins | sample BlataG_FD_183168 | JGI IMG/M metagenome (GOLD analysis project Ga0209986, IMG submission 183168) | Deep subsurface microbial communities from Black Sea to uncover new lineages of life (NeLLi) - Black_00105 metaG (SPAdes) (version 2) | ecosystem: Environmental > Aquatic > Marine > Oceanic >...
GTTATTACCAGGTTCTCATTTTCAACTGTAATGTCATATATGGCCGGGCGGACATCGACCGTCCTGGTTTCCGACTTTCCAGCTCGCTCCACATAGAGCCTGTCTGCCTTCAGTATGTCGCTGCCTTTCTCTATTAAATCGTCCGTTTTCTCCATTTCCTCAAGGGGCAGGGTATAAACGACGCGGTTGAGCGCCGAGGAAAGGGAGCGGCCTTTGCCCAGAACGGCTTTTGCTTCAAGGATGTCCATACCTTCCGGCATAGCTCGCTTCAGATCGTCAACTAGGTAAGACATCAGGTTGGTTTCCAGAGTGATATCAACATATTCCGATTCGGAGGTGAGCCCCAGCGGCAAAGGAGGACCGAACGACAGTTTCATGGTTGGGTTGAACCCATGGCTATAGGCAACCGTAATACGAGCCCGCCTCAGAGCGCGTTCGATGGCGCGGATATTGTCAAGGTGGGACATGTACCGATAGCGGGCGCTTTTTCCCCAGCGGATACGGACGCGGTTTTTGGTCGGGGCGGTCAGGTTGCGCGAAGCTACTTTCTTTTTGCCCCGTCCAAACTCCATACCCTGACTGCCGGCGTTGTCCTGTTGGTCAGTTCTCTGGAATCTTGGCGAGTATTCTCTCAGTTGCGATGAGGTGCGCTGCCGTTCGTTTTGCAGGCGCTCGACCGAGACCCCCTTTTCGATATGCGACCAGGGAAGATCCACGTCAAATGGAATCGGCTTCAGCTTTTCACCGATATCGATGCTGCTTTGTTCTAAAGCGGCAAACCACTTCTGCGGGTCAAACTCTTCGCTCCAGCCGTCGAAGCGGCAACCGGCGTTGTAAGCTGACAGGATGACATCCGCCATCTCTCGTCCCCCGCGTCCAAGGAGCCCCTGCAGGACGGCTGCCTCGCTTGAATTGTGTTTGAAGTGGACGTGACGATACTTGCAGTGCTTCTTGACAAAGCGGAGCTTCTGCAGGATCATTTCCGGAGGGTCCATCTCATCCCACTGAAACGGCGTGTGAGGCTCGGCAACGAACGGGGAAAGGGTGACATTGACGGTCTTCTTCCCTTTACAGGCGCGGCCGACGTCACACACCTTATTGATGACGTTCACGATGCCTAACAGGTCCTCCTCGGTCTCGGTGGGAAGACCGATCATGAAATACAGCTTGATCGTCGTCCAGCCCTTTTCAAAGGCCATGCGAGTGGTGTCATAGATGGCGGCGTCGGGAAAATCCTTGCGGATAAAACGGCGTAGGCGTTCCGTGCCGGCCTCGGGGGCGATAGTCAGTCCCGCTTTTCGGACCCTTCTGACTGCGTCCAGCAGCGCCGGGCTTATCGTCCCCGGCCGCAAGGAGGGCATTGAAATCGACACCTTCAGCGGTTCCAGGCGCCGGGCCGCCGTCGTGGCCAGTTGCTCGATGTTGGGATAATCCGAGGTTGACAGAGACAAGAGCGCCACCTCGTCATAGCCGGTGTTTGCAATCTGGGTATCGATCTGGTCGATAACGTCGCGCTGCGGCCGCACCCGGACCGGCCGGTAGATCGGCCCCGCCCGACAGAAGCGACATCCCTGAGGACAGCCGCGCATGATTTCCACACTGAGATGACTGTGCACGGTGTCAATCAGGGGAAGAATCGGCTGCTTGGGGTAATACTCCGGTTTCAATTCTTTCATAACGCGGGCCCGTACCTTTTCAGGGGCAAAGTCCTCGGTCGGTTTTCTGTCTTTATCATAGAACTGAGGAATGTATACGGACTCTACTTTTTGAACTATCTGCTTTAGCTTATCACGCCGGGACGCTTCCTTCATATCATAGAGGATTTCCAGCATCCGGGGTAAACCTTCTTCAGCGTCGCCGATGAAAAATAGGTCGATGAAATCAGCGATCGGTTCCGGATTATAGACCGCCGGTCCACCGGCAAGGATCAGGGGATGGTCATCGAATCGATCTGAGGAGCGCAGCGGGATGCCGGCCAGATCCAGCATCGCCAGCATGTTGGTGAAAACGAAAGGGTATGTCAGGGTAAAACCGATGGCATCAAACTCACCGGCCGGTCGCGACGACTCGAGAGAGAACAGGGGAATGCCTTCCTTGCGCATGATCTCTTCAGCGTCCCGGTCAACGGCAAAAACACGCTCGCATAAAAAGCGATCGTCCCGGTTGATTATATGATACAGCGTTTGCAGGCCGATATAAGACTGGCCGATTTCGTACTTGTCGGGGAAAGCGTGGAGATATTTCAGGTGGCCGGTCGGGTCTTTGACAATCTGGCCGGGCTCACCGCCTGCATACCGACCGGGCCTTATTACAAAGGGAAAAAACTTCCTTCCCAACAGCTCTCTCATCGCTTCTGACGTGCTACGGGTTCTGAATAATCATTACAATCTAAAATAGTAGATTTTGTCGGTGTCTGCAAGGGGAGAAGCTTAATTGGACATCAATCTCGGCGGCTTGTGTCAAAATACGACTCCTGGCTGGCCTCGGATTGCGTGACGACACCTGCAAGCGAGAGTGCACATGTACTACAAACAGAGGCAGGCCATTCATCCTTGACAGCCGTTGTGGGGTTGAATATATTCGCCTCGAAAACTTAAAGAATGAAAGGATTAAACCAATGAGAATCATTTCGTTAGCGCTGCTGACGGCAGTCCTCTTCCTGCTTGGGCAGGCCGGATGCTCCAAAGAGGAGAAAAAGGCTGAAACAGAAAGCACGACTACAGCCGAGCAGCCACCGCAGCCTCAGTACAACTATGACAGTTTAGCGATGGTTCGCGCCCCGGTCAGAAATGAAAGCAACAAGTTCGCAACACTCGTTACCGATTACGGCAACATGACGGTCGAGCTGTACCATGATGTTGCCCCGGCTCATGCCGATTCGTTTGTAGCCAGGACAAAAGATGGCTTCTATGACAGTACCATTTTCCATCGGGTGATTGACAAGTTTATGATCCAGGGGGGCGACCCGACGGGAACCGGAGGGGGCCGCGCTGAGTACACCCTCAACGCCGAGTTCTCAGACCTTCCGCACAAAGAGGGCACGCTGTCGATGGCGCGGTCAATGGATCCCAACTCGGCATCTTGCCAGTTTTTCACCTGTTTAGACAGCAATCGGATGACCGCTTCGCTTGATAATAAGTACACCGTGTTCGGGCACCTGATCAAGGGGTACGACGTTCTTCACAAGATTGGTTCTGCCGAATGCATCCCCAATCCCGGCAATCCGCGCGAGGTTTCCAAGCCGAAGGAGGACATCTACTTAATTAAGGCTTACGTGTCTGACGCTGAGGGCAGCGAGATTTAATAAGGTTAGGGGAATCTCTTAGAGTGTAGTAGGTCGGGTTCCGAGCGGAATGTCGCGAAGCGAGAAACCCGATATTCTCTTACTAAGCTGTCGTCGGGTTTCTCATTTCGTCCGCCTCGGGCGGGCTCCATTCGGAACCCGACCTACTGTGTTCCAGGCTCCCAGCACATATACACCACTTATGTCACACCCTTCTGGAACTCCTGCCCTACCTTTGGGACCAATCTTCCCTGGAACAGCAACACTTCTGGTTCGTTAAATAACTGTATGACTCCACGAAGAATTGTCCTGCTTGGCTCAACCGGTTCTATCGGCCGTTCGACTCTTGATGTCGTCAGGCGGCACCCCGGTCGTCTCGAGGTGATCGCTTTAGCTGCCCACTCAAATGCTGAGCTGCTGACCGAGCAGTATCAGCAGTTTCGGCCGGAGTATGTCTGCCTTGTCGATTCCAACAGGAGCCGGCTCCTGGCTGAGCGGTTGAAAGGCAAACCGGTTAAGGTGCTTTCCGGGGACGCTGAGATGGTTCAACTGGCCGCTCTTGATAGCGCCGATCTGGTCGTCAATGCCGTCGTCGGGGCCGCAGGACTTCGCGCCTCGCTGGCAGCGGTCAAGAGTGGCAGGCACCTGGCTTTAGCCAACAAGGAGTCGCTGGTTACCGGCGGGCCGCTGTTTGGACCCCTGATGAAAAAGAACGAGGGCAAAATTCTCCCCATAGATTCCGAACACTCCGCCATCTGGCAGGCGCTGGCCTGCGGGAAGGCTGACGAAGTCAGGTCTATTATCCTTACCGCTTCAGGAGGTCCATTCAGAGACTATCCCCTCGAGCGGTTTGCCGAGATCACTCCTCGGCAGGCGCTGGCGCACCCGACCTGGAAGATGGGCCCCAAAGTAACGATCGACTCAGCCACCATGGTCAACAAGGGGCTGGAGATTATCGAAGCCACCACTCTTTTTTCACTGCCGACCGAAAAGGTCAAGGTGGTGATTCACCCGCAGTCGATTGTCCACTCGATGGTCGAGTTCATCGACAGTTCCATAATCGCTCAGCTTTCCAACCCGGATATGAGGCTGCCCATCACTTATGCTCTCTTCTGGCCGGAACGGGTGGAATCGGATTACGGCCGGTTGGATCTTGATACGCTCGCTTCACTGACCTTCGAAAAACCCGATTTTAATCGGTTCCCCGCGCTAAAGCTGGCATATGCGGTCGCTAAAACAGGCGGTACCGCTCCGGCTGCTTTTAATGCTGCCAACGAGGTGGCCGTTGATGCTTTCTTGAAGGGGTCTGTCAGATTTACGGGAATTACCGATATTATAGAGGATGCGGTTGCCAAAATAGCCGTTGTTTCCAACCCGAAATTGGATGATATTCTACAGGCCGACAGTGAGGCGCGAAAGATAGCTGGAGAAAGGGTAGGTCAGTCAACATGTTGCTGACGATGGCGGCGTTTATATTTGTTCTCGGCATTCTGATTTTTATCCACGAACTGGGCCATTTCCTGGTGGCTAAGAAAGTGGGGGTCAGAGTCGACAAATTCTCGCTCGGATTCCCGCCCAATATAATTGCCAAGAAAGTGGGCGAGACCACTTACTGTATCGGCGTCATCCCGCTGGGAGGGTATGTCAAAATGGCAGGCGAACACCCCGGCGAGGAAAGCACTGGCGCACCCGATGAGTTTATGTCTAAGAGTGTGGCCCAGCGAACTGCGGTCATCTTTGCCGGCCCCTTTATGAACTATGTGCTGTCAATTGTGCTGTTGATCGGCATCTTTTATTTCGGCGGCCGACCAGTGTTTGACAATGAGAGGATCCTGGTTGGCGAGGTTGCCACAGACGGTCCCGCGGCCCAGGCGAGGTTGGAAGGAGGCGATCAAATCATTGCCATCGACGGCGAGCCGATGTCCAATTTTGACTCGCTGAGGGTAAGGATAAACGCCAGAGTAGGACAGTCGCTTGACCTCACCTGGATTCACGGCGGGGACACCATCACCGCTACTATGACCACGATGGCTACCCCCGTTCCAACCGCCGACGGCGGGATCGATACCGTTGGCATCATTGGGTTCACGCAAAAAGTTATCGGGTACGAGAAGTACGGTCTGGGGGAATCAATCCGGCGAGGGTTTGTTACTGCTCACGTTATTGTCTATGAGACGGTACGATTTGTAAAGAAATTCGTCACCGGCGAGGTTTCCCCCAAGATGATCGGCGGCGTTGTGTTTATTGCCCAGCAATCCGGCAAGGAAGCGCGAAAGGGTGCCTCCAGCCTTTTCTTCTTCATGGCTTTACTGTCGGTCAATCTGGCGGTGCTCAATATATTGCCAATACCGGTTCTCGATGGCGGCCATCTGATCTTCCTTGCCATCGAGAAGGTGCGCGGCTCGCCGCTGTCGATGAAGATTCGCTCCACTGCCCAGCAGATCGGTGTCATCCTCCTTTTGGGACTGATTGTTTTTGTGACGTATAATGATATCTTACGGTTGTTCAAAGGCTTTTAGCGGTTGGCAAGCATTGCGAATATACTCTTTCACAATTGTGTGCATCCGTCCCGGCAAAGAAACGTATAAGGGGGTAAAGTATGAAGAACCCAAGAAACAGTAATTACAACTATCTTTTGTGCGAGATATGAGTAAAACAAAACAGACTTCCCCAAGAAAACCCGATCGTCCCCGCAAGCCCTCCCTTGGCAATACCCTGTGGGACAATTTCAAGCAGATCCTGGCCGCCGTGGTTATGGCTCTGATAATCAAAACGTCGATTGTTGAGGCGTACAAGATACCGTCGCAGTCGATGGAGGACACCCTTCTGGTAGGCGATTTTCTGCTGGCCAATAAGTTTATCTACGGCACCCGCCTTCCCCTTGTCAACTGGCGCCTGCCGGCGATAAGGGAACCCCATCCCGGTGACGTAGTGATTTTCATCTACCCGGTGGACGGTGTTACCAAGTACATCAAGCGCTGCGTGGCGACGGCCGGGGACACGGTGGAGGTGAAGGACAAGGTTCTGTTTGTCAATGGAAAGCGGTTTCCTGATCCAGAGTTTTGCAGATACGATACTAATACGGACGGCAGTCAGAAAATCGCCCCTCGTGGTCCTGGCGGCATGGATAGTAAAGACAACTTCGGTCCCCTCATTGTTCCCCGCAACCGCTATTTTATGATGGGCGACAACCGGGACAATTCTTATGACTCGCGGTATTGGGGAGCGGTGCACGAGGATCTGATTCTTGGCGAAGCTATTTTAGTTCACTGGTCCTGGGACGACTCTGAGCACCCGTCGCCGGAAGTCTCCGTCAGTGACCCGCTCTCGGTACCCAGGATGTTCATTTATAACGCGGTCCATTTCTTTGAAAAGGTTCGCTGGGGAAGGCTGTTTGGCCTCATTTCGTGAGTTGTATGCGTCCCTTAACATGGAGTTTTCGCAGATACCATAACTATCAACGTACTGGTTCATTAGTGGTTCTGGAGGAAGGATATCGATGAAAAAGATTATCAATGGTACCGCCTTTTGTCTGTTGTTGTTAACCTGTGTCGGTATGTCACACGCGGGACCGGCAGTGGAAATCCCCGATCCCTTGTTCGATTTCGGCAAGGTCTGTCAGGGCGCGAAGGTCGCGCATACCTTCTGGATAAAGTCAGTGGGCGACGATACCCTCAGGATAACCAAGGTCGTCTCCGGCTGCGGGTGCACCAAGGCGCCAATAGAGGATTCTGTCATAGCTCCCGGCGACAGCACCGCCCTTGAGATATTCTTCTCAACCAAGTCATTTCGCGGCATGGTTTCCAAACGGCCATACCTTGAAACCAACGCCGGCGGGCAAATGTACTACGTGAAGATCATGGCTGAGCTGCTTCCGGAGCCGGACACGGTGATGCCGTTGAGCCTGAGCCCGTACAATCTGGATGTGTCCCAGTTCACTCAGAGACCGCGCCGCAGAGCGAAGTTTCTTATCCAGAACAAAGGCGATCAGGATTATGAAATTACGCTGATCGACTGGTCAAAAAAACACTTTGATGTTGAACTACCCAAAAAGGTCAAGGCGGGCGAGACGGTCGACGGCATGGTGATAGTGCACGAAGAGGCGATCGAAACGGAATTTGAACAATCGCTAACTTTCGAGATCAATGACGAAGCGCACAGCCGCTACACCCTCCCGATCAGGAGAATGTATCGTATAAAAGACCGTGGCGAGTAGCGGCTCGCTTACGCGGCAGTCTTTCGTGGGCGGCAGATGTCCACATCTGCCCCATTCGAGCCCTGTAGGTCGGGTTCCGAGTCGGCTCCGCCTAAGGCGGACGGACGAGAAACCCGACATTCGCAGTTCAAGGGGTCTCTCACCCTGCTCTTAACCTTTATCTTGATTTCCTCAAGTCATTTCGGTTATTGCACCTTGTGTTCAGGCTCGCAGTCACAGACCTGGCCAAGAGATTCGGACCGCGAAGGGTCTTTTCCCGCCTGGCTTTTGAACTGACCACCGGAGACTCGCTGGCCGTCGTGGGGCCCAACGGTTCCGGAAAATCAACGCTGTTGATGACCCTGCTTATGCTGTACCGTCCGACTAAGGGTCGGATCGAGTATACTGATGATGACCAGCGCCTTGAGGAGTCACGGCTCAGGTCTCTGACGTCTTTTGTCTCGCCTTACCTTAATCTGTACGATCAGCTTACGGCCGAGGAGAACCTTAAGTTCTTCGCCACGGTTGCCGGCGGCTCAATCACAGGAAAGCAAATCGACCATCTTCTTGCAAAGGTGGGCCTTCAGGGGCGCGGGTGCGACCTGGTCGCCGAGTATTCATCCGGGATGAAGCAGCGCCTCAAGTATGCGGTGGCGCTTTTGAAAAGTCCCGCCTTTCTGTTTCTCGATGAGCCCGGCGCAAACCTGGACGAGGAAGGCAAGCAGCTTGTGGCCGGCATCATTGAAGAGTACCGCTCGCACTGCATCATTATCATTGCCACCAATGACCGGGAGGAAAGCAGCCTTGCCGAAAAGCAGCTCCGGCTTGGTCAGTAAGTCCCTGGCGGTGTTTGCCAAGGACGTCCGCCTGGAACTGCGTACTCGTTACGCCCTGAACGCCATTCTGATGTTTGCCGTCACCACGCTGGCAGCAGTTTCCTTTTCGGTCGGACAGAGCGGACTTCCCCCAAAGCTCCTGGCGGCGTTGTTCTGGATTGTTATGCTTTTCTCGGCCATGTCGGGACTGGCTCAGGCTTTTATACGGGAGGAGGAGGTCGGGACAGCGCTCACCTTAAAATTGATGGCTGACCCGGATCCGGTGTATATCGGCAAACTGCTGTTCAATTTCAGTCTCCTGACGGTCATGGCGGCGCTCATAACGCCCATTTTCTTTATTTTCACCGATGCTCCGGCCAGTGGCATAGCCACTTTTATCTTAGTTCTCGCCTTGGGAGTGATTGGGTTGTGCAGCGCCACCACTTTGGTAGCGGCGATTATTGCCAAGGCCTCGGTCAAGGGGGCGCTCTTTGCCGTGCTGTCATTCCCCATATTGATGCCGCTGCTGTTGGTCCTTGTCTCGGCCACCGAGAAAGTCCTCGACAGTGGCGCCATTGGCGACATCGCCACCGAGGTTCAGTTCCTTGTTGCGTACGGGGTCGTTATGGTTACCGGCTCGTTCCTGCTTTTCAAATTTGTCTGGCAGGAGTAGAAAAGTAGGTTGGGTTCCTCCGCCTGCAGCGGACGCCAAAGGCGGGTGAGATACCCGACAGTGGCATGGCAGCATTCTTTTACAAACGTGTCGGGTTTCTTGCCCCGCTGAAGGCGGGCCTGCGGAACCCGACCTACGAGACCACGAGGTTAAATATTATTGCGTATTCAGGCGGTTGCCGTATAATTGGTTACAAGCCAGCTAACGCAAAGTGAGCAAGGAAGATGTGGTGGAAGACTCTGATATTTGTTGCAATGTCAGTCGTTATTGTCTTCAGTTTTGTTACCCCCGCGCCGCAGCCGCAGATCGGCGAGGCCAGCCGGATCTTTTACTACCACATTCCGTTGGCCTGGATCTGCGTGATCGCCTTCGCCATGTCGATGGTCTACTCAATCCGCTACCTGAAAACGAGGAATATCGCCGAGGACGATAAGGCCGCCGAGGTTGCCCGGCTGGGCCTGATCTTCTGCGCCCTGGCGACCGTGACCGGTTCCATCTTTGCCAAGGTGACCTGGGGCTCGTTTTGGAACTGGGACCCGAGGGAAACATCCATCTTCGTTCTGTTGTTGTTATATGGAGCGTACTTTGCCCTGCGAGGAGCGATCGAAGGGGAAGAGAAAAAAGCGGCGCTGGCGGCAGCCTATGCGATATTTGCTTTTATAACGGTTCCATTCTTGATTTTTGTTATGCCGCGGGTGGTGCCGTCATTGCATCCAAACGAGTCGGTGGTGAACAAAGAGATGCAGTTTACGATGGGCGTCACGGTGCGATGGATTTTCGCCGCGTCACTGGTTTGCTTTACGTTGATCTTCCTGTGGATTTTCAACCTTGCCCGACGGGTCAGTGTCATCAGGCGGGCTCAGATGGAAAGGGAGCAGTAGTATGGATGGTAACTATGTCACTATGGTCGTGACTTTGGTGGTATGGGTGGGATTGTTTATATTTTTAGTGCGTCTTGACAAAAAGGTCAAGAGGCTTGAGGAGAAGCTGAAGTGAAGGCCAAGCCGATTATTGGCGGTGTCATTATCGTGGTGTTTTTGGTATGGGGTACCAGTGCCTTCTTGAAGACGACCCTCCGCTATGTTTCGATAGAGGAAGCCCGCCGCTCCAAAAGGACGGTGCAGGTGCTGGGCAGGATCGACTTTGACCAGGTGAATTACAACACCGAGGATTCTCGCCTGGAGTTTGCCATCTATGATCCCGAAGCACAGGACAAGCAGCGCGCACAGCGGATGAAGGTGATATACTATGGCGTTGTCCCTGGAAACTTCGAGCAGGCGACGTCAGTGGTGCTCAAAGGCAAAAGCGAGGGGGAGACCTTTGTTGCCGAACAGATGTTAGTCAAATGTCCTTCCAAGTACCAGGGAGAAGGGGAGGAGTACCAGGACATACGCAAACATGACGAAGGTGTCCGCGAGACCGGAGCCTGATCATGGGATCGGACGTTCCCGGTCAGTTGTTCATATGGTACGCGTTTGCCGCTAATCTTGTCGCGGGCTTTGCCTTTTTCAGAACGGCCCGTGGGGATATATCCTACCGAAGTCTTGCTCTCAAAAGCTACCACCTGTTTTGTTTGGCTGCTATTTTAGCTGTTGCCTATCTGTCTTATCTGTTTTTCAGCCATGACTTCACCGTCAAGTACGTCTTTGAATATTCTGACCGGTCGCTGCCGTTTTTTTACCTGCTATCAGCGTTTTGGGGCGGACAGGAGGGCACCTACCTGCTCTGGTTTTTGTTGAGCGCACTTTTTGGGTATGTGATCATCCGCAAGGGGGGTCGCTATACCAATAATGCCATGATTGTCTACAGCGTTGTCAATCTTTTCTTTTTGACGATGCTGGTGAAACTGTCCCCCTTTGCCCTGCTTAAGTTTCATGCGGAAGACGGCGCCGGGTTGAATCCATTGCTGCAGGATGCCTGGATGGTGGTCCACCCCCCGGTGGTTTTTATCGGGTACGCGGCGGCGGGGGTGCCATTTGCAATCGCTATGGCGGCTTTGATAATGAACGACTATCGCGACTGGGTCCGGCGCGTCTTTCCCTGGCAGGTGGTGACGGCTCTCATGCTGGCCGGGGGCAATATCTTGGGCGGCTATTGGGCATACAAGACGCTCGGCTGGGGTGGCTACTGGTCATGGGATCCGGTGGAGAACTCATCGTTGATCCCCTGGTTTGTGTCACTGGCGCTGCTGCATGGTCTGGCTCTCGAAAGGCGTACCGGAGCGCTGAGGAAAACGAATATTCTCATGACGGCGCTGGTCTTTATTCTGGTGGTGTACGGCACCTTTCTCACCCGCAGCGGGGTACTGGCAGACTTCTCAGTACACAGTTTTGTTGACCTGGGCACCAATGTCTTCTTGATCGGCTTTCTGATACTGTTTGTAATGATGACGGTGATGCTGTTTGTGCCACGGATCAAATCACTGGGGCATGTTCCGATCAATTACAACATCTATGGCCGCGAGTTCTTCCTCTTTGCCGGCCTATTACTGCTTTTCATTTTCGCCGTGATCGTCCTGTTCTGGAGCTCGCTGCCGTTGATTACCTCGCTGATTTCCTCCACCCCGCGAGCCGCCGATATCGCTACCTACAATGGCTTCGCCCTGCCTCTTGCCATACTGTTTGCTTTTCTGCTTACTGTCTCCCCTTTTGGAAGCGGAGGCATAGCTTCCTTTGTTCCAAGAAGTTGGAAAGTCAAGCTTGGGGTGACGGCGGCTATCGCCACGGCCGTTGGCATAGGTGTTTTCTTCATAGTCCTCAGTGCCGGGCTTATCTTCTCCGTGCTGTTCATTATTGTCGCCACGGGATTGGTTATGTACCTGTTATATCCTGATCTGGCCCGGCGTTTAATGCCGGCGGTGATAGTGCTGATTGTCACCGCCATCCTGTGCGTGGCGCTGGGGCTGCGCAGCCCGCTATATGTTCTTTTTATTGCCGCCGCATTGATGAGTATCACTTCCAACGTCATTTACCTGGTGCGGCTTCTCCCGCGCGGCTGGCGGCTGGTTGGGGGGCAGCTCACTCATTTTGGATTTGGGATCATGATTATCGGCATCCTCGGATCCTCGGCTTTTGGCTCCAGCGAGCAACTGGTCCTTGCGAAAGGAGAAGGCAGCGGCGTTTACGGAATACGTGTCTCCTATCAGGGAATGGAAAGCGACATCAATCATCCCAAAAACAAGCTGATTCTCACGCTCGAGGACGGCAACTCAATAGAGGAGGTTCGTCCTGAGCTGTACTATTCACAGCGTCTTGACGGCATCATGAAAAAACCGCACCTTAGAAGATCGTTGCTCTACGATCTCTACTTTTCTCCTCAGCAGGTTCAGGAGGGGACCGAACAGAAGGGGCTGCGGCTGGTCAAAGGAGAGGAAAAACACGTCGGTGAGTATGCCTTCACATTCATCGGCTTTACGACGGACCAGCATGACCTGTCAAAGTCCGATCTGCGGGTGTCGGCTCAACTGCAGGTGGAGTGGGATGGTGTCACGGATACCGTGGAGCCTGCTCTGGTAGCTGCGACGATGGAGGATGGCGGTTCCTCTATGATGGATATTCCCACCCGGTTTGGCGAAGATGAACAATACGAGGTCACTATCGAGCATATTCTGGCGGATGAAGGGGCGGTGGTCTTGAGTATCCCTGGTCTGGTCGAGGATAAAGGGTCTGAGACACTGATACTGGATGTTTCCAAAAAGCCAGTTATTAACCTTGTCTGGGCAGGCACGACGTTGATACTGCTCGGCTCTCTGATAGCCTTTTTCAGACGCCGCGCTGAACTGCCAGATCAGATCCTTCCGGGGTAGGAGGCCCATTTGAGTCTGACTAATGGCTTATATAGCAGTAAGTTATAGGTTTGCATCCGCCGGACTTCAGTATAGAGCCAGATAAGCCAGGTCATCAGAACAAATCTATGAGGCCTTTGGCAAGGGCCCTCCTCGGTTTTCTGAGACATTTTCTGAATGAAAAAATCAAAAAATCCAAACTTCCTTTACATTTTTACGGTTTCTGCGTTATATTAGGCAAGTGGCAAGGAAGGAGAACCCTGAACTCAATGTTGTACTTACCGGAGTCGGAGGGGATAAATGCTGCTTGAGAAATGTCGACAACAGAGAAGAAAGTTGAAGTTCGATATTGAGGTACCGCTATGAAGTCTACTGCCAAAAAGGACAGCCAAAAGGCTACTGAAAAGATGAAAAAAGAAGGTCCTCATACCTACACAGATGAAACAGTGAAGAATTATTCCTTTTCAGACTATGTGAAGGTACGCTCGAATCCGCGCGGGATGTTGTTTTCTTTTGGTAAGATACATCCTGATAGTGACAAGTTTATTATTTTCCAGGAAATCTTATTGCCGTTTGACATCGCAAACAGCTTACAAAAAATCATTGACGATCAATTCAAAAAACTTTCAGAAGCGGGATTGATTGAAGTGAGGGAACGGCCTAAAAGAGCGGAGTAGGAATAATGAGACTGTTAGGAGCTGATACATCCAAAAGACCAGCAGATAGTAGGTGGGCTATCTTTCCTGCAAGCACAGCATCCATCGAAAGCCATTTCGTATATCCTGTTCCGGCCTTCTTACAAGCCAAGGTAGGTTTTCTCTCAGAGACGGAAGAAGACGAAAGCTGGTTCTGGACGGAAGAATGGCAGGCGGGCGAGAGGAAGGCAGATGAAGACCTTGCCGAAGGACGGTTCACGGATTTCGAAACGGTTGATGAGTTGATTGCGCACTTGCATGCCAAAAGAGAAGAAAAGCGCGCGGCAGAAAAAAGCTAAGTCTCGCACTGAAAAACGCTCTATTACGTTCCGTCGGTCGGAACAATTCTTGGAAGACTATTCCAATCTATCGCAGAATCAATTAGAAGATGTTGATAGTACTTTGAAATTGCTTGGCAAACATGGTGACTTTACGCCGGGGATGAGGCCCAAAAAGTTGCCGGGTCAGAAAGACAAGTGGTACATTAGGGCTGGCAAAGATACGCGAATTACTTTTCAATATCTTCCTGACAATGTACTCTTTTTGCGACGCATTGGAGGTCACCAAGTACTAAAACACCCCTAACTCATTTTCGTAAATCGCTGATTTTATCTTTCGCAAAATGGCCCACTACCGCTTTGTGACCAAGGTTGCTTGATTGTTGTAGAAGTAATAAAGGTGGTGAACTACTCTGATCCGTGAGATGATCTGGAAAACCATAGTCGTTATCGTCCTGTGCGCCTTCACGGTTCTTAGCGAGGTGGTCCCTTTCGATCCGGTACGGGGCCTGGTGGAGGTGGAGGTAACTATCGACGGTCGCGTCAAGGCCACGTTCGGGATCGACACCGGCGCCGACCGACTGTATGTCGACAGCGCCTTTGCGCGGAGGCACAGCCTCACTTTTCTTCGCTCCCCGCCTCAACGCCCGGTGGTTGGGATCGATGGCAGCAGTGAGGCGTCGTTTATCGATATTCGCTCTCTGCGCATCGGCAAAGAGACGCTTTATAATCTTCGCGCCACCGCTATCAATTTGGACAGGATTATCAAAGATAAGCGCTTGGGCTATCCCGACGGCTTGATCGGACATGACGTCCTGCGGCGGTTTTATGTTACGGTTGATTACCCTGCCCGAACCCTTCGGCTGCAAATGGAACAGCCGGATTTCATGAAGGACCACAAGGACAGTTCCTATCGCACGGTTCGTTTTTCAACCAACCGTCACCTGATTCTCGTAAATGTTACCCTCGATGACAGTGTGACCGTTCCCATGATTCTGGACTACTGTGCGTCATACACTTCTCTCTCCAAATCACTGGCGCGCCAACTTGGCCTGGACCTCAAAGAAGACAAGAGGCAGAGGGTAGCCACTATGAGCATCGGCGACATCGTCACGTCCAAAAACGTACCGGTAGTGGTTACCGATCTTTCCCAGTTCAAGAAATCCCTCCGGGGAGCTGATTTTGAAGGGATCGTAGGGGCGAGCTTCTTGTACCGGTATAAGTTTACGATCGATTACAAAGGGAAAAGAATCTATGTCCACAACCGGTAGGCCGGCAGAGCCGGTTATACCTTGGGAACACGCAAGTCCGGTTTTGCCGTGACCAGGTCATAGGCGGGTATTCCTAATCAAAGCATCTTGAAAACAAAACCGATCGCCAGGGTTTCCTTGAACCTGCCTTTGCGGCTCACCTCCTTGTCATACAGCAGTTGCGCATACAGGTTAACCGTCACGATTTTTGACAGCGAGGCGCTGATAATATTTTCCCAGTTGACGTCAATTGCTTTCCAGTCATCTTCGTACGGTGTCCCCTTGACTTCATCCTTTTCCGAAAAGAAAAGCGCTTTGTACAGGGTCAGCTTTCCAGTATACAGGAGTCTTTCGTTAAATGTGAGGGTTACATCCGTTACAGATTCAATACCGACGTCGATGAGAGTTGAGTCTTCCGTGTTCAGCTGCTCGTCAACTATGGTATTCTTCATGATCTGACGCAGGGCAAGCCCGAGGCGGCTGATAACCTCATCCTTTTCCTGCGCATAGAACTGTCTGGCAATGCCGACCGACTCGGTCAACTTGATAGGCGTAAAGAAACGCTTCTTTGCTTCAACTGATGCATCTAGGAACTGCGACTCCAACCTGAAGGCAGCAAATGGGTCTACGGATTTCTGTAGGGTAAAACGCCCGACATTTTCCCAATCAATGAGGTCCGTGGATTTCTTCGGTTTGCTCCAGTGCTTGACCGAGTCAGCGCCCTGTGTCATGGTTTGGCCAAAGGAGAGTTTTAGTGTGGACTTGAAATTAAACCATCCTCTGAGCTGCTTTTCCGCCGAACCGTTGAGGTTGCCAACCCAGTTGACCGAGCCGGCTTCGCCGCCCACCCAGGAATTGGAATAGGACGTCTGGGTGGTGGTGATGTCTACCATGAGTGACTTTTTCCAGGCGGGTTTGCTCTCGTCTGCTGCAACGGACGATGTTGCGAAGAGCACGATAGCACACACCATCGCGCCCACTGTTTTAAGTAACGACATGCTACCTCTCTATCTTTGTTATGGGTGTCTTCAAGCGACCCCGTGCGATATCTCGCGCGAAAGTAGGTGCTTAGCAGGATTACGCCGCACCACTGTGACCTCGAGCCGCCTGATGGAAATCAACAATGAGAACCTGGTGTTGTGTCCCAGAGATATATTCACATAGTCATGTCCTCGGCGGGTCTTCAGACCCGACGGGAAAGCCATTGTCAGGCGGGGCGATCTGAAGATCACCCCGCCACAGGATACGCAAGTTATTTTGCAGGTTATTTCTGGGACGATACACTAGTATCACTTCTCGCAATGACACTTCCGGCG
>Ga0209986_10002629_pt1 | contig 16286 bp, 16 predicted proteins | sample BlataG_FD_183168 | JGI IMG/M metagenome (GOLD analysis project Ga0209986, IMG submission 183168) | Deep subsurface microbial communities from Black Sea to uncover new lineages of life (NeLLi) - Black_00105 metaG (SPAdes) (version 2) | ecosystem: Environmental > Aquatic > Marine > Oceanic >...
GTCAGGCAGGCCAGTAGCGATAACGCATTATGACCCAATGACCTGATAATCTAATGACCAAATTACCCAATGATTTTGTCAGTCTACATCAGAAAAATTAAAAGATTGACTTTTAATCTGCGTAATCTGTGGCTAAACATCTGCTTGCCCTGTTAGATAATATTTCATATCTAACGGGGTGAATAATCAGCTATAATAAATATTATGGTACTGTCAAAAATAATATGAAAGGATATGAAAGAAACCACAGAGGTCACAGAGAGAAAATTAATTCTCTGTGTTCTCCAAACAATGAATTATGTAATTTTACAGGGATTTTAAGAGGCAGTAGGGACAGGGCTTGACTTCGGCGAGCTCAGTTGAGTCGTCCCTGTCCGAAAACACTATTCCTGTCTAACGGACAACCACAAGGGTTGTCCCTACAAATTCTCTTTAAATCCCTGTTTTGACTAATAAATTTCAATGTAGGAAGACTAAAAAACGGAATAAAGAGGTTAATTTTGTGAGAGGTCACAGAGGGGAGGGACAAATATCTTTTACAAATCTTTAATGAATCAAAATTCTCTGTGCTCTCTGTGGTTAAACTTTTGACAATACCGGTGATAAAACTAGGAGGATTTATGAAGAGATGGGCTTTTCTTATACCAGTGGTACTATTAATAGGTTGTGAAGTTACTGAAGGGCCCAAACTGCCCCAAAAGAGCGAATTTATTCCTCCAAAAGACAATAGAATAACGGAAGAAATGGCTCGCTCCTATGTAAATGCTTCTAAGTATTTACTTGAGGCCATAGTCGGTTATGAGAAATCTATAGAAGAATTTATAAGAAGATATAATCTATCCCAGGATCTCTCTGAAATCACTGATTCTGTATATAGAGAAGCACATCGCGATGTTGCGAAGGCATGGGATGAGCTTGTTAAAGATTGGGGAAAAAGTGAAAAGGACGCATATAAAAAGGCAGGCATAACAGAAGAAGAATTTAACTGGATAGGTGGAGCACTCACAGATTCAATAAACAAGGATATACAAGAAGAAATAGCGAAGGCATTAGGAGGGGAAGGAAGTTAAGGGAGAGGATTAAGAGAACACAGAGGGAGGAAAGAGAAAGAGAGATGAGAGATGAGAGAGAAAGGATAGATGATTTCTCACCCTTCGCTTTTCCCTCTTCACTTTTCGCAAACTGCCCTCTGTGGTTAGGTTTTTGACAATACAACATTAGTTTACAGGAGGTATGATATGAAAAGGACAGTAGCGCTTGTTGCAGTGTTCTTCTTGCCATTTTTGTGTATGGCACAGCAATTACCGGTAGACGAAAATGGCAAGAGCCCATTTGTTGATGTGGCGAAGAGAATAATGCCGAGTGTTGTCAATATCAGCGGAGAGAAAGTGCGGGGTCCAGTTCCTGAATTTCAAGACCCCTTCTTTGAATTCTGGAAAAAATTCCTCCCTGAATTTCCAAGGGAACAGAAGGAAAAAAGTCTTGGCTCTGGTGTAATAATAACTGAGGACGGCTATATACTAACAAACAATCATGTAGTGAAAGGTGCTGAGAAAATAGTAGTAAAGACAAAAGAAAAAATATACAGGGATGTACAAATTATTGGAAAAGACCCACTCACGGATCTGGCTCTATTAAAGATAGATGAAAAGAATCTTCCATATTCAGAACTGGGCAATTCAGATGAAATAGAAGTTGGGGACTGGGTAATAGCAATAGGAAATCCATTTGGACTTGAACGTACTGTTACAGTTGGAGTTGTATCTGCAAAGCATAGAACAGGCATCAATCTGCCGGATAGCAGAAGTTTTCAAGATTTCATTCAGACAGATGCTGCAATAAATCCAGGAAATTCTGGTGGTCCCCTTGTCAATATAATGGGTGAAATCGTAGGAATAAATACTGCTATTCAGATTGCAGGATTACCAGGAAGCGTTGGTATAGGATTTGCTGTTCCAAGTAATATAGCAAAGGATGTAATAAAGGACCTTATGACAACAGGAGAGGTAAAGAGAGGATACCTTGGTATCTACTATCAGGAAGTTACACAAGAGATGGCAGAGGGACTTAGACTTGAGGGTACAAGAGGAGTGATAATTGCACAGGTGCTGAAAGACAGTCCTGCAGAGAAGTCCGGGTTTAAGGAAGGAGATATAATTGTTGAGTTTAACGGAAAGGAAGTTACTTTTTCTCAATTTCCATTTATAGTGGCGAGAACACCAATTGGTAAGAAAGTGAGTATAAAAGTCATCCGTGACAAGAAGACTGTTACATTGAAGGTAGAGATTGGCAAGCGCCCATCTGAGGAAACTATGGCAGAAATAGAGAAAGAGGAAATATGGCTTGGTATAGAGGTAATCGATGTTTCATCAGAGGAGGCAAAAAAGCTTGGTATAATGGAAAAAGAGGGGGTATTGGTTGTAGATGTTCACTCCGAGGGAGCGGCATATGGATACATAGAGAGAGGAGATGTGATAAAAAAGATAAATACAAAATATATCAAGAACATGCGAGACTACAAAATGATGGCAGAAAAACTTACGAAGAGTAATAAGCCGATTGTATTTCTTATAAAAAGAGGAGAGACTTCGAGGTTTATAACCATTACCCCATAAGAAAAAGTGGCACCCAAAAGGGTCTATAAAAATATTATGAGAGACCCAACTGAAAATATTCTCAGTTTATATATCAAAGATATACAGCAAATACCAACACTCTCTGCAAAGGAGGAAAAAAAGCTAATAGCCAGAGTGAAAAAAGGGAATAGAGAAGCATTTGAGCGAATCATACTCTCTAATCTTAAGTTTGTTGTTAAAGTGGCGTCCCTTTACAAAGGTAGGGGTTTACCTCTTGCAGATATTATAAGTGAAGGTAATATTGGTCTTATGGAGGCACTGTGGAATTTTAAATCTGATCGGGAAGTTCGTTTTTTAACCTATGCCATCTTTCGTATAAAGCAGAAGATTCAGAGAGCACTTTTTGAACAGGTGAGGCTTGTGAGGTTTCCTATCTGTAAGATAACTGACTCATCCAAAATAAGAAAAGTGAAAATGCAGCTGTCTAAAGATAAGGGCTATGAACCGAGTATAAAAGAACTCGCGGATATACTCGGCATGAATGTAAAAAGAGTAAAAGCTGCTTTGGAGTCTGTTGAAAGAGAGTATTCCCTTGATGCAGAGATAGCAGGTCTCGAGCACATAACCCTCGGGGATGCTATAGCAAGTGAAAATGGAACTACCTTTTCTTTGGAAGTGAAAGGTTCGCTCAGGTTTCTTTCAGAAAAGGAACGGGAAATTGTGAATTTTTACTTTGGGCTAAAAGATGGAAGACCACACACACTTGAAGAGATAGGAAAAGAATTTAATCTCTCCCGTGAAAGAGTGAGACAGATAAAGGATAATGCAATAAGAACTCTAAGAAAAAGTTGGAGAGAATAAAGATTAAAAGAATTATATGAATATACATATAACTATCGTTCCACATAATCTTTTCAATATAAGACATATTAGGTTGAATCTAATTATTATCCTGACCATTGTTTTGTTAGTCCTTGTGCCCATCTTCTTGTATCAAAGAGGTGTTTTGCACACGAGTGTGGATGAGGTTTTGACGCTGAAGAAAGAGGTAGATTCGTTAATACCGATGTATGGGAAGATAAAACAGGACTACAACTATGTAAAAATGATGACGGAGGAAAATGAGCGTAAAGTGAACACGATTTTAGACATCAGTAATTATAAGGTACAGATTGTTCATGATATACCTATCTTATCCTGCCAAAAACCTGAGGAACTACTGAAAGAGATTAACAGGCAACAAATATTATATGATAAAATATTACAGGAATTGGAACATGACGAGAGCACTCTACTTTATATACCTTCCATAGCTCCAACTCACGGAATGGTAATGAGACAATTCGGATATGTAATTGATCCATTTACAGGTGAACGAAGATTTTGCCAGGGTATAGATATCCTTGCAGAGGCAGGCGAGAAAGTTTATGCAACAGCAAATGGTGTTGTAAAATTTGCTGGAAGGAAAAGGCATAAAGGTTATACTGTGGAGATAACTCATAAGAACGGGATTATAACTATTTATTCTCATCTCTCTCATGTTAACACAAAGAGGGGAAGAAGGGTAAAGAGGAGAGATGTGATTGGATATGTTGGAAAAACAGGAAAAACTGAAGGTCCCAGATTACATTACGAGGTATGGAAGAACGGAAAAGCCATTGATCCTCTTATCTTTATCCTTGAAAGGATAGAAACTATATGATAGAACAAACTTTGCTGTTAATAAAACCAGATGCATTTAAAAAAAGAATAGTAGGTAAAATAATCACACAGGTAGAACAGGAAGGGTTCAATATAGCAGAGATTAGTTTGAAATCTCTCACTCAAGAAGAGGCAGAGGCTCTCTATGAGGTTCACAGGGGCAAAGATTTCTTCAAACCACTTGTCTCGTTTATAAGAGAAGCGCCTGTTATTGCGCTGGTATTAGAGAGAAAAGGTGCTATCGGTCATTTGAGAAAGATAATTGGAAAAACAAACCCAGATGAGGCTGCACCACAGACCATCAGAGCACTGTATGGAACAAGCACAAGGAGAAATGTTGTACACGCAGCCGAATCAAGGGAGGCATTTGAAAAAGAAGTACAAATTTTTTTCCCGATTTCAAAACCACGAGTTAATTAAATTTCAAGCATCAAGCATCAAATTACAAACAATACTTAAATTCTAATGACCAAAATTCCAAACAAGAGTTGTGGTTGCCTTCAAACGGTTTAGAATTTGGGGTTTGGAATTTGTTTGTATTTTGGAATTTGTGATTTGAAATTTGAATTTATAACATAAATGCATTTCTTTCTATCGATACTCCTGCTTATTACTCCCTTTCATGTTGAACAATTACTAAAAAAAGGAGAGATTTCAGAAGTAGAAAAGGAGTGTAAGGGACTTGAAGATGAATCATTTTTTATGGGAGAAATAAAATTTTTAAAAAAGGATTTTAATTCCGCTTTCTCGCATTATAATGAGCTTCCGGTATCATCTCCTTACGCAAACGATGCTCTGTTTAAGATGCTGATCATTAAAGAGATCAATAAGGAATCACTCGAGTTTTACGCAGATGCTGAACTTGCAATTTTAATGGGTAAATTTGATAAAGGAATAAAATATATACAAGAAGGCATTTCTCGTGATTCGTCTACCTATGGTTACGCTGCCTTTTTATTATCAATAGCATATGAGAAAAAGGATGACATTGCAATGGCAATCCAGGTTCTACTGGATGCAGTCCAGCTTGGACCAAACAATCTCCTTACACCTTATCTCTTGGAAAGGGCAGGTATTTTATGCGTAAGGATGGGAAGGTACGAGGATGCCAGAGATGTATACGAGAAGTTATGTGCAAGTTTTTCTGACTCTCCAATTGTACCAATTGTAAGAAACAGGATAAAACAGCTGCCATAAGCATACTAAAGTCATTGGGTCATTGGGTCGTTGAGTTATTAAAAGTTGATTGCCCGAAGCTGAAGCTTTGAGTTATGAGGTGATTCGTGTTTTTCGTGTCCTTCGTGGGAGATTGGAATTTTCTTAAATGTTATTTCAGGATATCATATCAGGGCTTGAGGAATTCTGGAAGAAACAGGGATGCTTTATAGGCGTTCCCTATCCTGGTGATGTTGGTGCAGGCACGTTTAATCCCCTTACATTCTTCACGGTTCTTGGAAAGCAACCTGCAAGGGTGGCTTATATAGAGACTTCAAAAAGACCAAAGGATGCCAGATACGGAAAGAATCCCAATCGTCTTCAAGCATTTTTTCAATATCAGGTGGTATTGAAACCCAGTCCTTCCAACATACAGAATATCTATCTCTCTTCTCTTGCCACCCTTGGTATAAAGATAAAGTCCCATGATATAAGGTTTGTTGAGGATGACTGGGAACAGGAAACACTTGGGGCATATGGCCTCGGATGGGAAGTATGGCTTGACGGAATGGAAATAACACAGTTTACATATTTTCAAAAGATGGCGGGGATTGAACTCAAGATTGTTCCCGTCGAGCTTACATATGGACTTGAAAGAATATGTATGTTGCTTCAAGGAAAGGATTCTGTTTTTGACATCGACTGGAGCGGTGATGTAAAATATGGGAAATTATTCAGAAAGAGGGAAGAAGAATTTTCAAGATTCAATTTTGAAGAGGCTAATATAGACCTTCTCAAATTTGATTTTGAGAGATATGAAAAAGAGGCGGAAAGGCTACTTGATAATGATCTTGTTTTCCCCGCTTATGATTACTGTATAAAATGTTCGCATATATTAAACCTTCTCGATGCAAGAAGGGCACTCTCCCCGAAAGAGAGAAAAAACCTGATAGCAAGGGTAAGAAAATTAACAGAGAAGATAGGGGAGAGGGTAGTAATTCGGTAATCAGTGATCAGTAATCAGTGGGGACAGGATTTGACTTCGGCGAGCAGTTCGGCGAACTTCGGTGAACTCAGTTGAACTGCTCACTGCCGAGCAGTTCGTCCCGAGGCTCAATACCGAGGGGCTCAGTCGAGTCGTCCCTGTCCGATGGGATGGTGAACTTCATTCTCTGCAACCTCTGCGGTTAAAGATTTCTATGAAAAAGGATTTTTTAATTGAAATAGGCACCGAGGAAATCCCTGCATCTTATCTTGAACCTGGGCTTGACAGTCTCGAAAAATTACTTACAGACTGTTTAAAAGATAATCTTATACATTTTGGCAACACAAAAAGATTTTATACACCGAGAAGGCTTGCCGTTCTTATAGAGGATGTTTCAGTGTTTGGAGAGGATGCAGTAACTATAGTCACCGGTCCACCAAAGGAGATTGCTTATAAAAATAAAAAACCAACGCCACAGCTCATTGGGTTTGCCAAAGCGCACAATATATCGCCTGAGAAAGTAAAGATAATAAAAAAGGGGAAAAAGGAAGTTATTGGAATAGAAAAGAGAGAAAAAGGATGTTCTACAGTAGATATACTAAAGAAATCCATTCCCTCTATTATTCAAGAGATAGAATTTCCGCGAAGTATGAGATGGGAATCCTCTGGCGTGAGATTTGCCCGTCCTATCAGATGGATAGTGTGTCTATTTGGCAAAAAAGTAATACAATTTCAACTGGCAGGTGCAATCTCTGGAAGAAATTCAAACGGGCTTAGAGGAGAAAAGGATATAATAATCGACAATCCACTAAATTACGAAAAACTTCTTTTGGAAAACATCATAATTGCTTCCCCGTTAAAGAGAAAAGAAACAATAAAATCCCAGATAAGAAAAATAGCAAAGGAAAATGGCGTGGAACTTATGAGAGATGATGAGCTTCTTTTAGAGGTTACAAATATGGTAGAATCGCCTATTGCAGTTATCGGGAGGTTCGATAAATCCTATCTTTCACTACCAAACGATGTCATAAAGGCTGCACTAAAAGGGCATCAGAGGTATTTCTGGACAGAACGGTCAAGAAAGGGAACAAATTATTTTATCTCTGTGGCAAATAATCCATGTGGTGATATTGATATAATAAGAAAAGGAAACGAACGGGTACTTAAGGCAAGATTAGAGGACGCCAATTTTTATCTTGCAGAAGATATGCAACTCTCACTCCACAAGAGAGTGGAGGAGTTAAAGGAGATGATGTACGATGCAAAACTTGGAAGTCTCCACGACAAGACCGGAAGGATTATTAAACTCTCTTCCTTCTTAAGTAAGTATGTAGATGGTGTGGATAAAACTGCTTTAAAACGTGCTGCACTTCTCTCAAAAACTGACCTTACTACCAATATGATAAAAGATGGAAAAGAATTCACAAAACTTGAAGGGATTGTAGGAGCAGAATATGCACGGAGACAGGGAGAGAATAAAAAGGTAGTAAACGCAATCAGAGAGCATTATCTTCCAAAATTTGCGGAAGATGAACTTCCTGAGACAAAAGAAGGGATAGTTCTTGCCATCGCTGATAAGATAGATACCCTTGTAGGTGGATACATAGTTTCCGGTATCCCCACCTCCTCAAAGGATCCAAGAGGAATGAGAAGAGATGCAAATGGAATCGTGCGAATTCTGTTAGAGAAGTCTTTGTCCGTTCCGCTTGAAAAGATAATCCGCAGATCCTTTTGTCTATATGGCAAGGAATACTCTGCAGAGATACTTGATTTTATTGTTCAAAGATGCCGACAGTATCTTCTTGACAAAGGGATTTTGTATGATGTCGTTATGAGTGTAAAGACAAGAGAAGACATTCTTGCAATGAAGATGATAGCCGATGCCATCATACAGGTAGGTAATATTCAGGATGTTGTTATGGCGACGAAGAGAATAAACAATATATTGAAGGGAGTAAAGGTAAAAGGAAACATAGTAGAAAAACATCTTATAGAACCCGAAGAGAAAGAGTTGTTTTCTAAGGCGAAAGGGATAGAAGAAAGATTAGAGAGAAGTATTCAAGAGATGAGATTTAGAAATGCGGTTGATCTGTTGCGAATCCTTATACCCTATATAAATAAATTATTTGATAATGTCCTTATTATGGCTCCCGATGAGGAGATAAAAAGAAACAGAATTGCCCTTTTAAATTATGTATATTCTCTTTACCAGAAGATTGCAGATTTCAAAAGGTATGGAGTCAAAGGCGTAAAGGAAGGGTGAGGAGCGAAGAGAGATGAGAGATGAGAAGAATGGGAAGAGTTTTTCACTTTTCTCTCCCCACTCTTCGCCGTTTCGCAAAAAGGGGGATTTATGGACCTTGTTGATAAACTTGCTATAAAAAACGAAAGGAAACTTCTTCTACTTGTTATTGATGGACTTGGTGGAGCCCCACAAGATGGCAAAACAGAGCTTGAAAAGGCAAACACCCCAAACCTTGATGGGCTTGCTGAAAAATCAATACTTGGATTGACTGATCCGGTCTCTCCAGGAATAACGCCTGGTTCTGGTCCTGCACATCTTGCCCTTTTTGGATATGATCCTCTTAAGTATGAGATAGGAAGAGGGGTATTAGAGGCACTTGGTGTTGGGATGGAACTCACCGAGAGAGATATTGCAGTGAGGGGAAACTTTGCAACGATAAACGATAGAGGAATTATTGTAGATAGGCGGGCAGGTAGAATTTCATCAGTGGAAAATGAAAGAATTTGTAAAATCTTACAGGAACATATCAGAAAAATTGAGGGGGTGGATATTATTGTGCATTCGGGTAAGGAGCATAGGTTTGTCGTTCTACTCAGAGGTGATGGGCTTTATCCGGATGTACTTGAAACCGACCCACAGAAAGAGGAAAATCCACCAATAGAATGCACGGCAAAAACAGAAAAATCTAAAAAGACAGCAAGGGTTGTAAGAGAATTTGTAAAAAAGGCAATGGAAGTACTTTCGCCTCCCGCGAATATGATATTACTTCGCGGTTTCGCAAAACATCCTGGTTTACTTACTATGAATAAAAGATTCAAACTCTCCTGTGCCTGTATTGCTACATACCCTATGTACAAAGGACTTGCCAGGCTGGTAGGTATGGATATACTCGAAAGCGGAGAAACAATCTATGACGAGCTGAAAACCCTGAGGGCAAACTGGCATGCTTTTGACTTCTTTTATTTTCATATAAAAAAAGCGGATTCCCTGGGCGAAGATGGGAATTTCAGTGGTAAAGTAAGATTGCTTGAAGAGGTAGATAGCGTGATACCAGAAATACTCTCTCTTTCACCAGATGTGCTGGTAGTTACCGGCGACCATTCTACTCCTGCAGTCCTCAAATCGCATTCCTGGCATCCCAATCCCTTTTTGCTTTTCTCGGAATTTGTTATCCCAGACAGTATAAAAGGGTTTACAGAAAGGAATTGTGCAAGAGGAGGACTGGGTAGGTTCCCATCTCTTGATGTTATTTCCCTTATGCTTGCGTATGGATTGAAGTTAAAGAAATACGGTGCATAGTTATTTGTAGGCACGAATTCAATTCGTGTATAAGCGAATTGGAGACACTTGCCTACCGGCAGGCAGGGATTAACGCAGGCAACTTTTTTAGACGCAGATTAACACAGATTTCAGATTGTAGTATTTTTCACCACAAAGGCACAAAGACACTAAGATTGAAAATTGAGAGATAAAGGACAAATAACCCAATTACCTAATAACTTAATAACTTGTGTCAGGAGGTAACTCCTGACACCACAGGAAATGACCCAATGACCTAATAACTTAATGACTTATTGTATCTGTGTTCAAAAAGAATACGGAGGTATTATGACTGTAAGAGAAGCTATAAGAGGACGCTGCAGTGTCCGCTCCTATCTTGATAAACCTATCAAAGACGAAAAACTCACACTCGTCCTTGATGCTGCAAGGCTTGCTCCATCGGCAAGAAACAATCAAAATTGGAAGTTCATCGTTATCAGGAATAAAAAGATAAGAGAACAACTTGCTGATGCTGCCGCCAACCAGAGATTTATTACAGAGGCACCTGTTGTTGTGGTAGCAGTATCCACAGATCCTTCCTATATTATGAGGTGTGACGTGCCAGCCTATGCAGTTGATCTCGCAATTGCTGTTGACCATATGACCTTACAGGCAGAAGAACTTGGCCTTGGAACTTGCTGGATAGGAGCATTCTATCAGGAAAAGGTAAAAGAGATACTTAAAATACCTGATAGATATAAGGTAGTAGCATTATTACCTCTTGGTTATCCTACACATCCCTGTGGTGAGAAACATAGAAAAACTCTGGAAGAGATAGTTTCTCATGAAAAATTTTCTTGAACCTTTATGATAAATAATTTTCTTGGTGATGTAAATTCTATACGAGAAATCCAGGACAAGATATGCAAGGCACTTGTCAATTTCTGAGCATTTTTGCCAATCTTGGGACATCAAAGTAATCTCTCATAAAAAACCTTGCCTCTCTTAGTAGTAGATATAGCTATCTTAAGGGGTAGATTTTCTCATCGGATTTAACAAATTCCAGTCTTACTCCTTGGGGAAAAATCTTTTTAAAAATGTAGACGCTTCTTGCTATATGAAATGGTGATGTTACAACAAGGCAGGATTTGAAGTTTTCTTTCTTTACTATTAGACCAGTGTAAAATGCATTTTCTGTGGTCTTTAAAGCCTCTTTTTCAATAATTGTGTCCTTGCGTGGAATACCGGAGGTTTCCTGCATAATCAAAGATTCGGGAACTTCTGTCTTGTTTGGTCCTCCTGAAAATATAACCTTCTTTGTCAATCCCTTGTTGTAAATTTCTTTTGCTTTCTTTACCCTTTGAGTTAAAGAATAAGAAGGGAAGTTATTCTTTTTTGGAGCACAACCAAGAACAATTACCGCATCCCAGCGGTTTTTTATATTATCCAATTTGACCTTGTAGGGGCGTATTGCAATACGCCCCTACTGTATTTTACCTGTGCCAATTTTGATTTTTACACCCAACCCTTCTTTTTCCGAAATTCTGTTTTCTCCTTCTTTTGTGATTACTCCACCCTCAACAATTTCTTTTTCTAATCCCAGATGTCCGTCAAGGTCTGCGTATTTTATATTTTCAGTCGCAATTGCCAGGTGCGTTCCTGCGGTTATGGCTACTTTGGTTTCGCTCATACATCCGAGCATACATTTTATACCCGCTCCTTCTGCTGCTGCAGCAATCTTGGTGGCATTCATTATACCACCAGATTTCATAAGTTTTATGTTTATCAAATCACAGATATCTTCTCGTATCGCCCTTATTGTATCCTGCAGCGAATGGACACTTTCATCAGCCATCACAGGGATAGCTATCGCATTCTTTACCTGTTTCATTCCTTGAAAGTCGTACGGTTTGACAGGTTGTTCAAGGAACTCAATATCATAGGGCTCCAATTTTTTACCTACCCATATTGCTTCTTTTACAGTATAGCCCTGATTAGCATCCACACGGATAGCCGGGGTGTAACCTATGCTTGCCCTTACTTGCTTGATCTTTTCAATATCCTCTCCGGGATTAAGTCCAATTTTGATCTTCAGGATTTTAGCTCCATCTGTAATAAGCTTGTTTGCCTCTTCTATAGTTGCGTCTATAGGCTTAATACCGATAGTTATGGAGATTTCTACTCTATCGCCACCACCACCAAGCAGGGTTTTCAGCGGCTGTTTTGAAACTTTACCAAGTATATCCCAGAGAGCAATATCAACCGCACATTTAGCGCTTGAATTAAATGAGATTGCGGAGTTTACTTTGTTTATTAATGCTTCTATGTTGAGAGGATTTTCACCCAGGAGGAATGGCTTTATTCTGTTCTCTATTATATCAATCACAGTGCCCTGTGTCTCACCTGTTATTTTTAATGAGGGGGAAGCTTCGCCGATTCCATAAATTTCAGAGTCTGTTTCGATGACCAGGATTACACCCTCATACACGGTATGTGTTCCATAAGCAATCTTAAATGGTTGTTTTAATGGGATGCTTATCGGGATTGGTTTTATGCTATTAATTTTCATAGTTGCTTCCTGTTGCAAGGTCAAGGCTAAAGCCTTGAGTTACGAGTTGGCCATCAGTAGCGTAACTCAACCCTTCAGGATTAAGCTTTGTCAGCACGAATTGAATTCGTGCCCACAAGTGGTTGGCTTCTTGTGCAGGTTTGAAAGAATAGAGATTATATACTTCTGATCAATCGTTACTTTCTCCTGTGTAAACAGTGTAATTTACGGCTTTGCTATAAACCATATTCCCTAATTCCCCTGTTGCTTGCTCTTGTCATAATAATCTCATTTTTAATGTTTCTTCGGGCAAAATTTTTCCTCATTATCTCAGCAATTTTAGACATTTTTTCCTCTTCACAAATAGCAAATATAGACGAGCCTCCACCACTTATATTACATCCATAAGCACCAGCACCCAACACCTCTTCTTTAACCTCTTCATATTCCTCTATAAACATCCCTCTTACTGGCTCTGATATATGGTCTTTATTTATAGCCCTTCCGATTTCCCTGATGTCCTTGCTCATAACCGCATATATCAGTCGGGAGCAGTATAACATCTGCTCCTTCATTTTATCTAATTCTATATATTTAGGGATAAGATACCTTGTTGTTTGTTCTCTTTTTTTTAAAACACAGATAACTATGGGAATTTCGGGGATATCTATTTTTATTGCTTCTATCGGATTGGTATTTTTGATCAAAACAAAGCCCCCAAGCAGACAACCAGCGACATTATCCATATGCGCAACATTCCCAGTTGCAAGCTCACCTTTACTTGAAATACCAATTATTTCACTGTTACTTAAGTTGGAACCAAAGATCTTGTTCATACCATATACGATTGCAGAGGCGGAAGCACCTGAAGTTCCCAATCCCGCTGAGGATGTCATCATCTTCTTAATTTCTATTTCAACTCCGTATTTAACACCCGTCCTTTTAAGAAATTCAGTAGCAGCAATTCCTGCAGAGTTGCTTTCAACTGAGGTAGGGATTGATTCATTTCTCCCCGAAATCATTATGCGGATTGAAGTTATATCCCTTTTCTTTATCTTTATCTCGTCGTAGGGTTCTTCCAGGGCAAGGGAAAAGATATCAAACCCAGGACCAAAGTTGGCTATTGTTGCTGGTGCCTTTAGGAAAATCTCTTTCATAGCAATCCTTTCTTCTGCATAATTATTTTTAACTGCTCTTTTTTGGGTTCGCTCAACTCTGTAAGTGGTAGTCTTAATCCTCCTGCAGGGAGCTCCATCATATTCAGGGCAGCCTTTGTAGCCATTGGATTGGTCTCAAATCTTAATGCCTCAAACAAATCATAATAGGAGTAGTGGATCTCGCGAGCCTTTTCAGTCTCACCATTTTCATAGGATTTAAAGATATTCCCCATTATCTCTGGAACCAAATTACCCGCTACCGAAAAGCTGCCACTTCCTCCAAATGACAGAAGAGGATAAAGGGTGGTATCCTTCCCTGTAAACACATCAAAATCCTCGTTCCTTGTCAGATATATAACCTTGGCAAGATGGTCTAACAGCTTACAACCATCTTTTATACCAACTATATTTGGATGAGAAGATAGGCGGGCTATTGTCTCGGGCGAGAGATTTATCACTACTCTTCCTGGTGAATTATGGATTACAATCGCAACATTAGACTCGTCGGCAATCCTCTCGTAGAAAGATATAATCCCTCCCTCTGTAGGTAGAAGCAGATACGGAACATAGACACAAATATAGTCACATCCAATTTCACTGTAACATCTTATCCTTTTAAGAGTTCGGGATAGACTATCTGTACAGGTGTCGGGAACAACCTTTGCCTTCCCACCAGCCTCTTCAAGAACAATCTCCAGAACCCTTCTAACCTCCGTTTCAGACAGAAGGGTGTTTTCACCTGTCACTCCAAGGGGAGCAATTCCCTGGACCCCTGCATCAATCTGCCGTTTCACGAGCATTCTCAGTCCCCTCTTGTTTAATTTTAATTCATTATCAAAAGGGGTTATGAGTAGTGTGTAGATTCCTTTAACCATAAGACCTCCGTTGTTTTATTTGCTTTCTTCTGTGAGATTTACATCCCGAAGTCTTAATAATGCGTTCTGTAGACTTTCCATATCGGTAGTCAAAGAAACACGAACATAACCTTCTCCATATTTGCCAAATCCTACGCCAGGTGCTACAATTATCCCTGTCTTATCAAGAAGCATCTTTGCAAACTTTATTGAATCTTTCCCGTCAGGGATAGGGATCCAAAGATAAAAGGTAGCTCTGGGTTTGGGGATATTCAATCCAAGCTTGTTTAGTCCCTCTACAAAGAGATTGCGTCTTTTCTCATAGATATGGCTTACTGCATTATTAGAGGCATTCTCTAATGCATATATACCAGCATACTGGACAGCACGGAACACCCCTGAATCAACATGTGATTTTACCTTACTCATTAAGGAAATGACCTTCTTGTTTCCTATTGCAAATCCTATTCTAAAACCTGCCATACTGTAGGTTTTAGAAAGGGAGTAGAATTCTATACCAATATCTCTGGCTCCCTCAACCTGAAGTAGACTTGGAGCCTTATATCCATCGAATGTAATATCAGAATAGATGTTCTCGTGGCAGACTACTATATTATACTTTTGGGCAAATGACACTACTTCTTTGAAAAAAGAAAGCTCTACACTCGCAGATGTAGGGTTGTTTGGATAATTTAGGAACATAATTTTTGCTTTTTTCGCAACTCCTTCTGGTATTTGAGATATTATGGGAAGAAATCCATTCTTCCTTAAAAGGGGTACTCTGTATGGAACCCCATTGGCGAGGATCACCCCTGAACAATAAAAAGGATAACAGGGATCTGGAATAAAAGCTATATCTCCAGGATCCAAAATAGCAAGTGATAAATGGGTAATTCCCTCTTTTGTACCTATTAATACAAGAACTTCTTCCTCGGGATTTACATCAACATTAAATCTTCTTTTATAAAATTTGGCAATAGTCTCTCTAAGTTTCAGCATCCCTTTAGAAGTAGGATATCTCTGATTTTCTGGTATTCTGGCAGCGCTATGAAGTTTCTCTACAATATCCCGGGGAGTAGGGATATCGGGGTCACCTATCCCAAGGTTTATTATTTCCTTGTCTCTTTGGGACACTTCTTCCCCTAATCTCTCTAATTCACCAAAAACATCGTAGGGAAGATTGAATAAGCGCTTTGAGGACTTCACTTTTAAAACCTCCTGACTGTGATATCTTTCTGAAAAGCCAACAAAACAGTGTGCAATTATAATACAAAAAAAAGAAAAAGTCAAGGACAATCTTCCACCCAAAGATATTTTTTTGTATAATGACAGGGATTTTTACGAGACCTAACCTATATGAGTTTCTTAATATATCTCTACAGTTTAAAAAATTAAGTTCCTATATTTTAAGAAATTATGAGAGATAAAAATTTCTGTGGCACTACATTTTAGTGACTTCTAAGTAGAAAAGCGAGGATATATAAAGGTTTTCGCATGTCAAAGAGCGATGAACTATTTATAGGCAGATATAGCTGTGTAAATGCAAATTATCCCTTACAAAACGGTAGATGTCTCATTTTTAGGGTTGCAGAACAGCGTTCGGAATTTTTCTTGACAAAAGTTGTTTGGTATGGTATAATACTCAAAATACCCGATATGATAATACTATAAACAGGATATCATATGAAAAGAATAAACATAGCAATTACCCTTCTCCTGTCGAGCAGCCTTATGGCGTCCTGGATACCGTTTGGAGAAGGAGAAAAAGAAGGAATGAAAGTATCGCTTGTCAGGGCAAATCCACA
>Ga0209986_10002630_pt1 | contig 16285 bp, 19 predicted proteins | sample BlataG_FD_183168 | JGI IMG/M metagenome (GOLD analysis project Ga0209986, IMG submission 183168) | Deep subsurface microbial communities from Black Sea to uncover new lineages of life (NeLLi) - Black_00105 metaG (SPAdes) (version 2) | ecosystem: Environmental > Aquatic > Marine > Oceanic >...
TGGCGGCGCTGCTATTACTACCGCAATCTGATCCGTCCGCGTTAAACCACCACCTGAGCCCGTGACCCTATAGGTAAAGGTTCCGGCACTCGCGGTGGAGGTCGTGGTCAAGGTCAGGGTGCTACTAAAGGTTGGGGTGCCCGATGATGGACTAAAACTTGCGCTGACCCCCGTCGGCGCCGTCCCCACCCATTCCCCGCTCAACGACACGGTTTGAGCCGTGCCGGAAACGAGGTTCATCGTAATTGTCGAGGTAGTCGAATCACTACGCGCTAACGTCAAGTTGTCGGGTGACGCACTTACTGAGAAATCAAACGCAACCTCCTCGAAGGTGAGGATTACACCATTGGGGCCAGTGCCAGCATAGAGTTTGTCGTTATAGACCTCAAGCGAGTAAATAATGACCTCCGGGCTGTCGTGGCTTACCGACCAAGTGCTACCATCGAAGACGAAGATCTTACCATAAGTAGCACCACCACCGGCGTAAAGTTTACCATCATAGACCTCAAGCGAGTAAATATTAGACTCGTCGGTATCGTAGCTCAACGACCAATCGCTGCCATCGAAGATATAGATATGACCATAATAGCCAGCGTCAGCGTAAAGCCTGTTGTTATAGACAGCGAGCGAGCGAACATCGCCCCCGTAGCCATCGTAGTTCTCCGACCAAGTGCTACCATCGAAGACATAGATATCACCATTGGCCCCAGTACCAGCGTAAAGTTTACCACCGTAGACTGCAAGCGAGTAAACATAGGACTCTGGGCTGTCGTAGCTCGTCGACCAAGTGCTGCCATCGAAGACGAAGATTATACCCTGATTGCCACCACCAGCGTAGAGTTTGTTGTTAAATACAGCAAGCGATTGGATACTGCTTTCAGAGCTGTCGTAGTTCTCCGACCAAGTGCTGCCATCGAAGACATAGATTTTGCCATTGGGCCCGGTACCAGCGTAGAGTTTGCCACCGTAGACTGCAAGCGAGTAAATACGGGACTCTGGACTGTCGTAGTTCTCTGACCAAGTGCTGCCATCGAAGACATATATTTTACCATTGGCCCCGGTACCAGCGTAGAGTTTGTTGTTGAAGACAGCGAGCGAGTAAACTCCATCCTCTGGGCTGTCGTAACTTGTGGACCATGAAGAGGTCGTATTAGCAGGTGAGATAAATGATAAAGTGAAGGTCAACAACAGCCCAGCCAAGAGCACCCACAGCGACTTCTTCACTTTATTCCCCTCAGGTACTCGCCCTATGCGTCACCAAAACTTTTATCTCAGCTCTTCTTCCCCGTAAATGGTTTCGCTTGGGAACACCTTTAGCCCCTTGGAGGTTATCTGCATGGGGACGATTTTTCGCTCATGCTTAGCTCCCCGCAGCTTCAGGATCTCGATCGCCTGAACCCGCAGGCCGCGTATCTTGGTGTTATATAGCACGAAGACCCCGTCAGCGAGGAACTCCTCGACGCCCGTGCGCGAGTATCGCTCGGGGGCCTCTTCGGTTTCAGTTATCAGGAAGGTGGTTGCCCCGACCTCCTCAAAAAGCCTAAAGAGTTGCTCGATGTAGATGCGATAGCCTCCGGGTTTCCCGACGAAGGCTGATTCCAGGGCGGAAAGTGAGTCGAGGGCTATCATATATGGGCTTAGAGCGGCTGGAACGAGCTCGGGAATCCCCCTTATTTCTATGGAAAGTCGCCCAGCGGCTTTTTCCAGCAGCCCCTCAACCGAGCGAGCTATCTTAAGTGGGTCGAGCTTTCGGATAACCAGCGAACCACGTTTCCCAGCCCCCCCAACTGTGAGCCGCCAGAAGTCGCTCTTCTCCTCCACTTCTTTGACATCCCAGCCGAATTCCTCCATGTGCTGCCACAGTCTCAAGGGCGCCTCCTCGAAGGTGATGTATAGGCAGTCGTGCCCCTCGCGGGCCGCGGTGTAGAGCGTCTGGAGGCAGAAGATGGTCTTCCCTGTTCCCGGGCCTCCGGCAACGAGGATGTTTGTACCCTTGCGGATTCCCTTCTCGAGCAATTCGTCAAATCCAGGGACCCTAATCTTTATCCACTCAGGTTTAGGCAAGGCAGCGATTTTGGGCCCCTTTCTCCGTCCCATCGAGTGCTGTCTGTTTTTCGGAAGCGATTTGGCCTTTTGCCTAGAGAATCTCAACGCCCTCCACCGAAATACACTATCTATGCAAGGTTATTTATTAAAGGTACTCTCGCCGATCAAATCTCTCGGTAATAAAGGAGCCAGGTCGGAGCTGTCACATCTTTCTCGAACTTCTGCGACAAAACGATTCGAGTTTGAAATCACTTGCCCAGGATCGCTTCAAGTTCTTGAGTTTCTTTCGTCTTGTCAATGCTTGACCGTGGCATCGATCACTGCGTCCATGAACATGTTCAGGTCCTTCATTATCTCCGAGTTCATGTCCTCGCGAAGGATTGGGAAGATTGCACGGCTGTTGAGAGTCCGGATGCGCGCGGTGAGCACGTGGACGAACCGCAGGACGTCCGGCCTCTGCACGTGGGCCAGCAGCGTCGAAAGGGAGTCGAAGAGCGTTAGATCGTATTTATATTCCCTGTAGACTTCGCCTATCTGAATTCCCAACTCCGTTATGGCGCGGGGACTCGTGACGAAGCTAACACCCTTCGTGGGTTTGGGGGACATCACGGTCTGGGTCACGGCATCCACGATGAAGAACTTCTTTGGGTCAACCTTGCACTGCTTGAAAATCTCGGCCAGCGTTTGGTGGGGCATGTTGAGGGAGACGTAGCATATTTTATTACTGCGTTTGGAGGAGGATTTGATGAGCTTTCTTAATTCATCCTGATACCGTTCAGCCGAAATTAACAGAGCAACGATTTGACGTTTATCGAGCTGTTTTTCGAGCACCAAATCCCACCCATTTCTTATGTGCAGAACACAAGTATATGCTTTGCATACATTCAGAATTTAACGAAATCTTTATAAAAATATACCGAGTCGAATTCGCTTAACGTTAAATTCTTGGGCTCCTCCAACCGATCACTTTCAAATGATTTTTAGGATGTTTTCCATTAAGTTGTGTTTCTTAAGATGGATTTCAAAGGAGAATTTAACGGGGTTCATGACTGGGAAGGCCACGGGGATGATCCTGATGGTCACCCACAAGTTGAAGATGATTAAGGGCTTTAGGGAAAATCAACAAAATTGCAGGGACTATGGGTCTTATACCAAAAAAAGAAAAAGATAGCGGAAAAAGAGGGAATGGGAGGGTGAGCGAATGAAGGAGAAAAGGCGTACAACAGCAAAAATGGCCACGGTGATAATCGATGGCATGATGGATGCCGTGGTTATTACTGATCTTGAGGGAAGGATAACTCAATTCAACAAAGTGCTCACGGAGTCTTTCGGTTGGGGTAAAGAAGTGATGGGGGAGCTTCCAACAATATTTGTTGCTGAAAGGGACATTCCAAAAGTCATGGATGGAATAAAAGAATGCATCGAGAAGGGTTTTATCAGGAACCTAGAATGTACCTGGCTAACTAAGGATAAAAAAGAGGCCCCCGTTTTACTCAATGTCAAATTGATAAGGGGCCCTAAAGGTAACCCCACGGGCATGATCGCAGTAGCTAGGGGCATCACCGAGCTCAAGCGCGCGGAGGAAGGGCGAGTGATGGCAACAGTATTGGAGGGGCCGGCAATCGCTGATGCTATGATTGACAGTTTAATTGTAACTGACCTCGATGGCAACATAATTTTCATTAACAGATCTATGGAGGAGTATCTGGTCGAAAACGGCGCTGATGCAAAAGAGCTTGTTGGAAAGTCCGCTCTAGAATTACCGACCGTCAGGCCAGAGGATACCGAAAAATTTGTAGAGCTCATGAAAGAGGTCGTAGAAAAGGGGAGAGCGGGCCCCGTAGAATTCCAAGATGTCGCGGGACGTTGGGCCGGTATTACCGTTTCACTCATGAAGGACGCAAATGGCAATCCCAGCGCGCTATTTGCGATACGCAGAGACATCACCGAGCTCAAGCGCTCGGAGGAGGAGCGGGTAAGAGCAGCAGCAGACCGCGCTCGAGCCGAGGAGATGGAAAAGAGGATCCAGAAGATGCGTCTCATTTATGAGGGAAGCAGAAAGATGGCTTTATCCCTTGAACCAGATGAAATCTACAATCGTGCTTTGGAATTGGCCTGTACCGCTATGGAAGCCGATGGTGGTTCGGTGATGACATTTGATGAAAAAACCGGTGAGTTGGTGGTTAAAGTTGCAAGCGGAGCACACAAGGAGGTTGCTTTAGGGAAACGTCTCAAGCTGGGGGAGCGATTTGCAGGCCATGCCGCCCAGATGAAAAAAGCTCTTTTCATGCATGATGTGGAAAACGAGCCTTGGTTTAAATCTCTCAAGAAGTTCGAAGAAATAAAATCTGGAATGAGCATTCCCCTCTTGGCTAGGGATAAATTGGTGGGTGTCATTAATTTAAAAAGAACTCGGAGGGACGAGAAATTTGCCAAGAGCGATATGGGGCTTGTTTCTATCTTAGCTGATTATGTCGCTTCCATCATCGAATTGGCGAGGCTGTATCGTGAGACAGCAAAATCGAGGGATCAGTTGCGGAAATCTCGGGTCGAACTTGAGAATAAAGTGAAAGACCTCGAGGAGTTCCACGAGCTGGTAGTGGGCCGGGAGCTGAAGATGAAGCAGATGGAGACCGAGCTCGAGCGGCTGAGGGCCAAGCTCGAAGAGAAATAAGAAAGTTATTGCAAAGTTAGAAGGTTCGAAAATGAGGTAAATTGAAATGACAAACTCAATTGAAAAATTAAAAAGAGAGTTTGAGGAGCTGAAATTAAGAGAGCATTTATGCTGCATTTATAAAAATAAAAAAGAACAACTCTCTATTGTAATTCCATTCATACTTGCTGGTCTAAAAAACAATGAGAAATGTGTTTACATTCTGGATGAAAGCACTAGAGAGAAGATTGTTCAGGCTTTCAAAAAATTAAATATAGACGTTGAAGGATACATCAAATCACAGCAATTTGAATTTTTAACGAAGGAGGATACGTATCTCAAGGATGGCGATTTTGATCCAGATAGAATGGTAGAACTGTTAAAACAAAGTGAAGACATGGCCATTAAAGATGGATACAGAGGTTTAAAAGTTTTGGGAGAGATGAGTTGGGTTTTTACAAAGCTGTCAGGAGTTGAAAAGCTCATAGAATATGAGACAAAGCTAAACTATTTCTTTCCTCAAAGCAGATCTACTGCAGTTTGCCAATACGATGAAAGCAAATTCACTCCTGAAATTTTGCTTGATGTAATCCGTGCACATCCAAAAATCATTCTTCACGATTCTATATGCGGGAACCCCCACTACATACCACCAGATGAGTTTTTTTCGTGGATGAAAGGAGAAACACGTCGAGGGATTTATGAGAGGGTCAGAGACGACGTGTTTGATAGAACGCAACGTGAGAGGGAGCGCAAGCGGGTGGAGGAGGAGCTCAAGGCAAGGGTCAAGGACCTCGAGAAATCCCGCTCTGCGATGATATACCTGTTGAAGGACATGGACCGGGCGCGCAAGGAGTTAAAGCGTGCATACGAGGAACTGGAGGCCTTGGACCGGCTCAAGGACGAGTTCCTTGCCATGACCGCCCACGAGCTGAAGACCCCACTGACCTCTATGCATTCCCTCGTGCGACAGATGTCAGACAGAGATCTCGGGGAACTCAATGAAAAACAGGAGAAAGCCCTTGGGATTATCTCCCGGGGGGTGGAGCGCCTCGGGGGTTCAATTGAAAAAATTCTGAAGATATCGAAGTTTGAATTTGGGCGGATGGAGCTTTATAAGGAGAATCTACAATTGTCATCGCTCATCCAAGCTGTGGTTGTGCATATGAAACCATTGGCCGAGCTTAAGAAGATCTCGCTTACCCAAAAAATACCCGGGTTGCCCCTGGTTGATGTGGATGTAAAACATATAGAGACCGTCATCACGAATCTGGTCGAGAATGCCATCAAATTCACCCCTCAGGGGGGTAACGTGACGGTGGAAGCCGAGCACGGGGGAGACCGGGTCATCGTCCGGGTGAGGGACACAGGGGCTGGCATCACCAAGGAGGACCTCCCGAAGCTTTTCACTAAATTTTTCCAAGCCGACCACACCAAGTCGGGGATCGGGCTTGGGCTAACTATATGCAAGCGGCTGGTGGGGGCCCATGGCGGAGAGATATGGTGTGAGAGCGAATTGGGAAAGGGTTCGACGTTTTCTTTCACACTGCCGGTGAAGGGATAGTCGATTATTTTTAGTGTCACCAAAAGTTCACTAGGCGTGAAATAAAAAATATTTAAGACGATAAATCCATTCGGAAATGGAGGGGTGAACGAAATGGCAAAAAAGGTGATGGTTGTCGACGATGAGCCGGACCTGTGTGAGACTGTCAAGCTTCTCCTGGAGGGCAAGGGTTTTGAGACCGTGGCTGCTCAGAGCGGGGCCGAAGCCCTAAAAAAATTGAAGGAGGAGCGGGTCGATCTGGTTTTGATAGACTTCTTCATGCCGGAAATGACTGGCAGGGCTCTTGCCGCTGAGATCCGTGCGGACCAAAAGCTCAAGGACCTCAAGCTGGCATTCCTCACCGTCGCATTGTTCGGCGAGGTGGGGGAGGAAGATCTGCGCGAGCTGGGGATCTTGGACTATATCCAGAAGCCCTTCGATAACGAGGACTTGGTCCGGAGGGTTAAGAAGATGGTTGGTGAATAAACTTAGCTTCCTAAGTTGGGATTATTCATACAATAATTTTGATGGAGGAGTGCCGATAAGCGGGATTGGAGGCGACCATTGGACATTCTCGAGGTGACTGAGCGAACCGTTGAGCTCGCATCGCGCGAACTCAAGGAAAAGGTCAAGGAACTCAAGCGAGCATATGAGGAGCTGAAGGCATTGGACCGGATGAAGGACGAGTTCCTTGCCATGACCGCCCACGAGCTGAAAACTCCCCTAACCCCCATGCTCTCTCTCGTGCGGCAGATGTTGGACAGAAACCTCGGGAAACTCAATGAGAAACAGGAGAAAGCCCTGAGGATCGTTTCCCGGGGGGCGGAGCGCCTCGGGAGTTCAATTGAAAAGATCTTGGAGATATCGAAGCTTGAATCTGGGAGGGTGGAATTAAATAAGGAAAAGATACAGCTGGCACCACTCATTCAGGATGTGACCGAGCAAATGAAACCATTAGCCAGGCTAAAGAAGATTACCTTAACCCAACGGATGACTAAGTTGCCCCCGGTTGAGGCTGATGGAAGACGTATGGCCACCGTCCTCACGAATCTGATCGAGAATGCCGTCAAATTTTCTCCGGAGGGGGGCAAAGTGACGGTGGAAGCCAAGCAGAGGGGAAACAAAATCCTCGTCCAAGTGAGGGACAAGGGGGTAAGCATAGCTAAAAAAGACTTCCCGAAGCTTTTCACGAAGTTCTTCCAAGTGAATCACACCAGGCCAGGGGCCGGGCTTGGGCTGAACATATGCAAGTGGCTGGTGGAAGCGCACGGTGGGAAGATATGGTGTGAGAGTAAATTGGGAAAGGGTTCGACGTTTTCTTTCACGCTGCCGGTGAAAAGGTAGCCGATTATTTTAACGACCGTTCTGTCGGGTGTCCTTTTTTCGAGCGTTCTGACACAATCTTTCCCTAGGGTCATAAGCGCGAAATAAAAAATATTTAAGACGATAAATTCATTCGGAAATGGAGGGGTGAACGATCTGGTTCTGATAGACTTCTTCATGCCGGAGATGACCTGCAGGGGTCTTGCCGCTGAGATCCGTGCGGACCAAAAGCTCAAGGACCTCAAGCTGGCATTCCTCACCGTCGCATCGTTCGGTGAGGTTGGGCGGGAGGATCTGCACAAGCGGGGATCTTGGACTACATCCAGAAGCTTTTCGATAATGAGGACTTGGTCCGAAGGTAAAGCTGATGGTTGGGGGATAAACTTCGCTCTGGGAAGACTGTGAGCCGACCATTGGATATCCTAAAGCTGACCGAGCGGGCCGTCGAGCTCGCATCGCGCGACGAGAAGTTGCGGGAAAAGACCAAGGACACAGTCGCGACGATCGTCATGGTCCTGAAAAATGGTGAGGACACCCCCCTCACGATGTCCGTCGATCGAGGGAAGCTCCGGTTCTCTCGGGGAGCGGTCGAGGGGCCCGACTTCCAATTCGAGATCTCAAAGGAGAATTTCATGAAGCTCATGACCGGGAAGGCCCCGCCGTTAATCCTGTTTGCGACCAAGAAGTTAAAGATGGTCAAGGGCTCGTGGGGGGAGATCAACAAAATCGCGGGGGCGCTGGGCCTTGTACCTAAAAAGGGAAAGGAGATAGCGGAGAAAGAGGGATTGTTCTCCGATTAGTTTGCCCATTAGCGCTTGAATTTTGCTATTTCTTCGGTCAGGTCTACGCTCGTGATTATCGTGCTCCTGCAGCAGTAGCGCTTGACCCCCAACTCGTCGAGCACGCGTTTAGGCTCATCCCCCCTTTTTACGCGCTGCTCGAACTCCTCGTACTTGTCGCCCAACAGCTTGCCGCAAGTTATACAACGAACCACCCGCACGTGATCACCTATACGATTTTTGGTAACGGGCCCTAGCTCCGGGACCCCCGGGCTTCTTGGGCTCCTTGAAGCGCACATCGCTCTTTACCAAAGTCCAGTCGTGCTGCTTGAAAAGCTCTCGCACCTTGGGGTCACCCGACCACTTGATGAGCCCCCGAGCGATGGCCGTGCGAACGGCATCCGCCTGCCCCATGAAACCCCCGCCCTCGACGTTTACCTCAATATCGACGCGGCGCGCGAGGTCGGGCACCAAGGCCAAGGGCTCTAAAATTTTGAGTCGCGCGAGTTCCGGCTCGTAAACCTGGAGCGCGCGGCGGTTGATGAACACTCTCCCCTGACCATCCTTCACCGTGGCCCTAGCGAGCGCGGTCTTGCGTCTGCCGGTTGCGAGTACGGGCTTCTTCAGAACTTCGCCCCCAAGTGTTTGCTTATGTCTCCTATCCTCATAAAGCGTCGTGTGCCCAGCCGTTCAAGGCTAGCTTCGGGAAGGGTTTGCATCTTCTTACCGACAAACTCAGGGGGGACTCCTATATGGACGCGCAATCGATCGTAGGCTCCCCGCCCGCGAGGCTTATCGAATGGTAGCATCCCCCTGACCGTCCGGCGTACGAGCTCTTCGGGGCGCTTGAAGTGGAACGGCCCCTTTCGGGGATTGGTTAGGTTTCTGATTTCGAGCCAAGCGTCGTAAGCGTCAAAGGTAGCTTTTTTTCTACCGGAAATCACTATCTGCTCTGCGTTCACCACGGTCACGCGCTCGCCCTCAAGCAAGCGTTTCGCCGCGAAGCTCGCGAGCCTCCCCAAGACCAGATCTTTCCCGTCGATAATCATGTTCCTCACTCCATCAGTTTGACTCCCTTGCCGCTCGGGTTTTGCTCGAACAACTGCTGGATTGTCAACGCGTTTCCGCCAGCGCCCACGATTTTTCGTCTAGCGGCACCCGAGAACTTGAAAGCAGCGATAGATACCGCGTGGTCTAGCTTGCCTGCTGCCAAGACCTTGCCGGGCACGATGATGGTGCTCCCCTCGCCCGAGTAGCGGTTCAGATGGCTAAGGTTGACTTCGGCCCGACTCCTTCTGGGCCGCTCGAGTCGCTCCGCTAGGTCGAGCCAGAGTTTTACCCCCTGCTTCTTGCCCCTTGCGCGAAGCTCTCGCACGAGCATCCGCAGCACGGGGTTCGTTGGTCCTGTCGGTCTTGGCATCTCGACACCTTAACGGTCGACACACTTTCTAGCTTTCTTAGGATAAAACCTATGGTGGCGCGGTATTAGGAGTTTGTACTCGGATTTGTACCCTCCAGAACCTTTTCGGAAAATCTCCTCTCAAACCGACGATCTGCTTTAGAATGAGTATGGTGCGGGGGACAGGATTCGAACCTGCGAACCCCTTCGGGACCAGACCCTAAATCTGGCGCCTTTGACCTGACTTGGCTACCCCCGCCCAGTCAGATTTCGTCACCAAAAGATAAAAACTACCACATCTTGCCCGGCTTTTCCCTGCCTAGAGCCTCGCGCTGGGCCATCCGCTCGAAGCGCGCCTGCTTCTTTGCTTCCTTGTAACAGTTCTTGCAGTACGATTTTCCCATCGTTCGCTTAGCGCATGCGCGGTGGAGCTCGGCGCCGCAACTCGAGCACTTGGTGGTCGGCGGCTCGAGAGGTTTACTGCAGGTGGGACAATCTGGCATGCGATCACCAGACCACATAGAAAATCTGAGCTTCGCTACTTAAGCTTGTGGGAAAAAGAAAAGGTTGAGAATTATTCGTTTCAGAGCTTAGCTCGTGTTCTTTGGATGAATGCTTGGTAGGCCGCGAAGAGGGTCACTAGGCCAGCAAGGATGGTCAAATAAAGGCCCCAGCTCGCTTGCCCGGTTAAGCTTGTCAAACCACCGAAGAATACCACGAACCCGGTCACCACCGAAACGCTGAGGATTGGAAAAACTAATTCTAAAGTCGGGCTTCGAATGTAACCAAGAGAAACAGCTGCAGAACTGAGCATTATCAGTGCGATGAATATTGTTAACTTGCCGCCAGCTATATCCCAGCCGCTTACGCCGAAGTACCACGGCGCTATAGCTCCGATGATAAGGAGAAGTGCCGCGATACCCAAGATGATTCCTGGGAAGTTCAAGATGTCTGCAATGGAAATGGGCTTCTTTACCACATCTTCACCTCTCTCAGATTTTTACCCGCTAACCCTTATAAACTCATTTAACCCTTCGGGAGGGCTGGTTGCTCCCGCCGGTAGAGTTGGTAGGCCACGTAAAGCCCGAACAGGCCGGCGAGGATCGTGAGATAGAGCCCCCACCCCGGCGAGGCGCGGGTGCCGAGTCCCAGCCAGTAGGCGACTGCCGCAAAGATACCGAGTAAACACCCCAGCCCTCCAATTCCAGCGTTCGACAAGGGCTTCCGCGCGTCGAGTAGTTTTATCCTTAGAAACTCGTAGTTCACGAGCGTTCCCAAGAGCAGGAGCATCCCACCGGTGAATGCGGCCGCGCCCTGCCAATGCCCGAGCGCGTTCTTGGTTTGCACATCAATGGTCTCCCATGGGGCGAAGGTGCCGATGAACATGAGTACGCACACGATGCCAAGTAAGAACTCGGGCTTAGCCGCCTCTTCCATCATTCGCCCCAACTAATCCCACTCGTTTAATTGAACGCGGATGTTTAAAAGTTTCGTCAGAGTCCTGGTCTCAGCAGTTCCTTGCTCAGGCTCGCGTAGGAATCTCCGCTGACCTGGTAGAAATTCCGAATGCGCTCGATGTCCATGAATTGACCGTCGAATGTGCCCTCGTTTGCACACGCTGCGACCACCTCGCCGATGAAAAGGGTGTGGTCACCAGTAGTGAGCTGATCCACGAGCTTGCACTCCAAGTGGGCAACGCACTCTTCAATGATCGGCGCTTGGACGATTTTTGCGGGCTTGGCCGTCAATCCGAACTCGGAGAACTTGTCGTGCATGCGCCCAGAAACCCTGCCACATTTGATTGCTTTTTCGATGATTTCAACGGTTGGGATGTTTATCACGAACTCGCGGGCGCTTGAGATGAGCTCGTGTGAGTATCGGCGAGGGGCGACGAGGATTCCCACGAGCGGAGGGTTCGCAGAGAGCGGGGTGGACCAAGCGATTGTCATTATGTTGGGCTTCTTGGTCGTGGGGTTGATGGAACTGACGAGGACGACCAGCTGCGGGTAAATCAGTCTGTACGCTCTTTGGCTAGGCACTTCCATTTTTTCCATCCCGATCACCTTGGTGCCCCGGGCGGGATTCGAACCCGCGTCACCGGCTCGAAAGGCCGACATGATTGACCGGACTACACTACCGGGGCACGTTATAGTTTTTGCTTGACGAGTTAATTAACCGTGCTGTTATTTTTTGTCAAGATGTGGTGGGCCCGAAGGGATTCGAACCCTTGACCACCCGGTTATGAGCCGGACGCTCCAACCTGGCTGAGCTACGGGCCCCGCTTCAAATTTTATTATGATCGATTAAAACGTTTGCTAAGACAAAATTAAAAGGGGGAACGTGCGAACTATTGCAAGGTGAAGGCTTGGCGTCCAAAATTCTGTCTCACGGTGATGCTGACGGCATATGCTCGGCAGCCCTTGCGAAGGCGCGTTTTCCCGAGGCCGAGGTCTGGTTCACCCGCCCGATAACTTTGCTGCGTGATCTCAACGAGATCGAGGTCGGCAACGTGGTCTACATCTTAGATATAGCGGTGAGTGAGAGCCACAAGGGGGAAATTTTTGAACGCATGCGCGAGCTGGCGCAGAAGAACGAGGTCCTCTACATCGACCACCATCCCCTCCCTCCCGACACGTTGAAAAAAGACATCCCGGCGACGCAGTTTGCCCACGAGATAGGGGCGAGCACTTCGGAAATCACCTTTCGGCTGTTTGAGTCGGACATCAACCCAGACTTGGATCGAGTCGCGTTGTGGGGCGCAATCGCCGACTACTGCGAGGAAACAGAGTTCGTGCGCGATGGGCTGAGCAAGTATGACAGACGGACGATATACATGGAGGCGGGACTGCTCAGCCAAGCGCTGGGCGAAGCGGCGGGGGATTATCACTACAAGCGCGATGTCGTGCACAAGCTAGCACAGGGCAACCCCCCGACGGAAATCCAAGAAACCGTCGACCGGGCGCTCAAAGCGACGAAGCGCGAGTGGGAAGTATGGCGTTACGTCAAGAAGCACGTCACGCGAGAGGGAAACATCGCGATTATTTACGATTTACCGTCGGGAAGCCTGGGGAAGGCGGCACTCTACGCTTTGGGAGTGACTGGTGCGGACATTGGCATTTGCACACGAAAGGATGAAGATGAAGTGGACGTGAGCATGCGACGTCGAGCCGGAGTAAAAACAGATCTGAACGAGATGCTCCGTCACATAACCGTTCGTCTCGGTGGCTCTGGTGGTGGACACGAGGGCGCAGCTGGTGCGTCGATTCCAGCCGATCTATTCGATACCTTCCTAGAGACAGTCAAGAAGGAAATCTCGCCCGTGATAAGCCGCGACTTAACACTCAAGAGATAGCTAGAGCAGCTCCACTTCGATGCCCTTCCCCGTTTCCCTCGCCTTTTGGTAAACCACCCAGTCGGTCGCGATGTCTTGGACGGCGAGACCCGTTGAGTCGAAAATTGTTATCTCTTCGCGCGAGGCACGACCCGGTTTCTTTCCCGTCACTACCTCCCCGAGATCGGCGTAGATATCACCGCGTGCGATGGCACCTTCCGAAAGGGGAACGTTTATTTCCCCGCCGTGGATGGCCTGCTCCACGTCATCGACGACAATTTTGGCACGCGTCAAGATTTGCGGGTCGAGTTCCTGCTTGCCCGGAGCATCGGCGCCAATCGCGTTGATATGCATACCCTTCGACACCCAGTCGTTCATTAGGATGGGTTTCCTAGCGGGCGTGGTGGTCACGACGACATCTGCACCCTCAACCGCTTTCCCGGTATCTCCCACGGCTTTTGCGTTGACCCCAAGTTGCTCGCCCATCTCCTCGGCGTACTGTTGTGCCTTTTCTGCAGATATGTCGTTGACTCGAACCTCCTCAATGTCGAGCACCTCTTTCAAGGCGATTAACTGAGTCCTAGCTTGAACCCCAGCCCCGACCATCGCGACGATGCGCGAGTCCCTCCGCGCTAGATACTTCGCCGCGACGGCACCACCTGCGCCCGTCCGTATGTTGGTGATCCATGTCCCGTCCATGATCGCGAGCGGGGCGCCGGTTTTTGGGTCCAAAAGCACGATGATTGCCATCACCGTGGGGAGCCCATGTTTCTTCGGGTTTAGGGGGTGTGCGTTAACGATTTTCACCCCGGCCGCGCCCTGGTCCTCCAAGTAGGCGGGCATTACCCTAAAGTCGCCATCGTAGCGGTCGAAGTAGACGTAAGACTTCGGGGGCATCTGAGCTTTGCCGATCCCCTTGGCACGAAATGCACCCTCAACAGCTTCGATTGCCTCACGCATCGAGATGAGCCCTTCAACCTCCGCTCGAGAAAGCAAAAGTACCTTCAAGCAAGCACCATTGGTCTTTGGGGGACTGAAGTTTTGAATTTTTCTGTTTAAAAAGTCAAGGCGCCGGGGAGAGGACTCGAACCTCTGACCGCTCGGTCGCTGCACGGGCACGTCGTCAACTTGATTGAGGTTCGTTCTTCATCCATGCCCGGTTTAACAGCCGAGTACTCTACCTACTGAGCTACCCCGGCGCTATCCTATTCTTTTTAGAAGAACTCTATAAGCATTTAGCAATTCTCACTTTTTCAGCCGATTGAGCATGAGTCTAAAGGTTGCTCTAAGGTTTGCTTTGTTGTCGAAACTTCTAATTATCCCCCGAAGATTTGTTTTCGAGCCACGTGATAAGCGCTTAGCCCGCTTAACCAAGAGCGGTAAAGCGCGTACGATGTTATCTACCATTGTTACATCTGCCTTCCGCGCAGTCCTAGACATCGGGTTCAGGTCAATCGCAATCACTCGCTTGCCGAGTTTCTTCAGGGCTTCAGTTCGATCGCCATCTTCAAGCGGAACGAGCACGACGTCCGCAGCCCCTATGCCCATTCGATCGATTTTTCTACGGTCGCTGTGCACTTCCTTTATTCGAGTTGAGAATTTTCGCTCGGCCCCAAGCACTTCTTTTGCCCCGTGCCTGCGGAGCCGCTTGGCTATCGCGGCTTCACGCCTCGCTGAGCCGTGGAAGAGGTTGACCTCGATTTTCGCGTTCGCGACCTTCGCCAACTCCACGATTTTAGCTGGCACGAGCGCGGCGATGTTGCCGTTCACCGAGATCACGGGGTGTTTTGCTAGCAGAAGCATCGCAGCCGCGGCCTCGGTTGCGCGGCGAGCTTGCTCGGTCGTTTGTTCGCCCAAGATGTAATCGAAGGCCTCCCCCCGGCCATGCGCGGCCAGCCCCTCTGGTACCACCAAGCCAGCCTTGAACCCTTCGACGAGCTGCTCCCGAACGCGCAAGGACTCTGCGCGGGGGTGCCGAGGTGAAACTTTACCCATGAAATCATCAATTAATTACTTTCAGCCCGCTTAAACGTGATTGCAAAAAGCTTTTTTGCAAGTGTGACGATTTCAAAAGCGATGCATATGCGCCTCTACCTCTACCCCATTGCCGTGATTCCGCTATTTTTGGCCGGGGTTGCGCTGGTGATAGCGTTTAAGGCGGGCGGGTACTTATTGCCCTTTACGGCGGTGTTGGCGGCCGCGGTGGCGTTCGTCTCGATAGCCGCGATCTTGCGGTACACGAGGCCCCCGATTCACGTCAAGCAGATTCCCGTCGAGAATTTCTCCTTCTGGGCGGACGTCGGCGAGCCCGGGGCAGAGCTGCGTCATCTCAGCCCCGATGACCTCGCGGCGGCGGCGCGCATAGCTAAAGCTGACCTCGGTTCCCTCTCCTCTAACGCGGACCTCCTCAACGCCCGTACCTCTCTGCTTTTGGGCAGGCGTGAGTTTGTGGAACTCGTTCAGGAAAAATTTGATGGACAAACGGGGCGCCTCTCACAGGATCTCCACGCTACAGTCAAAAGGTTGGGCACGGGAAAGGAACTCTCTGCGGAAGTATTGAATTTGATCGAGCAGTGCGCTTCGCAGGCGGATCGGATTGCTAACAAACTCTACGATTTCCAGCAGGGGAAGTCGGAGCTTGCTCACACCTATATGGAACCCCTGCGTCGGGCGGCCGAAAAGCTTTCTCGCGACCTAAGGCTTGTTTTCACAAACGTTTCGGACTTTGTAAAAAGCGCATCGACCGAATCCAAGAGTTCTTAGGGGATGCGTCATGGAGAATCCGCACGTCAACTTAGTATTTATCGGCCACGTCGACCACGGGAAATCCACGCTTATCGGCAGGCTTCTCGTCGAGCTTGGCGTGGTCTCGGAGAAGGAACTGAGCGAGGAGGCGGGGAGTTTCAAGTTCGCTTGGTTGGTGGATCATGAGAAGGAGGAACGCGAGCGTGGGCTGACGATCGGCGTTGCCTACCGAAAACTCGAGACTTCCAAGAATTACATCACGATAATCGACGCCCCAGGGCACCGGGACTTCGTCAAAAACATGATCACGGGTGCCAGTCAGGCTGACGCTGCGGTGCTCGTGGTCGCGGCGGATGACGGAATCATGCCCCAGACACGGGAGCACGCGGCGCTCGCCTTCACGCTGGGGGTGGGGCAGTTGCTGGTGGCGATCAACAAAATGGATCTCGTCGGTTATGATAAGGTA
>Ga0209986_10002631_pt1 | contig 16283 bp, 16 predicted proteins | sample BlataG_FD_183168 | JGI IMG/M metagenome (GOLD analysis project Ga0209986, IMG submission 183168) | Deep subsurface microbial communities from Black Sea to uncover new lineages of life (NeLLi) - Black_00105 metaG (SPAdes) (version 2) | ecosystem: Environmental > Aquatic > Marine > Oceanic >...
CTCTGTTAGGGATATACGCCTGCTGTGGCTGGGCCGAGTCTCGGGTGGCTGCGAAGGAGAACAACACTATAGAAGAAATAGAAATGCGGGGCAGGATGGTCCTGTCCTGATATAAATTGATAGGCACTTCTTAAAAGGATTTGAAGTGAAAAAATAACAAGGAGGTAGAAAGGAATGGTGAAAGGATGAAGAGATTAGTAGGAATTTGTGTGGTAGTGGCTCTCGCTGCGGGTGCAGCACAGGCAGGCCCAACCTATTTCGTTGACTTAGGTACACCTGCCGGCGAAGCCGGGTATACTCTGACTGACTGGGGACCGGTTCAGCCAACTACCAGCGGTGGAACTTGGGGAGGTATGGGAGCAGGGACCGCTCCTGGATCATTTGATCAACTTTGCAGGACTGTCTGGGGCCACACTACTGGCGGCTTAAACTGGGCGTCGATTACATTTCCCAGGCCCATCACTTCGGTAACGATCAGACATCTGGTTGGGCTTGCTGACGACAGCTATCAGGTTGACGTGAAGGCCGGCGACTATTATTGGGGCAGCTTTCCTGATGCTCCCTCTGGGACGGAGTATTGGACAAGCTCCTCGTTTAGCGGGAGCCCTGATAAGACGCTGGTAATCACTGCAACGGGCCTAAAGTGGTCAGATTTCAACACGTATGGCCAGTTAGGGATAGACTGGGTGGATGCTACCCCCATCCCGGCTCCAGGCGCTATTTTGTTGGGCAGTATTGGCGTAGGGCTTGTCGGCTGGATGCGAGGACGTCGCACGCTGTAAAAAATGGAAATTACGAACGTGGGCAGGACGTTCCTGCCCTGAACGTTCGGTTATTAATCTAATCCCACTATTCAAAAGGATTTGAGAAGGAAAAATACAGGGTGGTGAGAAGTGGAGAAAGGAAGATGGACGAGGTATGAAAAAGTTAATAGTAATAGCATTTGCAGTAGGTTTGCTTCTGGCCGCAGTCCCGGCACAGGCAGTCCCGACCATAACAGTCGATTTAGGCACGCCTGCCGGCGAGACTGTCCCAGGGGTGACTCTGAGCAATTGGGGTCCGATTGAGCCCACGACCCATCCCGGAGGTTGGGGCGGTTTTGGCTCGGGGGGTGATAATTACGTAGCACCAACGACCCCGACAGTAGACCATCTGTGCAGGACGGTCTGGGGCTATCCTGAAGGTCCCGGCACTCCTGGAGACCCAACGGACCCAGCCACTTCGGCTTCGGTTACGTTTTCGGTTCCGATAGAGTTGGTGGCCCTTAGACATCTCGACGGCGGCAGTAACGACAGCTTCGCGGTGTATAGTGACGGGGTTCTCTGGGGCAGCTATTCGGCTCCGGCGGCCGGTAAGCAATACGGCGAGCAGTGGTTCGAGACATCGTTTTCGGGAACTCCGGGCTACACGCTGACCATCGTATGCACAGCTCCGGCAGGGAAGTACTGGAACCACTGGGGACAGTTGGGTATAGACCGCGTGGAGGCGACGCCGATTCCTGCTCCTGGAGCTGTTTTGTTGGGCGGCATTGGTGTAGGGCTTGTCGGGTGGCTTCGGAGGCGGAGGAGTTTGTAGACAATAAATAGGAAACAACAATATTGAATGTTAGGAGGTTAGAGTAGTGAAAAGGTTGATAACAGTTTTAATAGTAGTTATGGCTCTTGCCGGAGGTCAAGCGCTGGCACTTTACCAGGTGGACATAGGCGATCCTTCGAGCGAAGCCGGGTATAACCTTGTTGGCTGGGGTCCGATTGAACCGGACACACACGGCGGCGGTTGGGGCGGTATCGCCCCAGGAAATTGCCGGGTGATATGGGACGCAAGCGACAACGATCCGTCGGCGTCATTGACACTCCCTACACCCGTGACAACTGTGGCAGTCAGGCATTTGTTAGGTATTGCCGGCGACAGTTTCGATGTCGATGTCGATGGGCTGCCTGTGGGCAGCGTCAGCGATGTTCCATCTGGGAGCGAAGTCTGGGCAACCAGCGCGTTCAAGTTTCCGGGAAGTCCCGGTAAAACGCTGGGCTTGACTGCAACAGATGCCAAGTGGGGCAGCTTTAATACGTACGGTCAGGTGGGAATAGACTGGGCAATGGCGACAGAGGTCGGCGAGACTTATCAAGAATGGACTTTCGACGATGACGACGATCCGGCAATGCCTGAGCTTGATATGAACCCCTACGGTACGCCAACGGCTTTAATTGACGGACCTTCGGGCGCCCCTGTTCCGGAATGGCTTGTGGATTCGCTTGGGCGGGACGGCGTTTGGACAGGAGAAGCAGGATTTCAGATTGCTCTGGATATTCCAAACCAGATGGTTGACAATCCATACAAGGAGATTTACGTTGAGATAGGTTTCCTCGGGGATATGGACGGTTCTCCCTCGGTTTTCCCGTTTGGTGGTAAACTGGTGGACAAGATAGAAGATATAGAGCTGGTCGGTGGTGGGTGGAAGAAATTCACTGGCTGGTACCGAATCGAGCCCAATCCGGACAAGGAATTGATCTTCAGCTATTTCTCCAGTGGTGCTGTGGTGGACTATATGATAGTCAACACTATCTGCATTCCGGAGCCGATGACTATTTGTTTGCTTGGCTTAGGCGGGCTGATGCTGCGAAGACGCAGGTCTGCTTAGTCTGTTTAGTTTAGTAATAATGATTTAAGAGAACACTCATAGGATTGCGTTGATGTTCTGTGGAGTTGCTCGGCTATAAATCTTTGAAGATTGTATAGTCGAAGCGGTAAATCCCTACTTTTTTAGCTGAACGTTGCTGGTAACGTAACTTGCTCTTGAGAGGGGTAATTTTTTCTTCAGGCCCGTTATTCTTTATGCTGTTTACTAAGGCATCTTTCTGCAATATGTCATCGAAACCTCTGATTGTCCATTTTGTTTTATTCGGTTTAGTTATTATCGGGGGGTGCGTGGTTTGTATGCGAGTCTTAGAGTGAGGACAGCCCGGAATAAGAACCTGAGATTTGGAAAACCTGAGAAAAGAACCGTTTGAGGACACATCAAGGAAATATTTTTTCAAAAAATCTTACACTTGACCATTGCACCTGATAGCTGTTTGGCAGGCAGTAGAATTGCATTTTTAGGCTAAAAAACAGGGTCTTGCACCTCGTTGTAGCTTGAGCAGCGGTATATCGCTTTAGAATTAAACCATCCATAGCTGACTGGTTACAATTTTTTTAAAATATGCTTTGACAAGAGGCGATAGAAATAGAATAATTATTATATTATTTGGCAACCTCAAGGAGGAGGTTTCCTTCATATTTTCGTGAGAGAGTGTATTTACTGGGCTTAAACAATGTTCGTATTATGGTCTTGGAGTGCTACTTTGGGGTTACTCCATTGTATATATTCAATAAAGGATGGTTATCTAATGAAAACAGGGAAAGCGACAAGGAGGATGCGTAGCGGCACGGATGAAACACCGGTATGTTTCGTTTGGATTCTGGCAGTTTTGCTGCTGCTCTCGGCCGGCATAGCTTACCGCGTGTATGCATCTCATTTAAAGGTTCTTACCAGCAAGCCCATTAAGCTTCCTGTTCCACTAAGTCATTTCCCTAAGCGAATCGGCAATTGGGTCGCCAGCGAGTTACCCATTCCTGCCATTACCCGGGAATATATGGAAAAGCACTTCGCGGATGATTTCTTTAGCCGACGATATATTAATTCTGCTACTCAAATCTGGGCTGATGTTTATGTTGTATATTGTTCGAGCCGGCCCGGCGGGATACGAGGTCATCGGCCTCGTGTGTGCTATGCCGGACATGGCTGGGTACACGATAGTACTGAAGCATCGCAGTTCGTATCGCAAGCCGGGCGAGAAATTGACTGTTCAATACATAAATTCCACAAGCCGGGTCTGGCACGCGATGAAATAATTATCTTGAACTTCTACATCTCGAACGGCCGAATTGCCGCCAAAGAGAGCGGTTTTTTAGGGCTCTTTAGTCGAAGACCCAATATTTCCAGAAACCCAGGTCGATACATAGCCCAGGTCCAGATAAGCTCGGTGCTGGAGAGTTCGGTTATAGAGGCAGCTCAGAGAATGGCAGAGGTCGTTCTGGACTTTCTGCCTGACCAGAACAGCAAGGTCCGAGCAGCGGAATCTATCCAGGCATCTCCCAGTGATACGAAAGGTGAACCACCAGGCGGCACCTAAGAAATACACCGAGCCAAAGACGATAACGTAAGGTTTTATTGTAAAAGAAGTTACATTGATTTTTCAATGCAACCGAGGGGGACGGAGTCCGTCAAAGAAGTGCATGAAAACACGGAATGGTATTAGGAAAGTAAGTATGGCAAGATTTCCGAAGAAAGAAGCTGACATAGTTGCATTGGCGAACCGTTTATCCACCGGGCTGAAGACCAATTCGACAATCTATCCGCAACCGCCGCATTCTTGGGTTTGGTTGCTAATAAGGGCTTACTATTACCGGGCGGCCCGGGGTAAACTTATTGCAGCACAGGCGGCAGCGGAGAAGGCTGTCGGCGATAAGGACGAAGCGTTCTCGGAACTCGTTGCTGCAATGAAGGCTGACATACGCTACGCGGAGAACACTGTCGATTTCGACGACAATAAGCTCAAACTGGTCGGTTGGGCAGGCAAGAAGACGGCGACTGTACTCGCTCCGCCCGGTCAGGTGCGGCTGCTGGAAGCGCCGAAGCAGGGTGCAGGCTGGTTGTTCCTCGATTGGAAGGCTCCGGTCAACGGCGGGAATCCCGCCGCATACAAAGTCGAGCGGAGGCTGCGAGACAGCGGCGGCTGGCAAGATATGGCGACTGCAATACTAACAGAAGCTACATTAGTGGAACAACCCTGCAAAGCGGAACTGGAATATCGCATTGTTGCGGTAAACAAAGCCGGTCAGGGCGAGCCGAGTAATACGGTAATGGCGGTTTTGTAGGGGTTAAGGTTACTAACCACGGAGTGCGCGAAGGACACGAAGAATTGGGAAGGGATATAGTAATAATTGTCTTTAACTTCGTGTCCTTCGTGGTGAGCTTTGAATACGCAAAAGTAAGCTTCATAAGCCGTAGATGAAGCGTGATATGCTACAGATGAAGCGTGATATGCCACAGATGAAGCGTGATATGCTATAGATGAAGCGTGATATGCCACAGATGAAGCGTGATATGCCACAGATGAAGCGTGATATGCCACAGATGAAGCGTGATATGCCACAGATGAAGCGTGATATGCCACAGATGAAGCGTGATATGCCACAGATGAAGCGTGAGTCGTCGCAGATTAACCTTAATTAGCCACATATCAAGAGTATCAGGTGATATTCCTGACTACAATTTTCAACGTTAACTTGTTTTTTAGAAAGGAGTTATGTAAATGGCACGATTTCCACTCACAGAAGCTGATATTGCAGCATTGGCACAGGCAATGATAAGCGGCCTTACCGACAACGCCGCGATTTACCCATCGCCTCCGGTAGCGCCTGCGGGCCTGACGACACTTGTCAGCGCTTATGTCAGCGCCAAAAACGCCGCTATTGCGGCTCAGGCGGCAGCGGAGGCCGCAACCGCCGCCAAGGATGATGCACTCGAGGAGTTGGCCGATGGAATGAAGAGCGACATCCGCTACGCGGAGAACACTGTCGATTTCGACGATGATAAGCTCAAGCTAATCGGTTGGGCCGGTCGCAAGGCTGCGACCCCGTTAGAGGTGCCGGGCCAGACGAGACTGCTTGAAGCGCCGAAACAGGGTGATGGCTGGGTATTTCTCGATTGGAAAGCACCGGTCGAAGGCGGCGCTGTATCCGCCTACAGGGTGATGCGCCGCGAACGGCCGGAAGGCCCCTGGCAGGATGTAGCTACCGCCGTTATCAGCGAAGCTACATTAGTCGAGCAGCCAACCGGCAAAGAACTGGAATACCGCATCATCGCGGTCAACAGAGCCGGTGACGGCGAGCCTTCCAATACGGCGATGGTAGTACTGTAAGGCAGTAAGCGCCAAGGCATAGAGAAAACCTCTGCGCCTTTGGCTAATTGTTTTACCCCCTCTGAACCAATTCGTGTGCGCACACAACCAACCGCCTTAATGTAACCACGCGGGCAAGCGTGGCTTGCGTTTTGAGCATGTTCGTAAGAAATGAACCTTATCAACAACTTAAAACCTGGCGTAGTCAACAGACTGCGAAGCAATAGTCTAAAAGCCCGAAGTGCCCGCGGGGCAATGGCATTGGGGACGGGTACAGTTCTTGAGCGGGGGTTGCGGCTGGTTCGCAACATGATCCTTGCAAGATTATTGGCGCCGGAGCAATTTGGCCTAATGGCCATTGTTATGGCCGCTTCGATGGCCTTGGAAGCCTTCACTGACGTCGGAGTCAAACAATCGGTCATCCACAATAAGAAAGGTGACAAAGCAGAATATCTAAACATCGCGTGGTGGTTTCAAGCTGTACGCGGACTCGGCTTGTTTGCAGTCGCTTATATTTCGGCACCATGGATCAGTCATTTCTATGAAAGCGCTGAGCTGTTGCCATTGATGAGGCTTGCTTTTGTTGCAATACTCTTTAATGGTCTTATCAGTCCACGTGTTCACGCGTTAGAGAAGAAGATCCAATTTGGCAAGTGGGTGTTTCTGTACCAGGGAAGCGGTCTGGTGGGCACATTGGTGAGTTTGGGCCTTGCCTTTTTCGTTATGCGGAATGTGTGGGCTCTGGTGATTGGCTTCGTGGCCGAAGCAATGCTGCGATGTCTGCTATCGTTTGTTCTGTGTCCTTTCCTGCCCAAACTCACCATTGATAGATATAGCTTGAGTGAAGTACTGAAGTATGCCAGGAGGATGCTCGGGATTCCTATATTGGCTGTTATAGCCTTTCAACTGGACGTATTGGTGCTTGGCAAAGTTGTGCCCGCTGAGCTGGTAGGGATGTATTGGTTAGGACTGCAACTGGCACTGCAGATGAACTTCCTTTTTTCCAAAGTTATCTATCCAATTCTACTTCCGGTATTTGCGGAGAAACAAGATGATAACGAATCTGTTTGCATGGCAGCTAAGAAAATAACTATGTGGACGGCTGTTTTGGGGATACCAATAACAACATTCTTTGTTGGCTGTGCGAATCCGGTGCTGTCAATAGTATATGGTTCCGAATATGCAACAGTTGCAATGCCATTTGGTCTATTATGTATCTATGTATTGCTGCGCACAAATGGATCCATTCTGTCACAGGTATATTTTGCTATTGGCAAACCTAATTTGCACCGACGCTTTGTTGTGCTTCGGCTGGCAATCCTCGCTATCCTAATATATCCAGGCGCAGTTCTATTTGGCTTAACCGGTGCTGCAGCGGTGGTGTTGTTGGCTAACTGTATCGGTCTATGTATGCAGGTCATCTGGATGAAGAAACCCATCGGTTTACAATTTAGAGAATATGCATATTGCTGGATACCAGGCCTGTGGCTGGCTGCCATAGTCTTGGCACCTGTTGCTCTGCTTAGGTTTCTTGGAAACGAAGCAACGGTTTTGAATATTGTCGTTGGTGGCTTAGCCTGTTTAGCAGCATGTATCATTGGTTTACTTCTGCTGCTGCGCCGTGGAGAAACGCATATTGTCTCCTTGGAAAGACCTGAAATCGGATAAGGCCATGAAAACTGCATCAGTAAACAGAACAAACGGAGAATATAATGTGTGTTTTCAGGGCTCGTCGCTCGACACAGGCAATCTGGGCTGCTGTGCCCTGACCGCTTCCTTCATCAAGCTTGTATTTGATGCAAAACCCAATGCCCGGCTGAATTTGCTGTACGGCAACCGTACAAATGGTGTTCAAAGTCTTGAAGTATCAGGCAAGACGGTCGAAGTCAGTATTGTTAACTATCGACTTTCTCCCAAAGCGCGAATAAACGAACATCTGTTTTGGATACTATTGCTCGCGTTGCTTCAGAGAATCATACCGATTACGTCTGTGCGTAATGTGATTATACGGTCTAATCGATGGCTGAGAACGTTGCACACTGCAGATTTTGTTGGAGAAATCAGGGGCGGGGACGGCTTTAGTGACATATACGGTCTGCGTCGCTTTCTCCTGGGAATTATTCCCTGTCTCATCGCTGTACTCATGCGAAAGGAACTTGTCCTCTTGCCCCAGACTTACGGCCCGTTCAAGTCAAGGATTGTCAGAGCAATTGCACGCTTCATCCTGTTCAGAACTCACCGTATATTCGCACGCGACATGGAAAGCATTGAATTGGTGCGAAAACTACTCAGACGCAAGAGCAAAGATAAGGTTATCGAGTTTTGCCCCGACTTGGCCTTTACTTTGGAGGCTGCCTTGCCGGAAGAACCGGATATTCACCCGCCGCTCGACCGGAATAAATCAGCCCCTTTGATAGGCTTGAACATAAGCGGCTTGTTATACGTCGGTGGGTTTACCCGCAACAACATGTTTGGGCTTAGTGTCGAGTATAAAGAATTTATCCACGTGCTGTTCAAAGAATTGATGAAGCGGACAAATGCCCATGTCCTACTGGTTCCTCACGTTTTCTGGGGCGGCGTTGAGGGAGATGAGTTACAGGTTTGCCGTCAGTTTATCCAATCAATGGACGAGCGATATGCGGAAAGGGTTCATGTAGTCAATCAAGAATATGACCAGAGCCAGATCAAAGGCGTAATTGGCCAATGCGATTTTTTCATTGGATCCCGTATGCATGCTTGTATCGCAGCCATGTCCCAGGGTGTCCCGACAGTCGGATTAGCGTACAGCAAGAAATTCCGGGGAGTCTTTCAATCCATTGGAGTTGAGCGGCTCGTGGTAGATATGTGCGAAAAAGAATCGAGAGACATTATTGAGACAGTTATAAGTTCTTTTCAACGGAGGAATATGATTTCGGAAGATCTTAAAAAAATTATCCCTGAGGTTCAAAAACAAATTCGTCATGTTTTTAAGGGTATGTTGTTATGAATAAGTCTGTTGCAACTATTATTATTCCGTGTGGACCTGGGGCCGAGGCGGCGCTGGACACAGCAGAGAGTGTTGAGCACTATTGCCCGGAACCGCATGAGATAGTTTTTGTCGATGATTGCACCTCTGACGGGACGTACGAGGCTTTGCTGGCAGCAAAGCAACATAATTGGCATATCCTTCGAAATGAGAAGTGTAACGGTTTTTTACGGCTTGTTCATACTCTTTGCTTCGGTTTGCGCTATATACAAAAGGAACTCCGAAGCCGGTGTATACTGAAACTGGATACGGACTCACTTATGATTCGCGGCGGAGTCATAACCGATGCTTTGGCATATATGGAATCACATCCGAAGGTCGGTATGTTTGGAGTTTACGAAGTGGATTATAATAAGCCAAGAGACTTCACTCCACACGAAAACCAGATGAATAATGCTTTACTCTGGTGGCGTGCACTCCTTGGTCTTAGACCCTCTTGGGTCAAATTGTTAAGACTGGCTGAAAAAAACGGATATCGCCGCGGTGAAAATATTTTTGGTGGTGGTTATTTTATCACATGGGATTGTTTGAATGCAATCAGAGAACTGGGCTACTTACAACCACCCCATAGTTGGTATAATCCTGCCACTGAGTTCTATATACGCATTGTTAGGAGAATCATTGGGCGAGAACTGACGCGTTTGTGGAGTATAGCAGAGGACGTATATTTTTCTATGGCAACCGTCGCAGCGGGTAATAAGCTGGGCCACTTTGCCGCCCCTGATGGTCCACTTTGCCTTGAACACCGAGGATTACCGTGTCCTGCCCGAGAAATGTGGAAGCGAGGATACAAAGTTGTCCATTCGGTTTGCAAAGGTCCTAATACTACCGCTTCGGAAAACGGCGGACATACAGCCCGAGAGGTTTTCTGCAGAATAAGGGAAAGTGAAAGGGGGGCTCATGAAACCCCACAACATTGGCAGCAGAACAAGACCACCCCGAATCAGCTTGGCGACTGAACAAGTGCGTCTACTAACATCCAAATAGGTTGCGATCTGAATAGACGATTTCGTGAGAGACTATTTACATGGCAGATATAGCTACCACGTCAACCGAGAAGACTGAGTTTCATCTTTTCCTTGAGACCCTGCGGCATAAGAAGATCTACTTTGAGCCCTTGGCCGGTAATCACGGCGACACATTGATCGTTATGGGAGCTAAACACGTGCTCGAAAAGGCCGGTTGTGGCCTAGTTGAGGACCCTGAAAAGGCTGAGGTGATACTAATCAACGGCAGCGGTGGAATGAATGATATTTGGAAAGGAGCTTTAGAGAAATTGGCATGTTACAGAAAGGAATATCCCGAGCTTCCAACTGTCGTAGCTCCGAGTTCATACCGATTCAAGGACTACGATTTCCGCGCTATTTGCGAAATCAGTCATGTCCCACTAATCCTATTTGCCCGAGAGCGTATCAGCGAGCAGATAGTCAAAGAAACGGATTTACCTTCGCATGTCAGGGTCAAAGTAAGTCATGATTTGGCGTTTGAACTCAAGGATAGCGATTTTGTCAGAGCTTTAGCAGACAAATGCAGATCAGGTCACATACTCATCGTCGCGCGGAAGGATCGAGAGGGGTCCGCGGGAGTCTTGGCAAAAACCAAAGGCACGTGGATACCTAAGAAGATTCGCCGGCCCTTCTCATGGATGCGTGACAGGCTGGTTGCTTTCAGGAGTCGTGATGTTATTGGAGAGATTCTGCGAGAGGAGAATATCCCTAAAGACGTCCAGAGGATTTACCGCGACGTATCGTCCTCGGTAAGCTTCGAAGAGTTCTTGGACGCAATATGCGGCGCGGCATTAATAGTGACTGACCGTCTCCATGTTGGGATACTTGGACACCTTCTGAACAAGCGAGTAGTCCTTCGGCCCGGCATATACCACAAAATAAAAGGTGTCTACGAGTTGAGTATGTCCGGGCCAAATTCGCGAACAAGTCTGTGGAAAACCGAGGGTCAAGACAATAATCGGTGAATACATTTGAACGGACTACGCAATCGCGACGCTATCTATAGGAAATGATAAGGACCAGATACAAAACAGTTGACAGCATCGTCCGTTACCGGCTCTGTATGGGTTGCGGTGCGTGTGTGCCGGCTTGTCCGGAGCATGCGATCAGCCTGGTTAATATATCCGACCGGGGTATCAGACCAATAGTCGATGAATCAAAATGCGAGAACTGTGGTGAATGTATCAAGGTCTGCCCGGGGATTGAGCTATCGCGTCAACCGTTTAATAGTGAGACAATTCCCGAATTAAGACAGGCTTGGGGACCTATACTGGAAATATGGGAAGGTTTCGCGACTGATTCAGAGATTCGATATAAAGGCTCTTCCGGTGGGGCAGCCACAGCGCTGGCGTTATTTTGCCTGGAGAAAGAGAACTACTCCGGTGTGCTGCATATTGGCGCGAGCCACGAGACTCCTTTGCAAAACGTCCCTGTTTTTAGCAAGACCAGAGAAGAGTTCCTGGCGTGTACTGGTTCGCGATATTCACCCGCAGCACCCTGCGAAAAACTGAATTGGATCGAAGAATCCAACACTTCTTGCGTATTCATCGGCAAACCCTGTGATGTTGCAGCATTGCGTAAATCACAAGCAATTAATCCGGAACTTAACGAGAAAATTGGGCTGGCAGTTAGCATTTTTTGTGCCGGGACGCCGAGTACAGCAGGTACGTACAAAGTTCTTGAATCACTTGGTGTTAAACCTGAAGAGGTCGAGGAATTCAGATATCGTGGTTGTGGTTGGCCAGGTATGACTTTAGCAAAGCTCAAGGGTGGGAACGGCGAGATACATCATATGAGCTATAAGAAGTCTTGGGGTGGCATTCTGAGCAGGCACGTCCCGTTGAGATGCCGGTTGTGTCCCGATGGGACCGGTGAACTTGCCGACATTTCCTGTGGAGATCCCTGGCATAGAGAGATTAAGCCGGGTGAGACTGGCCGCTCGCTGGTCTTAGTCAGGACAGCACGCGGCCGAGAGGTCTTGCGCAAAGCGATGAATTCAGGCTATGTCCATCTGGACAGAGCGGCACCGGAAGTGCTGCCAGCATCACAACAGGCATTACTTAGCAAGAGACGGATGCTATTTGGGCGACTTTTGGCAATGCGCATGATGTTTGTTCCTACGCCAAGATTCGAAGGATTCTCGCTTTTTGCAAACTGGCGGAAACTCTCAGTACGAGAAAAATGTATCTCGGTATTGGGTACCATACGCCGTATTGTTAGCAGAGGATGGCTAATTCCAATGGAGCTTGTTTGCCTTTATACTCCAAGAATTGCAACAGGGACCAGAGAACGCGAACCAATTGATGATTCTCGTGGAAAATAATCATGACAAACATAACCATAACTGTTACAATTGTCGGCTCTCTATTGGTTTTGTGGTTGCGTCCGGCCAAGGCCTTCGTTGCCTACATAACCGTGCTGTTTCTATACCCCACCTATTTGGTGGTAGGCATCGGCACGCTCGACATTTCCGCCTTCCGCATTGTTGCTACTGTATTGTTGCTGAGGTGCCTTGCTAACATGGAATTGCGAAGCAGATTCAAATGGCGGCCTTTGGATACCTGGGTAACCATTTACATAGCTTTGGACATTGTGGTTGCGTGTTTGACTCAACCTTTGATGCCGATACTGGAAAACCGGGGCGGCTATGTGATGGATACCTGGTTTGCTTACATGGCGGCACGTTTGTGTATCACTGATCGTGCTGCTCTGATCACTGCCTTGAAGTGGATAGGCATCGTGCTCGTTCCGGTGGCTCTGCTGGCAGCCTTAGAGACCTTTGGTGTCTGGAAGCCATACGCCGGATTGGAGCAGTATTGTCCGTGGTTGGCGGAAGAGCGTACAACTGATATGCGATATGACTTAGCAAGAGCTAAGGGGGCTTTTGGCCATCCAATTATGTTTGGAGTATCTTTCGCTATGTTTTTGCCGGCTGTTTATTGGCTGCGGCACCAGCGGGGCGACTGGCGAATTCTGGCCTACGTGTTATCGGTTGCTGTTGCTATCGGAGCGCTAAGCAGCATGTCGAGTGGTCCCTGGGTGGCCCTCATACTGGTTGTACTCTGTCTTGCAATGGAGCGGTACAAGAAACTGGTAAAGCCCATCCTGATTTGGTGCGCACTTAGCTGTGTGCTTGTTGGCATTATCAGCAATAGACCCTTCTATCATGTCGCCGTCTCCTATATGAACCCACTTGGCGGCGCGGCCTGGCATCGGGCTAAAATGGTGGACTGTGCGATCCGGGACTTCGACAAATGGTATCTGGCCGGTTTCCGCGGCCAGGACCCGGGATGGGGAAGGGATGTTGGAATGCACCGGACTGATTTGACGAATCAGTATATTGGGGCCGGTGGGCGGTCTGGAATATGGGGGCTTATGGCCTTCTGCGGGATGTTAGTGGCCGCCACTAAGACGCTGGTTCGCTTACATAACTCATCCAGTGAGCCCATAATACAATCCTGGGCCTGGGCTTTGGGCAGTACGCTTGTTGCAATGATGATATCGTTCATGGGGATTCTTATTTTTTCGCAAACCAACACCCTGTTTTACTGTTTTCTTGGGATGATTGGTTCATCACCTAATCTTGTATTAAACACATTGATTTTGGAAAAGAAGTCATAATGCTTGATGTTTCTATTATTATTGTCAGTTGGAATGCAAAGCAACATCTTCTGAATTGCCTCAATTCCGTAGTAGATACTGCTGACGGGTATTCACAGGAAATAATCGTTGTAGATAACGGTTCTAATGATGGCAGTTGTGAGGCTGTGGAAAATCAATTTCCTCGAGTCAAGTTGATAAAGAACGGTGAAAACCTGGGTTTTGCCAAGGCTAATAATATCGGAATTCGGGCAAGCACAGGCCGGTATGTCTGTCTCATAAATTCCGATGTTATTGTATTAGAGGATTCTATAAAAAAATTAATGACGTTTATGGATCAACACCGAGCAGTAGGCATGGTTGGACCTCGAATACTGAACCCTGACCGGACACTTCAGGTATCTTGCAGACATTTTCCTACGATCTGGAACAACCTCTGTCAGGCCTTGGGACTGAACTACTTATTTCCGAAATCGGCATTCTTCTCGGAGCCGTTTATGAAGTACTGGGCACACGATGCCGAGCGAAGAGTTGATGTGCTCACCGGATGCTTCTGGCTGACGAGGCGCACGGCTCTCGACAAGGTAGGACTGCTTGATGAAGATTTCTTCATATATGGCGAAGACTTAGATTGGTGCAAGCGATTCCACAAAGCCGGCAGGGACGTTGTCTTCTACCCAGGCGCTCAAGCTATTCACTGCGGCGCTGCAAGTTCCGGTAATGCCCCAATCAAGTTTTATCTGGAAATGCAAAAGGCAGATTTACGGTATTGGAGGAAACACCACGGTAGGATTGGCGAAACCGGTTACTTGCTGATAATTCTTATTCGTCAGGTGTTGCGGGTGATTTTTGGAGTAGTCAAATATGTAATCAAGCCGTCCGCGAGAAAAACCACTTCTTTCAAGGTGAAGCGGACTCTGGCTTGTGTTCGTTGGGTTTTTACACGTTTGAGAGATAAAACATAATGGCAGGGAAAGTTAAGGTTCTCGATTTAGGCAGCGGTACGTTCCCCTACAAAGGGAATGATAATGAAGAGGTGGTAAGCGTTGATTTCAGGTCTGAAGTGAATCCGACTATTGTTCATAATTTATTCGAGTTCCCCTATCCAGTTGAAGACAATTCTTTTGATGTTGTTTACGCCTCTCACATAATGGAGCATATGAAAGATAATATTGAATTTATGGATGAGATTTACAGAATTGCGAAGCCAAATGCGAAGGTAATCATAAGGGTCCCCCATTTTTCAGGAAGAAGTGCCTGGTGCGATCCTACTCATCTCAGGGCGTATTCATATTATCAATTTTATTATTACTCAAGTGAGAGTAGGGATCACTATGGTAATTGTGAGTTTAAGGTAAAAAAAGTGGAATTGAGATACATTCGGTTTCCTCATGGTTTCTTCGTCACAAATATATTAAGCCCAATAATAAATTTCTTCGCAAACCTGAATATAAAACTTTGTGAGAAGGTCTGGTGTTATTGGGTTGGCGGTTTTTCAGAAGTATATGTCGAATTGCAAGTGGCAAAATAAGTCATGCAGTTTTACAGCACGGATCGAACTTTAAACTATTTAACTTTTAAAGGTATATGATGAAGAACGAATATGTTTTGGTAACCCCTGCCTATAATGAAGAAAAGTTTATCGAAGGGTTAATAAAGTCTGTTACTGCACAAACTATTCTTCCACAGAAATGGATTATTGTTGATGACGGTTCAACTGACAGAACAAGCGAAATAATAAAACAATATGAAGCAAAGCATAGTTTCATCTCATGCCTTCGACTTAAGCGTGATAGTGTTGTAAGTTACTATAGTCGCAGGACCGATGCGGTTCTATCAGGCATTAAGGAAATTAAGAATATGGAATTTGATTTCCTAGCGGCACTGGACGCCGACATTATTATAGAGCCAAACTATTTTGAAGGGCTTATGCAGGAATTTGATCGAGATGCTAAATTAGGAATTGCAGCCGGGATTTTCAGGTATGTAATTAACGGCCGGTTGAAAACTGCTTTGACAGATAGACTGTGCACCTCCGGCTCACACCAAGTTTTCCGACGCGAATGCTACGAGCAAATTGGCGGCTATATTCCATTGAAACACGGTGGAGATGATTCTCTTGTGGACATAATGGCCAGAATGCATGGCTGGAAGACATGGAGTTTTGACGAGTATCCGGCAGTTCAGCACCGGATTGTGGGCGTGCGCGGTGGCGGGTCCATTTTGCGGGCAAGATTCCGCCAGGGACTAACGGAGTATGGAATTGCAACGCACCCTCTGTTTATGATTACCAAGTCTCTACGCCGTGTTGTTCTGGAAAAGCCATATCTCGTGGGGAGCGCGGCAAGATTTGCGGGGTATTTGTATGCGTACTGTCTGCGAGAAGAAAGGCAATTGCCTCCTGAAGTCAAACGGTTCGTTCGCAAAGAACAAATTGCAAGGCTGTGGTCTTGTATACGAAGGAATCAAAGATAGAAGATGCAGACCAGCAAGAGCAGATTGAAGATATGTGTTGCTTGTTCGACGGGCGGCCATTTAGTTGAAGTCGGGCGACTGGCACCGGTTTATGACAAATACGATCACTTCTACTTTACCTTCAAGGGTGGTGTGGCTGATGAGATGAAAAAGAGCGGTTGCGTCATCGCGATTCCCAATATTAGCCGGCGGAATCCCTTGTCCTGGGTTGTCGGCGCCGTGTTGTCTGCGCAT
>Ga0209986_10002632_pt1 | contig 16278 bp, 15 predicted proteins | sample BlataG_FD_183168 | JGI IMG/M metagenome (GOLD analysis project Ga0209986, IMG submission 183168) | Deep subsurface microbial communities from Black Sea to uncover new lineages of life (NeLLi) - Black_00105 metaG (SPAdes) (version 2) | ecosystem: Environmental > Aquatic > Marine > Oceanic >...
AAGCTTTTGGTATAAAGATTTACGTCAGAACTCGGAAAGATGGAAAGCTTATTGCTCTTCATCATGGTTAGATTTTAAATGACAAGATGATAAGTACTTCGGTTAGATTTTTAAATGACTTGACAGGTACTCCTTAAAGATGAATTTTGGGGTGATATTTATCATATCCTGTGTGTCGCTAATTTTCCTTTTTATAATACCGGGGCTCTTCTCCTCTGAGCATTCTCTCAATATCTTCTAACAACATTCTGTTGTCTCCTTTTAGATATCTGTATCTGTGAGCGAAATCAGATCCGACTCTTGCCTCAAATTCGCCATAAGAGAATGGAAATATTTGATTGAAGATATCTTCGCAAGCCATAGCGACTTTACGAGATCTATCCCCATTTTCTGCCCAGCAGAAAAACCAGAGAATACTCTGGGCTCTAACAGAGCCATCATCACCCACTTGCCAGTGTTCGGCTTTTGACATTTGGAATTTTGCATGTGTTACAGTTTTAAATAATTCTTCTGCCCTTTCAGGGGAAACGGTTAATCTTGCCATTTTTGAAATTCCTCCTTATTTTTACTTTGTTACGATTAGGATTTCTTAGTGAAAGAAATCATTTCATTTATTTTGGTAGCTCCAAAGCTTTCACTACAGGTAAGGCTTTCCCTGCAATTCCCTCCAAATCGCCGTGCATACCACTGAGGTTTAAGAGGACCTTCTCTATCTGCTTTTCTCTTTTTGACCACAGCTTCTCCATGGCACGTTTTTCTTTATCCAGATCCCCTTTCAGATCCACAAACGATTCAAGAATGGCTTCTACCCTATTTCTGAATTCAGGTCCGGTGAGATAATTATACAAAAGCTCTGCTTTTCCTTTTCTCCCTGATTGGATCTTACGTTCTCGTGCAGTCTGAATCAGAATGACTCTTAAAGTTAAAGCCAAATTTAATGCAGAAGGAATATCGGATACCCAAACTCCTTTGATTTGTCTGAATTGAGTCAGTTCCTTAGGTAATGCTTCGGATACGATGACAGCGATTTCAGCTTTGGCGTCTCTTTGATCTGCTTTAAGCTTATCTATCCAGCGATCACTCCAGTTCTGTGTTCTTTTTGTCTCCCACAAGATCTTTCCGCAAACTTGGCCGGATTGCGTTTTCACAATCTGAAGAACATCTGCGCCTTTTACTCCTGATACAACGGGCTCGATAACATCAAATGGAAATTCACTTTTTATGCGAGTTTCAAGATCAAGTTCAAGCACTTCACCCTTCAGCTTTTGGGAGCCTTGTTCGGCTTTCCGTTTTAAATCATCGATCTGACACTTCATATCTTCCAGCTGTTTATCTTTATCTGCATCTATCAGCCTGTGTTTTTCTTCAATTTCGGTAGATATGTCCTTAATCAGTTTATTTCGTTCTTGATCCAACTTTCTTTCGAGCTCTAGTTCTAGCTGTCTTTCACGATCTTTAAGATCTCGCTGTTGTTTCCTCAAGTCCAATTCTAGCTTTTGGGCGTCCTCTAATTTTTCTTTTTTTTCTTTCAGCTGTTCTTGCAAGTCTGTGAGCTCGAGTTTTAAAGACTCAGCAGCGTCCTTTTTTGCCTTATCTTCGATCTTTTTTCTTTCCGCGGATAGAGTTGACTCGAATTCAATTTCTCTTTCTCTTAGCTTTTTCTCCGCTTCTTCTTTCACTTTTTTTATCTCATCTGCATACTGTTTTTTGATTGATGCCTCGATGTCCTCGGATAAGGCCTTTGTGAGTTCAATCTGTGCCCCACATTTCGGACACTTAATCGTTTTTTGATTCATTTGAGCCCCCTTTTTATTTACTTGAACAAAAAATCATGGTTTTATGCTCAATGCGATATATTAGCCAGATAATTGCTCCGGACCTTGTGAATATATCTTTTTAAAAAATGTTTTTCCCTAAATCCAAGTACTCCCTTAATGAATTCGCTAACTTCATCTTTAGATACCCACGGCTAAAGCCGTGGTACTTATTAAAATTCAAGCTTTGCTTGACCTAAATCCTGGGCCTGTTGCCATGTTAGGTATTTCAAAATCTTATCCTCATCGATCCCTACAGTTTTTACAAAATAACCCGGTGACCAAACCACATTCTCTTTCCATTCGACAACCACGAAAACTTTTTCCTCAACCGGCTCGCCGTCATCCCCTTCACCTTGCCCACTACCTCACTCACAGAATATCTCGGAGGAATGATCATGATCATATGTATATGATCCCCCTGCATGCTGTAATCGACTATCTCGCACCCCGGCAGGCTCCTCATCACCTTCTGAAAAAGTTTTCGCAAATAGCGCTGCACTCCAGGATTTAGGATACGGCGGCGATATTTCGGTATCCATACGATATGATATGCTGTCCGATAGGCCCCGTGGCCTGAGTATCGAATTTCCACTCACACATCTTATCATATCGCCGCCTAATCATTCACCCACGGGCAAGCCCGTGGACCTCTGCCCTTCGGGTTAATAGAAATAAGGCTTCTATATTTCATGTTATATTGTTAGAAAGAATATTTTATCCTCTGAAAATTTTTTCATTGTGCCAACTAAGAAATTCACCTGAAGGCTGATCAAATAGTCTTCTAGGTAAATTAATCTTCTGACCATGAAACGTAAAATAATACTCTCCATTATCAAATTCTTCTTTTATACGCCGGCTTATTTCGATGTGCAGCTTTGACGTTATGGTCAGATATCCTTTGTCAAAGAGCTTGTGCATATCGCTCCGAAGAAGAAGCCCATTGTTTACAGCATGCGGTCCTCCATCAGAATAAGAGCGAATGTGTGCAGCTTCTAAAACAGGTAATGCTTTTTCATGAGTCACAGCACAGGAGCGATTATATGCATCTGTAACAAGGACCCTGAAAGAACCCTGGCCCAACCTTTGCTTAACTAGAATTCCTTCTCCGTATCTCGCATGATGTTCAATAACGCCTCTCCCCTCTTTATCAATATACATATCCTGTTTTGCGGCAAGCCTTTGTTCGACCTTTCTTAAAATGAATTTTCCCGCTTCGCTTGATACATCATAGCTTTTTCCGCGAACAATATTAGGGGACCATTCTGGCGGCGGAAACCACTGAGATTCCTTAAAGAAAAAAGGCTGAGTTAACAGAATGCAACCAATATGAAAATCTTCTAAGTGATTATCTGGGGCTCCTCTCTTTTCGACAATCAGTCTTCTCATTTCTCCATAAGTTGGAGCTCCGTTTTTCTGCTGGAATGCTTCCCAAGCCAAACTGATTGGAAGAGTTGTTGCAGTGGCAAAAATGCCTCCGCCTGCGATATAATTCCTCGGGCTGTGAAGTTTAAAAAGGAATAGTCCTCCTTGCTGCATGAGTTTTAACGGAGAGCGTACAGATGGCTGCCAGAAATTTACTTCGTCGAGAGGCTGCAGGCTTGAAAGATAATCATACCAATCGTTGTCTGTTACACCGACGTATAGCTTCATTCTGAGATTTTTAAATTAATCTTATAATATTTTATTATCTTATGTTTTTCCCAATCATCTATGATCCCATTAAATATAAATATTAGATAAAATACTATCTCTACATTATAAATAAGTCAATCGCCTTTAGAGATGAAGAGGAGGGTGAATTTAGAAAAAATAAAAGAAAAGAATTTCTATATGAGATCGTATACAAAGTACTATTCATCTTTTTTGGCCCAATACTATGATATGCACGGTTAATCATTACTTGTCAACTTTTTCAACAAAATGTCACTTTTTGTCACATTATGTCACATCAGTTTCCAGTATATCGATGGACAGCATATCTCATACTAATTGACGCTGAGGGACACAAATAAATTTATATCTGAATTGAGCTCCTACCTTTTTCTAATTATTATCCCCCTTTTGCTGACTGCCACCGGAATTTTTTGAACAATCTTCATGCAACAATTTTTTAGGCATTTAGGAAATGTGAAAAGAAGAGTTTGCTCAACTGTTCTTAAACAGATCTTCAATAGGTCTTGGACCAGCAAGTCGTTCTTTCATTATGCAAAGACAATTATTGGCATTTCGGCCTATAAACCACTTGATTAACTTTATTTCTCCATTTTCTATTTCAACAACAGTAATACATCGAGGATGCACACAGCTACCGTCATTAAAATAAGGAATTTCGCCTTTGGGTGAAAAGACAGGCTGATGAGTATGGCCAATAACAATTGGGATGCCTTTTTTTTCTACCCAATCTGTAAATTTTTCATCTGCTTTTCTCTGTTTAAAATAATTGAAGGCTGGTCTTGTAGGGTCTGGCATGCCAAATACTGCCTGCATAATTTTCCAGAACTTTCTGACAAAAAACCTGCCAAACCACCAGAAAGCATCGTTTATCAGCTCACCCTGATGTCCATGAACCAAAAAGATTTTTTTCTTTTCGTCATTTTTAAAGCTTAGAACAAGGGATTCATAAGCTTTAAAATCACTGAATAAAGGTTCTATTTGTTGTGTTTCTCCGGAAACAATTGTAGCGAATTGTTTTCGTGTCTTCTTTGGGCTTTTCCAACGCCGGTTGTGGTTTCCCCAGATAAAAAAGAACCGGTTTTGTTCATGAAATTTTGCTAAAAGTTCAAAGATGGTCCTATATGTTGTTTTGATTCTCTTGAAGTTTCTATTTTCCCACAATTCATCACCATCACCGAGCTCAATATAAGTGAATCCTTTTTTGAAATAATCTTCAAGTGATGCAATATAGATCAACTGGTTGTGTGCAAAGTCATCAGCACCTCCACCAATTCCTCTGTGGCAATCACTGAAAAACACAATTCTAGAATTTTCATCAATAGGAATAACGTCTGATTTTTCTAATAGTTTTTCAAGTTTTATGTTTAAAAGACACTTTTCAATTTTTTCTACAACATTTTTAGACATTTTTTTCTCCCCTATTTACCTCATTTGTCGATTGTAATATATCATACTATGCAGAGCATGTTCTTTCCATCAGGAAGTTTCTCCCTTAACACTTCACACGGAGTCTTTCCCATAAATCGCTGATTAAAATATTGCGGGACGTGCATATTTCTTGACTTTCAAAAGGATTCAGGATTACTATTCTCCTATGTTGGCGAGGGTAATTATCGCGAGGCGGAGAAAATTTCTCTTTAAATAAAGCAGGTTTCTCAGATGAACGATAATGAGCTGTCGATTGAAGCCAGGAAGGTCATTGACAAGCTGGCAAGCTCTGAAATCAGTTCGTACATCGATACGTCCCTCACTCCGCCCGATCCCTTTCGTGGCAGAGGTAAAATCAGGTTGATAATTCTGGGGCAAGATCCTACTGTGCAAGATCCTGAATACAGAGAAAAGATCAAGGTCGCGCTACTTCTGAACCAGCCGGGCGGGCTGAGGACATACCTTGAGAAAGTCTGCAAAGCATTGGATATCGACCTGGACGAAAACATTTATGCGACAAATCTCTTGAAGAATTTCTTTACTGTCCCCCCGGATACAATGCGCAAAAAGGACCCGCAATTCTTCCGGAAGGCGGCAGACCATTGGATTCCTTTGCTCAGAGATGAAATTGAAATGGTAAACAGGAATACAATTTCGAGTCAGGTATTCCATCAAGGATGGTTCAGAGATATGGGTGAGAGCCGGGATCCTGGCGATGAATCTGAAGACGGCAGTGAACAGAGCATGAGATAGATGAAATAAGGTAAGAACTGGAATCAGGAAAATGATATAATCGAATGATTGAGTATATGATAAAGGAGTCAGGATAATTTTTCAGCGGACCCTAATTAAAAAGAGGAGGCAAAAAGTAGAAAAAAATGTCTGACATAAAAATCCAAATAAGTATTTATAAAATTGAAGAAAAAGATCAAGAAGATATGGCTGTTATAATCGAATCAAAAGGCTATACAAGTCAAGAGTTAGAACGTGAAGAAATTGATGGCTATAGACTGTCGCTTTTTTATCAAAAAAAAGATTTTAATCCCAAGTGGAAAGACTATTTTCATTCAATTGCAAAATCTGATCAAGCAATTTTAAAGGGAAAAGCAAGCTCGTCTGAGGGATTTGTATTGCTTCTGTTGAACGAAAAAAACGAAAGTTTATATGCTGTGACTGGTGGCTCAGGATATTTTGCCATCCAGGAGAATATAAATAGTGAATTTGGAATGGATATTTTTTCGAGAATCATAAGAAAAGAAGACAAAATCTTAAAGGCCACAAAAGAGAAGAGCGTAGTGGGAAGTATTGTAGGAACTACAAAATACTTCAGAAAAGATTTCAATTTATTTGAAACTGATAGTTTTGGGAAAATTTATCAAGAAGTGAAAGCAAGATTAGATAAAAGAATTCTCACTGGCAAGTTAAGATTCATAGAAGATGATATCAAGAGAGAATCAGTATGTATTGCAAAATCTTCCTTCAAAATTAATAAAGCTATATCATTTAAGCAACTTCTCAAAATAATTAATGGCTGTGAGTCAATTCTTAAAGAAGAACAACCTATTTCAATCAACAACGTCGAAAAACTAATAAAAAATAAAAACATATCATTAATTCAAAATTTAGACAGTGAATTGCTAAATCAGCTTTGGGAGAGATTTGCAGAATTAGAGGATTCATATTCATTCGATTTATGCCATAAAGACTTTGAAAAATATTTAACTGCATCAGAATATGTTGTTAAAAAAGGTCTATCTGGTAAGAATTTTTTCAATGATTATAAATTCGACGAACTTTTGGAGATTGATGACCTATTTAGAAAATTAAAAGAATCCGATGATAATCCAAGTGACAAGGATGAGTTTATAAACTTAATCGAATCTCTTAAAATTTATTCCATTGATGAAGAAGGAAATGAATTAACCAAAGATTTACTGCGGGCCCATTTGCTTGGAGATGTAACCTATAATGAACAAAAGTATTTTTATATAGATAAATCATGGTATCGAATAAAAGATGAATTCCTGACTGAACTGAATTCATCATGCAAATCGTTCATTGCTAAGAACTTTGACGAAAGATTAGAAAAAAAATGGGACTTTCCAAATGAAGATGAAAACAAATATAACCAAAAATATATTGGAGAAGAAAACACCATTGTTCTTGACAAAATAACACCTGAAAACATTGAGCCCTGTGACATTTTGAGGTGGGATGAAAAAAACTTATACTTTTATCACGTTAAGGCAGGTTTTGGCAACACCATGAGAGATTTATGCTCTCAAATAGTTATTTCCGCAAATAGAATTACTCATGATTTAAACTCGTCAAAAGAATACATTAGAAAAATCTATGATACTCTACGTAGCAAAATAGGCGGGAAGCCATATTATGACTTGGTTGGCAAACAAACTGAGCAATACTCTGAAGAAGAATTTTTAAAGCTTTTCGAAAAGGATCTGTTTTTTGTTCTCGCAGTGCTAGATACTGCGTCTGCTAGAGTCAGAAACATAAAAAATATAGAACAATTCAAATCAAATATCGCTAAGTTCTCACTTCAAGAATTAGTTAAAGAGATGAAAGGGCTTGATATTAATTTTAAAATCGCACAAATTAATAAAGCTGAATAACAGATAAATTTTAGATAATAATTCAATAATTAAGTCAAAGAGAAGATTCCCATCTGTGAATCATATCTCAAAACAAATATAATATTTCTTTGCGTAGATTTTACTCATCTAGGGGAATTTTATATGCAGGAGGTCGGCAACATTCTATCCTATAGAAGTTTAATGATCAGTTATATTTGAATTAAAATTCATTCTGAATGATGTGGATGTGTTTATTTTTTGCGGCAACTGACCCCCAAAATTGACACCACCAGGATAGCTAGTATTTTGTGATACGAATAAGGCATAATCGGATGGGTTAAGAGCCCTGTTTGGAGGCTGATGATGTCTAAAACCACAAAGCGTTACACTCCCCGGTTCAAGTTTCAGGTAGTCATGGAAACGCTCAAAAGTTCAAAAGAATACGAAGACCAGATAGAAAGGGAATACAATAAAATGGTGGAGGAATTTGAGAGACCCTTCAAGGAATTCGAGTACCTAATGAAGGGGCTTGACAGGCTGGCGGCCGAATTTGATGAGCTGATGAAAATCTCTGAAATCGAGGAATTCAATAAAATGATGAAAGCATATGATCGGTTTTTCAATGACCCCGAAAGGATAGTGGAACGTATTGAAAGGCTAAAGCAAACCAGCGGCAGGTCTCCATCTGAATTCAATAAAAAATATACTAAGCAGGACGGAGCTAAGGAAACATCCAGGAATCGAGGATGGTGGAACGTCACCACCGAAACGCTAATCGTTCCTGAGTCCTATCTGCAATATCTATCGATTCTTAAGGAACTAAAAGACGAGATGTCCCCAGAGGAGGAAACCTCTTTTTAAAAGGGCAACTCCATCTGATTCTTGGTCAACAGTTTCAATTCCCTTCCATGGAAGAACAAATTTTTTCTTGGCTGAGAATAAATCTCATCTTCCTGTAGGAACTTCTTGGGAAAAAAGCTTAGGGCGTATCTTTTGTAGTGTTTACTCCTTATGTTGTAGGGATCTTTGGTCATTGCTTCTACCAAAGGCAGCATCATTCCTCCGAGTTCCAAGAAACAAGCTCTCTCGCTGGAACAGTCAAGAACCTGACCAATGGCTCCAATCACGTTGTCAATAAATTGTATGAAATGACATTCATTGTTGTGTTCCTTTTCTTTCTGATAATCAGCGCTTATCTGGGTGACTGTTTCAGCCTGAATTCGTATGTTTTCAACTTCCCTCTGGTTTATCTTATATATGGAATGCTGCGGAAAAGGATCTTCTTCTGGCCTTTCGCTGGCGTGCGAGAATATGTGAGAGACGGTTACTGAATCATAGTCCTTGAAAAAGAATCTCAACATGGAAAACAAGGCCATTTCAAAAAAGCGATTGTATATTCTGTAATCCTTCTGGGACCTTTTATCATCATAATCCCCAAACAGGTCGTAATTTATGTTTCTGAGAAAAACACCAAAAAAGTACAGAAAGCCGTAATTAAAAAATTCACTCCTAAAGTATTTGATCCACTCTCTTGCCAGTAATATCCTCTTGCTGTATTTCTCCTCCGTCATCTCGCAGAAATGAAGCTTCTTGTAATAATTGGACCTTTCCCTGCAATCGCTTAGATTTTTGAATACTTCTTCAAAACTTTCGTGAGGAACGACAAGCAATCCATGATAGAGCCACTCTTTCCTGAATCTTCTTTCATCGTGGAAAACCAAGACAGTCGCGGTCTTCTCAATAACGGGCTTTCCAAAAATGTCTACTTTCATTCGTTATTCTGACAAGCTCTTCAAAAATGCTCAACTCTTTGTATTGCTATCACTTATATAAATGTAGTTTTATCTCCACGGATTGTCCACTCTTTTACCGACTACCTGAATAATCGAGTAAACCTCTACGATCATAAGGGATAGATAAATATAAGCCTCTATTTACCCAAGAAAAGCGGGTATAATAGAGGCGTGAAAAAAAATCTACATTTTCACCCAACAGGTGAAAACTAAAAGGTAATTTGATGGTACAACAAAAAGTCAAAAATTTCAATCTCGGGTCATTAAAAAAAAACAAAAGTCACTGCATCCAGCGGTTTGATATTGATCATGAGTTTTGCCAAAGAGATAGGATTGGCAGCGGCACTTGAAAAAAGGCTTTCTCATTTAAAGAAGCGAAAACGGGGTTATTGTGTATCTGAGAAGATTCTCTCATTTGTTGAGATGTTGATAAAAGGAGGGCGTCGTTTAAATGACATAGATATTCTTTCATCTGATCCTGGGTTATTGGATATACTGGGGATGGATAAATTCCCCAGGGCCAACACCATTGGCGATTTGGCGCGAAGATTTACACGAAGAGACATTGACAAGCTGGCTGATATTGTGATGAAGCTTTCCTCAAATACTATTCGTCAGAAGGGGTTAAAAGAGATTGTAATAGATGTAGATTCAAGTCTTATTCCCAGTGAGGTGGAGATTGCTGATAAGACATATGAAGGCTTTCGTGGATTTAATCCTCTAATGGGAATCATAAAGGGTAAAGAGTTGAGCATGGCCGGATTTTCTCTATTTCGTCCCGGCAATGCCTCACCTGCGGCCAATAATTTGAGTCTTTTAAGAAAGATTTCAAAGTACCTAAAAAAGAATAATCCTGGGGTAAAAGTTAACGTCCGGATGGATTCTGCAGGATATAATCACCGCATCATGAGATATTGTGACAAAGAGGAGCATGGATTTGTAATAGCTGGAGACAAATATGAAATTGTACTCGATACCATAGCGGCTATTGCAGAAGAGAAGTGGGAAAAATTAAAGAAGCGCAAAAAGAGAAGCCCTGCTATCGAAGAAGAAGTGGCTGAGAGTGTACATTTTGTGGGGCCTGAGAAAGGGGGCAAGGCTTATCGTTTTGTTGTTGCCAGACGTAAGAATAATCAACTGGCTCTATTTCCTGAATACGAATACACCTACCGGATTTATTTTACCAATACGGATTGGGATAAACATAAAGTCGTTCACTTTTACAGACAACGTGGAGATGCGGAGAATGTGATCAAGGAAGAGAAAGAAGGCTTTGCCGTTGAAAACATATTGTCGGAAGATTTTCTGGCCAATGCCGCCATCTTTCAGATGCAGTTACTTGCCTATAACCTTGTTCAATATTTCAAATACACTAATCTGAAGAAAAGTTGGTGGAACTTAAGGATCAAGCAATTGAGGTTCCGCTTGATAAATATTGCAGGAGTTGTCATCAATCATGCCCGCAGAACGATACTTCGTATATCGGTGCATTATAAATATATGGAAACATTCCATAGGATTTATCATCTTTTGGCTATTAAGCGGATCGAGTTATTGATTTAGTATCCAGTCCCTTATCAAAGCATTCAGATTTATCTCTCAGGAAAAAGTCTCTCCATTTTTCAATATCCACTATATTACCATCAAAATTATGCTCTCTTATAACCAAAAATAGTATCTTTCTAACTGATAAATAAATTCTTTCCGTTTCAGAGTCGGAATCTTTGAAAATTTATCTAAAATCTATGATAATTCTTTCTTATCTGAGTATTTAGGAAAAAAAGCTATAGGGATTAAGATAAAATCTATGTTAAGGAATTCTATTTAGGTGATTGCAGAAAATTTAGGGATTGCGCGTTCCTTTACATTCAGGAAACTTCGTGCAGGACCAAAATTCTCCAAATTTCCCTGTTTTTAGCTGCATGGGACTACCACACTTTGGACAATCCGGAGCTGCAGATTTTCGCTGCGACCCGCTGTATGTTTCTCCGGTAAGCTTCCTAAATTTGCACCAATTGCAATTATCCGGATCAAGCGGCGGACTTTCGCCATCCAACAAGTTAACAACATCCTTCATGAATTGTAAAAAATTATCGTCGTTTCGCTCTACCTCAATCCAAGTCAGATCACCTTCCAGAATTTGTCTCGTAATGTCTGCTTGATCATATTTGTCAGGTGTAAAATACAGAAGGCCTAATTTGGTAATAGGTCTTAACGACAAGGAACCTTCTTCTGGATTTTCTAGTGAATATGCATATGCATGTAATTGTCTTCCATACATTTCCGTTTTTTCTTCGCTTGGATTTCCAGTCTTGAAATCACCTATCAAATAAGTGCCGTCGTCTAGTTCCATAACAACATCGAACCGGCCTTTAATATAGCAAGTGCTTTCAATTCCTTCGAATGAGATCGGTTTTGACTGAATCCACTTTTCTCCTAACATAACCTTTCCCGGTGGTAATTCCGGACAGAAATCCTCAGTCCTTTTGTCGGAGTGATACTCTTTTTGGAGATAGGCTATTATGCTGAATATTCCCGGGATTGGAATGGATGGCCGGTCTATCCCGTATTTCACTCTATTTACAAAGCAGTGCTTACATTCTTTGTATAAAAATGTCATTTCAGATGGAGTGATTTTGTAGTTGTTTGTCATGACTATTTCTCCAATATCTTATCGTTTTCAATTAATACCAAAACACAAATAGATGTAACCTTCTGCTGTCGATTAGATTTTGATTATACTACTATGATAAATAGATGGCCAAATTTTTTTGAAGGCCGATAGGCTTTCTCCTTCCGGTCGCTTCAGACTTCAAAATCCTAAGCAAAATCATACCGCGTAAATCTTCTCTGCGTATTCTTTCATTTTTTCAGATATTTGATTGTTTTCATCGGAAAAAAAGCTAATTGTTCTCATTGGTTTCCCCTTGGATCCTGCTTCACACCCAGCGGCTTCTTCAAACTCTGGAATTTGCAATAAAAGCTCTCCTTTGCCTGCCGCACATATATTTTCAATCTCATCGATTTTTTCTTCTGTTTCTTTATTTCCTGGATCCTGGTCAGTCACAACTAGATAAGGCAACTGGAATGCATTCAGAAGTTCTTGATAAAGGGGAATTTTATCATTCCCACCGCAATCAACAAGCGTGACGGAATGATTAAAAACTCCTAGCCTTTTCGCAACAACCGGATAACAGTGTTTTTCACATGCACCTTCAACAAGTACAATCTTTCTTGCGAAGAACATTTCGCTTTTGGGATCAACTTCATTCATAATCCTGTAAATTTTTTGCAATGATTTTCTCTCGGGAGTCGAGAAAAGTTCTTCTTCACATTGCAACTGAATGGTTTTTCCGTTCGATTCGTCTTTTTTCAAGAGCACTATGTCCCTATAATTATTAAGGTCAACAAAAAATGGCGAATGGGTGCAATACATAACTTGATGCTTTTTTGAAATATCTTTGAGAGAGTCATATACGCTTCTTTGCAATTGAGGATGCAAAAACAGTTCAGGCTCTTCTATTGCAAAAACCAGGGATTTAAGGGTTGTCTTCTCTTTCTCTTCATCAATTGGGTGTTCCTTCTCTATCTCTCTTAGTAATTCTCCATAAGTTAAAAACATGGATACAATAAAAGTCCTCTGAAGTCCATGCCCCTTTTCATCCAAATTACCTGATATTCCATCATCTACTGAAACATCCATTCCGAGTTTAAAAAAATCCTCTGGATCCGGAATCGCAGGTCTTAAATCAACCTTGGCAGTAATATACCTGCTAAGATTTTCACTTAAACTATTCGCAATTCTATCAAATCCAGGAATTCTCTCTTCTTTTTTGGTTGAAGGATCAAAAAGCTTCTGTATTTCGCTTACGTTTTGTTTGAGCTTTTCAAAACTTGGATGTTTGAGGATAATTCTACTAATTATCGAGCCGACCAATCCTGACAACTTTGATGCTTGTGTCATTCTCAGTTCTTCTGTTGCTTCTCTCACAGCGGGGACCAAATGAAATTCGGGCAGGATTTTATCGCACTGGTTCTGCCAACCCTTCGGATTCTTCATGTAATCATACTTATGTGAAGGATTGGTTTTTTCAATTATTTTCTCCTTCGCAACTTCATGAATCTCTTTCGTTATCCGACCGCTAGACGGGTAGAATTCTTGCCATCCTCTTTCTTCAATATCTGATCTATTAGGAACTGGTGAATCGATGTTTAAAAACTCGTCCTCAAAAACCTTGCTTTTTGTTAGGTATATTACTTCGACTCTGCCATCATCTGTAATCGAATATCTTTTCTGTAAAATCAGCTTATCTTCACATAGCCTGGTCCTGAATTCTGATTTTTCATTGTCGTCCAAATCTATGAATTCACACTCAATCTCCGCTATCGGCTCGACCTTTTCCTGATCATTCTCCTTTATTCTGTGAAAATAACTCGTTTTCATTCCACCGGTTCCAACTGAAAAAAATGTGTCCAAAGCCATTAGGATAGACGATTTTCCAACATTGTTCTCACCTATAATCGCGGTCAGATCTTTACAGGATAAAGAAATATTTTTCAATGCAACGAAATTTTTTATGGATATTTTTATGATCTTCATAACATAGCTCCTTTTTTTAATTATAAACCAAAGCATTGAAGTATCAAATTTAATTAATAAAAAGGTATAGCCTGGTGTGTCCAGGGCCTTGGGCCTGTTGTTTTTTGCCGTTACCTGGTTTCCCCGTTATGTGATATAATCATGACGGCTCTCTTGAGCAGGGCGGAGAGAGTTCCCACCTTATGGTTCATACCATAACCCCCCTTTTTCTGACAACGACCCAAATTATCCGAAAACAATCAAACCTCCATTGCTCTAGAATTGACTGCTTGGCTCAACTTTATTAAAAATATTAATTCAGCGTCGGCATTGATCTTATAAGTAAGCAGACTACTGCACCAAGCCAAGAGTTTAAATTGGGGAGAAAAAAAATGGGAAAAAGAAAGAGAAAGGGCAAAACTGAATTTGAACTAACTCCGCGATGGATTCTGCCAAAATATATTTTAAGAGGCTTGGTTGTTATTCATAGTAATATCACAGAGCAAATAGATAATGTGAGACATCTAAGCCATATAAAAATAAAGTGTATAGAAACTAAAAAGACCATTTTCTGTAGAATATATGGACCTGGCTCAAGTCAAAGTAGTGAGTACTATCAAGAATATGGAGAAAATATCAAAATATCTATTTGTCTAGACGCCTATTTCCAACAAAAGTTAGGCATACCGTATAATAAGATCTATGGTCCAAAACAAAAGAATGGAAATATTGATTCTACCTTTTATATTTCTCGTGCTGGCTTCGTTGGAAAGATAAGGGCAACCCTCACTCACCCTGAAGATGGCATACGAATTGGTATGAAAATTGCGATGATCTTTCTTGGTGTTGGATTAATTTCTTTAATTGTGGGCGCCGTTTCTTTCGCATTATCTTTTATCTATAAAGCATGTTAAGAGATTTGAGCCTGTAGGAATCGAGAGCATAAAGAGCGAATCTAGGAAAACTACACCAGAACGGCGATTGATCTAAATCAAACGAACATGGAGTTTATTGGCCTTCAAGCAAAACTTATACCCAAACGTGACCAGAGCCCTTACAATTCTTGCATTTCCCTGATCCATTACAATGTGAGCATGTAGCTTCCCCATGAAAAAAACCTAAATATTTCTTTCCCTTACCTTCACAGTTATCACATTTTCCAGTCCCATTACATCTTGCGCACTTTACTTTCGTTGCCATATCAACACTCCTTGATTAAGATCTTCACCCAAACTGAAAATTCATTTTTCATTCTTTATTTTCTGCTCCACTTTGATATCTTCCTTCAAACTTTTTATTTTTTCATTCATTTGTCTATTCTTTTCAATATTTTTTGTATCGGGAACTTGCTTCTTCCTAGACTTAAACGCTTTTATTAGGGATGCAACTGAGGTAAGACTAAAAACAACGCCTGCAACGAGATATTTTCGTTCCATCCCTTCTTGTGTCCCGTAATATGTAGTGTTGTCTGGTTCATCTGTGAAGTAATGGGATGAACTTAAAAAGCTTCTCAAAAAAAAGGCGTTAAATCTCTCGATGATTTTAACACCTTTATGTGAGATGTCAGCAAGGATGTTATTGAAACTCTCCTGGAAGAAGAGCTGACCGACCATCTGGGTATCGAAAAATACGACCAGAAAGCCAAAACCATTGACAACTCACGAAACGGCTACACTTCCAAGTCTGTCAAATCCAAATTCGGGGAGGAAGTGGATAATTCATTTGATATCCTCAATATTACCCGTTTACGAAGGATGTATCTTTCCCCATTTCTGACTTTATGTATCCCCTAAGAACATCAATAAAATCTTTTGTTTCTTTTTGTGACAAAGGATTATCAATATGAATAGCACGATTACGGAATTTCCGTAACTTATGCAGCGTGTCCTTTTTATACCAGTAATCTTCAGAAGTAGACAAAAATTCAACCATGCTTAATAAACCGTCTTCTTTCCACTTTGAAATATATCCCCGGACTCGATAACATTCATCGTTGAGAAATTGCTCAAAAGCTCTACCAGCCCACATTCCTGCGGTTTCATAATCTCCAACATCAAAATATATTTCTGCTATTTTTATAGGTTCATTTGAAAGATTTTTTATCAAATCTTTTGGAGATATCTGTGGAGGCATTTTTTTTGCCAGAAGATCAATAAAATCAACCAGCTGCATATCCTCTGACTGCACAAGCGCCCACACAATCATATCCATATCGGCAGTTCGGAAAACACAAAACTCTTTTTTAGCATCCTTAGTTTGTTTAAATAACTCATATACTCTTCTACATCATTTGAGCCTCTTTCAATATTCAGGATTTTCAAAGGGGGACGGGAATAAATAGCATAATATCTAGGACGGACAAACCTCAAAACAATGGAGACAAGAGCGATATTTTT
>Ga0209986_10002633_pt1 | contig 16276 bp, 13 predicted proteins | sample BlataG_FD_183168 | JGI IMG/M metagenome (GOLD analysis project Ga0209986, IMG submission 183168) | Deep subsurface microbial communities from Black Sea to uncover new lineages of life (NeLLi) - Black_00105 metaG (SPAdes) (version 2) | ecosystem: Environmental > Aquatic > Marine > Oceanic >...
TGCAGAAGAAGAAGAAGAAGAAGAAGAAGAAGAAGAAGCCCGTATTGTTGTATCCATCGCTGACATCACTGATCGCAGAAGAGCAGAGGAGGAGTTGAAAAAGCGGTTGGATGAACTTGAAATTTATTATCGTTCTACTATTGGGCGGGAGGGGCGCATCATTGAGCTGAAGCAAGAAGTGAACAAGCTGATGGAAGGACTTGGTAAAGAGAGGAAGTACGGGGCGTAAATGGTCATTAGTCATTAGTCATTGGTCATTAGTCATTAGGCAACGGTCATTAATGAAAGGAAAAGAGATGTTGAGACTTGAAGATTTAGAAATTTACAAGTTGTCGATGGATTTAGGTGAAGGGATTTGGAATTTGGTTACAAAATGGGGTTATTTTGAAAAGGATACCGTTGGGAAACAGTTAGTTCGTGCAGTTGATTCAATTGCTGCTAATATTTCGGAAGGTTATGGAAGATATCACTACAAAGAAAACAAGCAATTTTGTTACTTCGCAAGAGGTTCATTATTAGAAACAAAAACATGGCTTGAAAAAGCAAAAAATAGAAGGTTGTTATCTGATGTTGATTATGAAACCATTTCTTTAGATTTAGTAACTATTCATAAGAAGTTAAATGCCTATATCCGCTCAATAGGTAAAACCAATGACTAATGTCCAATGACTAATGACCACCTCAACGAAGGTGAGGATGCATGTTTCAAAAGGTGAAATTTTATGATGGCAAGGAATTAAAGGGGTGGCAGCCGTTCCTTGATGAACTGAGTAAAGACAGTGCCACAGGGATTCTCCTGTTTGTTGCAGAGGAAACGCCATTTGACTACAAACAGATACAACCTCTACTAAAAGAGATGAAGATTGAAGTGTGGGGAGGTATTTTCCCGGCAGTAATATATGATGGTTCACTGCATAAACAGGGGGTAGTTGGTTGTGCCTTGAAATCTCCGATTTCAATTGAAGTGATAAAAAGTCTGAGTAAATTTAGTGGTTCTTTTACCGAAGACTTTATTTCAAAAAATACCGAGAGCCTGCTCATCCTTAACGATGGTTGGGCAGACAACATTCCACCGCTTATAGAAACTTTATATGAAATAAGTCATAAAGAGATGACCTTTATCGGTGGTGGAGCAGGCAGTCTTAAGAATATGACCGACCATCGGCTATTTACCCGTAATGATTTCTTTGCCGGTGGGGCCATCATCGCCGCCGTTGAGGACTACATAGCAATAGGAATAAATCACGGTTGGCAACCCATTCATGGTCCTGTCATTGCCAGCAATGTAAGTGGGCGTATATTAAAATCCATTAACTGGGAGCCGGCTTTTAAATACTATAAAAATATCGTTGAGAAAGATACGGGCATAAAATTAACTGCGGATAATTTCCTTGAAGTGGCAGAATCTCACCCATTTGGGTTGTTGAAATATGACAATGAAATTATATTGCGCGTTCCCATCAGGGTTGACGCAGAAAACAATATATTGTTGGGTAGTGAAGTACCCGAAAATTCTATGTTGATGATTACGAAGGGATATCCCCAGAAGTTAATAGATGCCGCTGGCATGGCGGCGGAACAATCCAGAACTGCTTTTGAAAGCAAGAAGAAAAAATCCCCGACCAAAGCCCTAATTATAGATTGCATCACAAGGGCTTTGTTTTTAGAAGACAGATTTGAAGATGAATTAAAATCCATTGAAGAAAAAGCAGGCGATAGTACTCTCCTATTTGGATTTCTAAGTTTAGGCGAGGTTGCCTCCACCGGAGATAAATATATTGAATTGCACAATAAAGCTGTAGTCATTGGGATAGGGGAATAAATTATGGAAAAACAAAATACATCCATCATTCAAAAACTTGGCGTTTCTTACGAATGCGCACTCGCCATCGGTAATAGTTTAGACCTTGCAGAAATGTTTCACGAAGTTATTCACACGATTGTCCATAAAACAAACGCTCATCGCGGTATTATCTGGTTTAGAGGTGAAAAAGAAAAGGACTTCCGACCCATAGCGAGCGCTGGAATCAGAATAAAGGATGTGCTGGTACAAAAGGGGATTAGTTCTCTAAATAAACGTTTCAAACAAATATTGAAGAGACAGCAATTTGTACTTGTAAATAAAGATGAAAAGGACTTTTTGCGGTATTGCACCATCCTAACGGGAAAAGAAGAGTCCGTATTAATTATCCCTATAAAAAATATTGCAATGATTCATCTAATTTATGCCAGCAGGGAAATAGTGAATAAAGGATTAGTAAATCTACTTTCCGCTCTCTCTCAAAAGTTGAGCGTTGCCATAGACGCATGTTTGGCTCATAAGAGAGTCGTTGAAGAAATATGTGTTAGAGAGAAGGCGGAGGAGCAGCTAAAGAAGAAGACGGAACAATTCATTTCCAGCCAGAAGGAGATTAAAAGGCTCTTTGCAGAATCAGAGGAATCCAGAAAAGCACTGCTTAGTATCCTGGAAGATGCTACAGAAACACAGAATGCTTTGCAAAAATCGGAAAAAAGATTTCGAGACGTAGCAGTCAACACAGGCGACTGGATCTGGGAGACAGATGAAAAGGGACGCTACACCTACTGCAGCCCTGTCGTTAAACAGGTTCTGGGTTATGAGTATAATGAAGTGCTCGGAAAATACTTCTACGACTTTTTCCATCCCGACGAGCGTGAAGAATTAAAAAAAGCTGCATTTGAAGTCTTTAAAAAGAAAGAAGCATTTAAGAACTTTATAAACCAAAATGTGCATAAGAACGGACATACGGTTATTCTTGAAACGAGTGGTATTCCAATGCTTGATGATAAGGGAAATTTAGTTGGATACAGAGGCGTTGATAGGGATATTACTGAGCGCAGAAAAATGGAAGAGGAAGTCTTAAAGGCCCAGAAACTTGAATCACTTGGTTTCCTTGCTGGAGGTATAGCCCATGATTTCAATAACATTTTAACAGCAATTCTGGGCAATATCTCCCTTGTAAAGATGTATGTAAAACCTGAAGAAGAGGTTTTTGAAATATTAACAGAGGCGGAAAAAGCGTCTCTGCGAGCAAAGGATTTAACCCAGCAATTACTTATCTTTTCCAGGGGTGGAGAGCCCATTAAGAAAACCACTTCTATTGGAAGAATGATAAAAGATTCAACTTCTTTGGCCCTGACAGGTTCCAATGTCAGATGTAAATTTTCTATTGCCGAGGGTCTATGGTTGGTAAATATCGATGAAGGGCAAATCAGCCAGGTCATCAGCAATTTGATTATCAATGCCAATCAGGCAATGCCAGAAGGTGGGACAATAGAAGTTAAGGCGGAGAATATTATTGTAGGCAAAGAACAAATTTTACCCTTACAAGATGGTAAATATATCAAGATCTCCATCAAAGACCAGGGTATTGGCATACCGAAAGAGCATCTTCCAAAGATATTTGATCCATATTTTACCACGAAACAGAAGGGGAGTGGACTGGGGCTTGCTAGCACCTATTCCATAATCAAAAAGCATGATGGATATATTACTGTAGAATCTGGGGTTGGGGTTGGGACGACCTTTCATATTTATCTGCCTGCTTCAGAGGAAAAAATTACAATTAGTGAGAGAGAAACGGAAGAACTGACTAAAGGAGAAGGAAAAATACTGTTGATGGATGATGAGGATATTGTTCTGAAAGTTGGTGGTAGGTTACTGAAACATCTGGGATATGAGGTGGAGTTCGCCCGAGATGGCACGGAGGCAATTGCACTGTATAAAAAGGCTAAAGAATCCGGGCAACCCTTTTACGCCGTGATACTGGATTTGATTGTTCCAGGTAGTATGGGGGGTAAGGAAGCCATTAAGAAACTTATAAAGGTTGATTCTGAGGTTAAAGCAATTGTTTCCAGTGGATATTCCAATGACCCTGTAATGGCTGATTATAGAAAATATGGTTTTAGTGAGGTTATTACAAAACCATATAAAATAGAAGAACTTGGTCAGGTGTTATATAGGGTAATAAAGGAGAGCAAATACAAATGAGCCCAAAATCCGAAAATAGAAAATCCGAAACAGGCTTCCAATTCAAGAAGAAAAGTTTTCTCATACAAAATGGGAGACAGCCCTCTGTGTGGGTGCATATTCTTATTATAGGTGTTACTCTGGCAGCCATTGGTGTAACTATATTTTTCAGCAAAAAGAATTATTCGGAGACAATACAGTTAGCCACTGAGCAGTTCAACCAACAGCAATTGATATTAGCCCGCTCTGCTGCTGTGGCTATCGAGCATTTTATTGTTGACCTGGAAGATGATTTACTAACGTTGTCAAGGTTCCCTTCGGTCCAGAAGATGGAATCCAGGATTCTGGAGAGGATGAAAAATTTATATCTTGGGGTTCCACCACAGACCTCATCACGAAGACTGGATAAAAATGGTATCCTCCGCTTCATTTATCCCAATGAGGGCTGGAGGGAAGACCTGATAAACCAGGACTATAGTCAGAAGGATTACTTTCAAAAGGCCAAGGAGACAGGGGAGGTTGTTATCTCCGGGTTGATCATCAACGAGGTGGGAGAGAGACGCATACGGGTGGTGAGGCCAGTCTATGTTGAGGATAAAAAAGGGACCAGAGCATTCAATGGAGTCATAATTGCTTCTTTCGATCCGAAGACGTTGAGTGAGCTGTATATCTCTCCAATTGTATCGGGCGAGACCGGCTACGCCTGGCTGCTCAACGAAGACGGCGTTCTCCTGGCTCATCACGAAAAGGGGTTCGTGGGACAAGATGGCTTCAAGGTGCGGGTGGAGACAAATCCCGACTTGTCCTATGATGCAATAAACAACATCCAGCGGAAGATGATGGCTGGCGAAGAAGGGGTAAGCCGCTATGTCTCGGGATGGCATCGGGGACAAAGAGGGAAAATTGAAAAGCTTATTGCCTACACACCTGTCCATGTTTTTGATAAGATTTGGTCCGTAGCTGTGTGTGCACCGGTTGATGAGGTGGAAAGAATTACGAGTAAAGCATACCGCAATCAGCTATACTCGTTGGGCTTTATTATACTTATTCTGACAGCCGGGGGTGTTTTCTCGTTCATTACCCTTTACCGCTGGTCGCGGTCTTTACAGCAAGAGATAGAAATACGAAAGCGAGCAGAGGAACATATTACTTATTTAAACCGAGTCCTTGGATCTATACGGGAAGTAAACCAACTTGCTATCCGGGAAAGGGATCAGGATAAACTTCTTCATAGTGCCTGTGAAATCCTGACGAAAGTTCGCGAATACCGTATGGTCTGGGTGGGATTGATCGAAAGTGGCCACAAGAGAGTTATCCCTGTAGCGAGTTCCGGATTTGTAGAAGGATACCTGGACTCTATAAAAATCACCTGGGATGATTCGAAAACAGGCAAGGGTCCCACCGGGACAGCAATTAAAACGAGAAAACCCTCTGTAATACGGGATATTGCCCATAATCCAAAGTTTGAACCCTGGAGGCAGGATGCATTAAAACTGGGCTATCGCTCCAGCATTGCACTGCCAATGATCCACGAAGATAGCGTTTATGGGGCATTAAATGTGTACTCTAATCAGAAAGATGCGTTTGACCAGGAAGAAGTTGGCTTATTGGTTGAGATTGCTGGTGATCTCACCTTTGCGTTGTTTGCCTCTGAGTTAGAGAAAGAGCGCAAGCGGGCAGAGGAAGCGCTGAAAGAATCGCAGCGATATACACGAGGGCTTATTGAAAGCAACCTGGATGCTATGGTGGCGATCTCGTCCGAGGGCAAGATTACCGATGTAAACTATGCAATGGAGTTGATCACTGGAATGTCCCGCAAGGAACTTATCGGGACAGATTGCTCAAACTACTTCACCGACCCTGATGCGACAAAAAGAGCGTTCCAACAGGCTCTCCGGGATAACTATGTCCGGGATTATCCCCTTGAGATTAAACACCGTGATGGGAAAGTTACACCCGTTCTTTGTAATGCGTCTATTTATAAAGATACAAAGGGAGACATAGCCGGGGTCATTACCGTTGCAAGAGACATCAGCGAACTCAAAAAACTGGAGTCTCAGCTTCGCCAGGCTCAGAAGATGGAGGCTATTGGTCTGCTGGCTGGAGGAATTGCCCATGATTTCAATAACATTCTCACAGCTATTCAGGGATACACGGACCTTGCCTTGACGGAAATCCAGGAGGATAATCCGTTGTATCAAGATATAAAGGAAATTCAGAAAGCATCAATGCGTGCCTCCAACCTGACCCGCCAACTTCTCCTTTTCAGCCGTAGACAGCCAATGGAGTATATCCCACTTGACCTCAACAAGGTAATTAACGAGTTGATCAAGATGCTTAATCGTCTCATTGGTGAAAATATATCATTAACTACTGATCTGGCTTCTAACCTCTGGACGGTTAAAGGAGATGCAGGGACTACTGAGCAGGTGATAATGAATCTGGTTGTCAATGCCCGTGATGCAATGCCGAAGGAGGGAGAGATCACCATTAAAACTGAAAATCTTTATATAGACGAGGAGTACTGCAAAGATTGCAGAGATGCACGCCCCGGTGAGTTTGTATGTCTGTTGGTTCGGGATACAGGAGTGGGCATAGACCAGTCAATTATTGACCGCATTTTTGAGCCTTTCTTTACCACAAAAGAAGTCGGAAAAGCAACTGGTATGGGACTTTCAGTTGTGTATGGTATTGTTAAGCAGCACGAGGGGTGGGTCAATGTGGAAAGTTCCCCGGGAAAGGGGTCTATCTTCAGGATATGCTTGCCAGCAGTGTCAGGGGAACCAGAGGAGAAACAGAAAGAGGGTGTTTCCTTAGAAGAGGTTAAAGGTAAGGGAGAGCGGATTCTCCTGGTGGAGGATGAGGAATCCGTAAGGGCCCTCACTAAAAGGGTACTCTCTAAGAACGGGTATGTCGTATTTACTGCGACGAATGTGCAGGAGGCACTGGATATTTTCAAAAAAGAAAAAGGGAATTTTGACCTAATTTTTAGTGACATAATCCTACCTGATGGAAGAGGACCTGAACTATTGGAAGAGATTCTTAAGCTAAAACCTAAAATCAGTGTTCTCTTCACCAGTGGGTATAGTGACGAAAAATTAGACTGGAGTACCATTCGTGAAGGAGATTACCCTTATCTCCAGAAGCCGTATTCATTGTCCGCCCTGCTTAGAGTGGTGAGAGATGCCCTGAAAGTAAAAGGGGCGTAACATTAAGATAAAAACTCGTTACATTCCTTATATACTCACTCTTCTACCTGTCCATATCCATACGGATCCTTTGGACGGATTCCATATCCACAAAAGTGGTTTTTTAAAAATTTAGTTGCAAATTTTTCTTGACAAAATGTAAATTTTGTGATATAATATACTATTGTGAAAATTACATAAAAGATATAAGACAAGAGACATAAGACTTAATACAGAAGACATAAGACAAAGAGATAAAGAAATCTCTTCCCTGTCTGACGGCAGGCAGGAGTTCCCTGTTGAAAAAAGAAATTGACAGGGATTGGAAGAGAGAATAGTGGTTTGAATCAATGTAATCAGGTATAATGGACGTTATACCAAGGAGGTAGTTATGAATATACAGCCAATTGGTAGAAGGGTGCTCGTTGAGCGTCTGGAACCAGAAGAGATAAAAAAAGGGGGGATAATAATCCCTGATACAGCAAAGGAAAAGCCTCAGCAGGCTAAAGTAATCGCAGTTGCTAAACCGGGTAAGGATGAAGAACCGATGCAGGTAAAGAAAGGAGATAAGATATTATTTAGCAAATATGCAGGCGCAGAGATTGAGATGGATGGCAAGGAGTATCTTATGATGCAGGAAGATGATATTCTCGGTATAATAAAAGAATAATTATGAAGCCACAGATTACACAGATTTATTAAATCCATAAAAATTCGTGCAATCCGTATGTGTGAAATCAGTGGCTAAGAAGGAGGTAAAATTATGGCAGCGAAAGAGATAATTTATAGTGAGGAGGCGAGGGCAAAGATAAGGAATGGTGTTGAAAAATTGACAAATGCGGTTAAGGCAACACTGGGCCCAAAAGGAAGAAATGTAGGTCTGGAGAAGAAGTTTGGTGCCCCGACAGTTACAAAAGACGGTGTTACTGTTGCCAAGGAGATAGAACTTGAAGATCCGTTTGAGAATATGGGGGCACAGATGGTGCGTGAGGTAGCTTCAAAGACATCCGATGTAGCTGGAGATGGAACCACAACCGCCACCGTGCTCACATGGTCAATATATAAAGAGGGAATAAAGAATGTTGTTGCTGGAGCAAATCCAATGGCATTAAAGAGGGGTATAGAAAAGGCAGTAGAAAAGGTTGTAGAAGAACTGAAAGAGATATCTACCCCTGCATCTGGAAGGACTGAAATTGCTCAGGTCGGTAGGATCTCAGCAAACAACGATGAGGAGATAGGGAATATAATTGCAGATGCTATGGATAGGGCAGGTAAAGATGGTGTTATCACAGTTGAAGAGGGAAAAGGTGTTGGATTTGAGCTTGAGCTTGTTGAAGGTATGCAGTTTGATAGAGGTTATATATCTCCTTATTTTGTGACAAATCCTGAGAAGATGGAAGCAGTTCTTGAAGAACCGTATATCCTTATACACGACAAGAAGATCTCAGCAATGAAGGATTTCTTGCCAGTATTAGAAAAGATAGCACAATCGGGCAAACCAATGCTCATAATAACAGAGGATTTAGAAGGAGAAGCACTTGCTACGCTGGTCGTCAACAAGATCAGAGGAACACTTCAGTGCTGTGCGGTGAAGGCACCGGGATACGGTGATAGGAGAAAGGAGATGCTGGAAGATATTGCAGTCCTTACAGGTGGAAAGGTCATCTCTGAAGAGAAGGGAATGAAACTTGAGGCAACAAGGGTGGAGGATCTTGGAAAGGCAAAAAAGATAAGGATTGACAAAGAGAATACAACCATAGTGGAAGGACTGGGTTCAAAGGCAGATATACAGGCAAGGATGTCTCAGATAAAGTTGCAGATAGAAGAGACGAAGTCTGATTATGATAAAGAAAAACTTCAGGAGAGGCTCGCCAGACTCGCTGGTGGTGTTGCAGTGATAAATGTTGGTGCAGCTACAGAGGTTGAAATGAAAGAGAAAAAGGCAAGAGTTGAGGATGCACTCCATGCAACCAAGGCAGCAGTGGAGGAAGGCACTGTCCCTGGTGGAGGGGTGGCATATTTGAGATGTATTCCAAAACTTGAAGAGTTGAAGTGTGAGGGTGACGAGGCGATAGGAGTGAATATTGTGAAACGCGCACTTGAGGAACCTGCGAGGCAGCTGATTGCAAACGCCGGGGAGGAGCCATCTGTGATACTGAATAGAATAAGGGAAGATAAAAACAAGAACTTCGGATTTGATGTTGAGAAGTGCGAGTTCACTGATATGGTCAAGGGAGGAATTATAGACCCCACAAAGGTGACGAGGATTGCCCTGCAGAATGCAGCGTCTGTTGCCTCACTCCTCGTTACAACAGAGGCTATGGTGGCCGAAAAGAAAGAAAAGGAACAGGCACCGCCTGCAATGCCCCCTGGTGGTATGGGTGGATACGGATATTAAGGATATACTATTCGGTGGGTAACTATAGAGGGAGGTTGGATTATGCCTACTTATGAGTATGAATGCACTCGCTGTGGACACAGGTTTGAGCGATTCCAGGGGATAAATGAAAAGGTAGAGATTCTTTGTCCTTTGTGTAGCGAGAAGGCGAGAAGATGTATTACAAGTGTAAGCGGTTTTATATTGAAGGGGTCAGGCTTCTACCAGACCGATTATAAAAATAAGAAAGAGAAAAAGAGAACAGAGGAAGAGAAAAAGTAGGTAATTTGGTTTTCAATATGTAATGTTTGTATATTTACCTGGCTCCAGAACAAGACTATGGTTATATGCGCATAGGATACTTAAGACAAGGGAAATAGATATTCCTGTTATTTCTGTTGGAAATATAAATCTTGGGGGGTCTGGGAAGACCCCCTTTACTATATATCTATACAATCTCATACAGAAACCTGCCTGCGTATTGAAGAGGCCCTACAGGGATGAGACACTTCTCTATGGGAGGTATAATATCCCCGTATTCGAAGGAAAGAATCGCCTGGACTTTACCCTCCATGCAAAAGAGTTAGGATATGAGGCAGTCCTACTGGACGACGGCTTCCAATACCTGAGAATACAGAAAGCACTTGATATTGTGCTTATAAACGCAAGAAAAGGTGTAAGTGGGTTTCTGAGAGAGCCTCCCTCAGGTCTCAAAAGGAGTGACATAGTTGTGATAACAAGCCCGACAGAGGGATTTGATACGAGCAGATTGAAACATAGTTTATCAAAGCTGGTCAAAGACAAACCTATTATTGAGGCATTTTATAAGCCCGTTTCATTTGTTGATACAAGGGGTGATGAAAAGTCTATCTCATATTTTGCGGGAGAGAATGTTATACTTCTGTCAGCAATAGCAGACCCTATCTCATTTGGATACACTGCAAGAGATGCTGGGGTAAGACCCTTCTTTCATATAAGATATATAGACCATCACGAATATAATTTAAAAGATATTATAAAAATCAAAAAGAGGGCTCATCTTCCCATAATAACCACTGAAAAAGATATGGTGAAACTCGAGAGATTGCATCCTGATATTGATATATACGCATTAAAGATTAGATTAGAACTAAAGGAGCAAGAGGTGCTTGCTGAGAAGATTCAGGCTATGTTCTGAATTTTTCAATTTCAAGGTGTTTTTGAATTTTTAGGTAATTATATATGTTATATAAAGACGCTGGCGTAGATATAGAAAAAAAGGAATCCCTACTTTCGTATGTAAAGAGGTTTTCGGGTGAGATAGGTAGATTTGGAGGAAGGTTTCCACTTGGCAAAAAAACGCTTGTTGCATCTGTTGACGGCGTTGGCACCAAACTGCTTATCGCCATTTCGCTTCAAAAACATGATACGGTTGGAGAGGACCTTGTAAATCACTGTGTAGATGATATACTCTGTGAAGGGGCAACACCACTCTTCTTCATGGATTATATAGGTATAGGTAGACTGAATGAGGCAATATTTGAGGGTTTGATTTCCGGGATAGTAAATGGCTGCAAGAAGAATGACATTATTCTTCTCGGAGGAGAGACCGCTGAACTCCCTTCTTTCTATACAGGCAACAGATACGACCTCGTTGGGTTTATTGTTGGTATGACGGATGAGAGAATGGAAAGAGATGATATAAGAGAAGGCGATGTGCTTGTAGGATTGCCTTCAAATGGACTTCATACCAATGGCTATTCACTGGTGAGAAAGATCATTGAGGAGAAAAAGCTATCTCTTGATAAATATATACCAGAGGTTGGTCATACCTTGGGGGAGGAGCTTCTGAAGGTGCATCGCTCGTACCTCGACTTACTATCTCCTTTTCCTCCTTTTTCATCCTCCTCTCTCCCACCCATAAAGGGAGTAGCGCATATAACAGGTGGCAGTTTTTATGGCAATATACCAAGAATTATTCCCAAAGGATACGGAGTTGTTGTAAAGAAGAATAGTTGGGATGTTCCATACATATTCAAATTTATAAAAGAGATGGGCAAGGTGCCCGAAGATGAGATGTACAGGATATTTAATATGGGAGTAGGTATGGTATTGATTATAGGTAAAAACAAAGTGGATATCGCATTAAATACGCTCGGAGAGGGCTTTAGAATAGGTGAGATTACAAGGAAGAAAGGCCTGGTTTTGGCATTTTAATTTTAGTATTGACTTATACATTTTTTTGTGGTATAATATTTTATGGTTTGCAAAGAGAGAGTTAAGGTTATAAATTCTCTTGGGCTCCACGCTCGTCCTGCCTCTATGCTTGTGCAGGTTGCAAGCAGATATAATTCTGATATCACACTGTCCAGAGACGAAATGAAGGTTAATGCAAAGAGTATTATGGGGGTGATGATGCTTGCTGCTGAAAAAGGAACAGAGGTTGAGATAGAGGCAGCGGGAGATGATGCTAAAGAGGCGGTGGCTGGTGTCAAGGAGCTTTTTATCCGTAAATTTGATGAAGAATGAAGAGAAAGAGAAATAAGATATTACGAGGTATACCTGCATCTCCGGGAATTTCACTTGAAAGGGTGTTACTCCTTGAAGGAGAGCATAGTCTCGTTATGGAGTATGGTGTAACTGATATTGAAAAAGAGGTGGAGAAGTTCAAGAGGGCAGTGAAGCGTACAAAAGAAGAGATTATCGCTATTAAGGATAAGCTTGAAGAGGTGACCGATCCATACAGCGCGAAGATATTTGATGCACAGCTTCTCTTTCTTGAAGACAGAATTATAATCCAGAGGATCATACATAATATAAAGAGAAACAAGAGAAACGCTGAGTATGTGTTTGAGCGGACTGTGCGGGATATGGCTTCGTCTCTGGATAGGGAGAAGAGTGTATTCTTCAAGGATAAGTGGGGAGAGTTGGGTGATGTTGTATCAAGGGTCATCAGAAATATCAGGGGGAAGAGTTCAGCAGTTTATGAGGAGATAACGGAGGAGTGTGATATTATTACCCACTATATTCCAGCTTCTAATATGGCACTGTTACCGAGAAAACGGGTCAAGGGTATTGTAACAGAAATGGGTGGCAAGACTTCGCATACGAGTATAGTTGCAAGGGCATTTGGCATTCCGGCAGTGGTAGGCGTACAGGATGTATTGAAATATGCAAGTGATGGAGATTTCGTTATTGTAGATGGCACAAGAGGGATTGTGGTCATAAATCCGGATGAATCTACCCTGAAGACCTACGAGGAAAGAAATCGTAGATACACAGATTATATGAATGGACTTGTGAACCTGTCAGACATTTCGCCGACAACAATAGATGGCCATACGATTGAACTCTCGGCAAATATTGAGTTGCCCATAGAGATTGAATCCGCTCGGAACCATGGAGCGAGAGGCATTGGACTTTTCAGGACAGAATTTTTGTTTATGGATGCAATTCCAACTGAAGACGAGCAGTTCAAGGTATATAAATATTGTGCAGAAGCAATAAAACCCGATTCAGTGATAATAAGGACCGTTGATATTGGCGGTGATAAACTCTTGCAGGATGCATCACTCAGTGACGCAAATCCGTTTCTGGGATGGAGAGCGATAAGGGTATGTATGAAAGAGAAAAAAATATTGGAGACACAGCTGAGGGCAATATTAAGAGCCTCTGTTTATGGTAATATAAAGATTATGTTTCCTCTCGTATCAGCAATGGAGGAGATAAAATTCCTAAAAGGTATATTTAAAAAAACGCAGAAAGGATTGAAGAAAGAGGGTATACGATATGACGAGCGTATAGAAGTTGGTATTATGGTAGAGGTTCCATCTGCTGCAATTCTTGCAGAGGATTTTGCAAAAGAGGTCAACTTTTTCTCTATAGGTTCAAATGACCTCACACAGTACACCCTTGCCTGTGATAGGGGGAATCCAAGGGTAGCAAATATCTTCAAGCCCTTACATCCTGCCGTCTTAAGACTTATCAAGAGCACGGTGGACGCGGGTCACTTGCAGGATATATGGGTGGGACTTTGCGGAGAATTGGGCAGTGAGACGATTGCAATACCTGTCCTTCTTGGCTTAGGGCTTGACGAGTTATCTGTATGTCCTGCATCAGTGCCAGAAGTGAAGAGCGTGATAAGGCATCTCACTATGGCGGAGTGCCATGAGATAGCATCAAAGGTGCTTTCTATGTCTTCTGCCGGGGAGGTAGAGGGGTATCTCACCTCAATAATCAAGGAAAAATTTGTAGGAATAGAGGATATCCTGTTGGGTATGTGATTTGGAGAGTTCTGTCTTGAAGTTAATTAGTTCTCGGTAAAAAAGGTATCCACAGGATCCGTATGGATAAGCAAGGAGAAATGGAGAAGGCAAGAAAGAGAGAGAGATTTATGGGTGTAGATAAGCAGAATATGAAAAGAGTCCTGAAAGATTTTCCGCAACAGGTTATGGATGCGATACGGATAGGTGAAGAGGCAAAAATTTCCCGTCTTAATTTTAACAGCATCGTATTCTGCGGTATGGGCGGTTCTGCTATTGGCGGAGATATAATGGCGAGCCTTGTTAAATCCGTTCCTGTTTCGGTCCTTCGGTCTTACGATATACCAGAATGGGTTGGAGAAGATACCCTTGCATTTGTGGTTTCTTATTCGGGTTATACCGAGGAAACCCTCTCTGCGTATAAAAAGCTCAAAAAAAGTGGAGCAGACATAATTTGTATAACGTCCGGTGGCAAACTTACAGAGGATAAACCCCCTTTAATCGTAAGGATTCCGTTTGGTTTCCAGCCACGATGTGCAATCGGGTATCTATTTTTTCCGGCATTTATGGTGTTACGAAGATTGAGTGTAGTAGATTTCGACATAGACGAGTTATTGAGTAAACTAACCGATATAAGTAGGAATCAGGATAATGAGGATAGTGTTGCGTTCACTCTTGCATCAAAATTACTGGGTAGATTTCCTATTATATATGCAGCATCGCCACTTGAACCTGTTGCAAGAAGGTGGCAGGCACAATTTAATGAGAATTCCAAGGTGCTTGCACACATAAATATCTTCCCAGAACTCAACCATAACGAGATAGTGGGATTTGGAAATCCGGAGATAGATAATCTGGTCATAATTTTGAAGGACAAAGATTATAGTCCAAGAATAGATAAGAGAATAGAGATAACGAAGGAGATTATCTCTCCTTATACATCAGGCATAGAGGAAGTTTATACGGAGGGAGATTCACTGCTTACAAGACTCTTCTCCCTTATGTATATTGGTGACTGGACAAGTTACCATCTTGCAATAAAGAGAGGTGTTGATCCAACACCCGTAGAGAGAATAAAATACCTGAAGAAGCAATTGGACGCAGATTAACGCAGATGAACACAGATAAATTAAAAGAAAAACTCTTTGAAATAAAAAATCAGTGTAATCAGCGTAAATCTGCGTCCCCAAAAACGGGATATGAAACTCATACTTCCAATAGCGGGTGAGGGAACAAGACTGAGACCCCATACGTATACCGTCCCAAAGGCACTAATTCAGGTGGGAGGGAAAGCCATAATCGCTCATATTCTTGATGGTATACTCTCGTCTGTTGCAATAGAAGAAGTTGTATTTATAGTTGGGAGACTTGGAGAGAAAGTAGAGAATTATATCAATAAGCACTACAATATAAAGGCCACATACATTGAGCAGACTGAACGTCTGGGTCTTGGACATGCAGTGTTCCTTGCAAAGGATAGATTTAAGAGATGGGACCCCGCACTTATAGTTTACGGGGATACTATATTCAATGTTAACTTAAAGAAGGCAATAGGAGAGGTTGATGGATGTATTGGAGTTAAAGAAGTAAAAGACCCGAGAAGATTTGGTGTCGCAGAGGTAAAAAATGGGGTTATACAAAGGCTCATTGAGAAGCCCCAGAATCCAGCGTCCAATCTTGCAGTAGTTGGAGTAAATTATATAAAAAACACAAAACTTCTCTTCGCCTTACTGGAACAGATGATTAAAAAAGGTAAGAAGACAAAGGGGGAGTTTCAGCTCACCGATGTCTTTCAGCTTATGATAGAGGAGGGTGCAAGACTTGAAACCTTCATGGTGGATGAGTGGTATGACTGCGGCAAGCCCGAGACATTGCTTCTTACAAATAGATATATATTAGAGAAAAACGGGTATTATGAAGAACAGGAGGATACAGTAATTCTACCTCCTGTATATATACACCCGAGTGCAAAGGTGACGAGATCGGTAATAGGACCCTATGTATCTATATCTGAGAATGCCCACATCGTCTCTTCAATTATCAAGGATTCCATAATAGGAGAGGGTGCATATATAGAGGGATATGTTCTTGCCTCATCAGTAATAGGAGAACACGCAATCTGTAAAGGAACATTCAAACATCTGAATGTTGGAGATTCATCAAGTGTGAAAATAACGTAGTCATATTAAATATCAAAAATCAAAATGCAAAAATCCAGGAAGAAAGACCATAGACAGAAGACCACAGACTGCAGACCACAGACTGCCGATCACTGATTACCGATAACCAAGACTTTGTGGTAGGGGATTTACCACGAAGACACCAGGGAATTATTTAGTTATTTTCTACATTAAATTACTCTCTTTTGTGTTATTAGTCCCTCGTGGTTGTGCCTCTATTTGCTTTTTGATATTTCATATTTGATTTTACTATGAGGGGGATTTTATGTCAAATCATCGCTTTTTTACATCAGAGTCGGTTA
>Ga0209986_10002635_pt1 | contig 16274 bp, 15 predicted proteins | sample BlataG_FD_183168 | JGI IMG/M metagenome (GOLD analysis project Ga0209986, IMG submission 183168) | Deep subsurface microbial communities from Black Sea to uncover new lineages of life (NeLLi) - Black_00105 metaG (SPAdes) (version 2) | ecosystem: Environmental > Aquatic > Marine > Oceanic >...
GATTTTTTGAGTTTGCAGAAGTTGATACGATAATTATCATATTGGAGAAGTGTTCCAATGAATCGGAGCGTTTGAATAATGTTGTGAAATTTATACAGTTGCGGGACAAATTAGTAAATATTTTAGATAAATTTACAAATATTACAAAGCGTGAAGATTTGGATGAAAATGAGCGTTGGCAAATGAATGATGCATTTTGGAATTATATCAATGATTTGAATAACTATACGATTGATAGGGGATATAATATTAGAATATTCCCAATTGCACAGCAAGATCTCTGGAATCATGGTTATGATAAAAAAGTAAGTAAATATGTTGGTTCAAGGTGGGATTTATTTCTGAGAGCGCCTGATATTTATTTTGTTTTATTAGAAAAAGGAAAGGAGTTTTGGGTTCCGTTAAAAGAAATCGGCACATTTCGGCGGGGTTTTACAACTGGAGCCAATCAATTTTTCTATATTCCGGCGCCAGGTAATAAGAACAAGAATTTTTACACTGAGAAAGACCCTAACACAATGGATTTATTATTTTATGATTCAAAGTCAAATCAGTTGAGATTTAGTATAGAAAAGGAGTATTGGATGCATAAGAAGTCAAATGATTGGGTTCCAAATTATTTAATTAAAAGTCCAAGAGAAAGTGATTTTGTTAAAATTAAACCGGAGTCGTTAAATCAAGTTGTCCTTATAATTCAGGATGATAAGCAAAATTTAAAGAATGGAGTCTTGAACTATATAAAATGGGGTGAGTCTCAAGGTTTTCACAACCGTAGAACAATGAAGAATAGAAAGCGTTGGTTTGATTTGGGGGTTCGAGAGCCCTACAAAATCTTGTTTCCTAAACGAATGGGGGAGAAATTCTATGTTTATTTGAATAATAAAGGGGTTTATTGTGATCAAACATTATATGAAATTAAATTGGAATCTAAGCGTTCGCTGATTATTGCATTGGCATTTCTAAATTCAACACTTGGGCGGTTTTTTTATGAGCTCGCTGGATATGAACTTACGGGCTCTGTGACAGTAGTAGAATTAAGCGAATTTTTAGCAGAGAAGTTATTAGTGTTTAATCCAGATAAATTCCCGGATGAAGATTATAAAAAAGTCGAGAATTTATTTAAAAAGTTGTGTATCACACCTATTGATACGATATATAATGAAATTGGAGCAAAAAAGCCTGAAACAGTGTCTTTAAATGAAATTAAGCCCTTACGATATAAATTAGATAATTTTTTCTATGATTTCTTGAATTTAAGCAATCAACAAAAAGTAGACACATATAAAGCAGTAGTAGATTTATTGAATTCCCGAATTATTAAATCTAAAAGCGTAAAAATTAGAGATGAATCTTAAATTTTTATGAATTGTTCGTGATATTGTTGCAAATTTTAACGATACAAAACATTTATTTCCTTGTAATCTATGATATTTAATAGCGTAATTATAAAAATTATAATGAGGTAATTAAGATTCGGGTGCGTGCTTGTTTAAAGTGTAAACAGTATGTACTAATTCATCCCGATAACTTCATTAGTTCGCAGATAGTGAATAAGTTTGAGAAGGACCACGCAAGACATACGATTGTAACAACAGAGTTAAGTGAGGTTAGGGATTTTTATACAAATGTTCAAAAAAGTAAATCAAAATCACCAGTGAAAGTATCTGGGGATTGATAAAATAAGACTTATTCTTTAGGTTTAAATTTATAATTACTTTAATTGAAAATAAAAAAAAAAGGATAATAGAAAATAACTATTTTGTGGCTTTAACAAGTTTTAGAAATTTTTCTTGAAATTCATTAATTTTTTCCTGGATTTTTTGGATGATCTCTGCATTTTTCATATCTGATGAAATTTTACAGATCTCTATTGGAGTTCCGGAAGCGAAAACTGTTTTAGATGCTTCATCTTCATCCTCGGTGGAAGTATCTTCCCTACTAAGATCGAGTTCTAAATAGATCTTATTATTTTCTTCCCACACATTAACATTCACGTAATATAAAATATCGGAGAGTTTAAGGGATTTATCTTTTTGAATACTCTCTTCCAGGTTTTCTTGGATTACATCGCCTGCATAACTTAGGTTCTCGATTAATTCTTCTTGATCAATTTTCTCTACATTTTTTACTTCAAAAATATTCAATATTGTATCTAATAGGCTAGGCATGATTAAATATGAATAAATGTTCTTTTTTAAACTTATTTTTTAATATCAATAAAGAAGATAAAAAATCAAAAGACAATGCTTATTACCACTTTAAAGGAATTAAAAAGGAGATTAAAGTCATTGAATTATTTATGTAGCAAGAAATTTTGAAAAATTCAATTATTTACCTTTCTTAATTTTTTTTGAAGTAATAAAAAATTTATACAATGACTTGTATATAATAAAATAGAAAATATTAAGAAACACTAAATCTATTAGACCATAAAATATGAGAATTTTTGAAGATTTTTATATTAGGAACAAAAGAATTTTTGATAAGTTGGGAATAGTTAAAGATGTAAATGACTCAAGGGTTTCTAGGGATCTTAATTTATCATCTACAATAGATATTGATAATTTCATCAAGAATTTATCGAGTCCAAGATTTTTGGGGAGTAATTTTAGTAAAAGAGACCATATTAAGACATCAAATTCTTTCATGGGGATTTTAAGAAATCAGATTTTGTATTACAATATTGTAAAAAAGGGGAATTGGATATTATTCAATCCTTTAGTTAAAGCCTTAATCATATTGTGGTGTATTTTTAATATAACAATGTTAATTTTAATATTATTTTAAATTTGGCTTTAAACCTATTCGATCTCGACATTCGAATGTTTTTTTATGTTATTAAGTAAATTTTTATTAAGGTTTAATTATAATTAACTTCTTAGTGAATCCCAATTAAAGTAAAGAGTTTTTAATTGCTTTTATTTATTTTAATTAAGATTGTCATCTATGAATTTGATTTTGTAAAAATATCTTTTCGGAACTGAATTTAATGGATTATGATGTAATTATTATTGGAGGGGGAATTACTGGGTGTTGTATAGCTAGAACTCTTTCTCGTTATGATTTAAAGATTTGTCTTTTAGAGAAAGAAGCCGATATAGCATCAGGAACTACTAAAGCTAATTCTGGTATAATTCATGCGGGTTATGCGGCAGATCGAAAATATTTAAAAAGGAAATTTTGTATTCATGGGAATAAATTGTTCGATCTGGCACATAAGGAATTAAATTTTCCCTTTAAAAGAACAGGAACATTAGTAGTTGCACTTGAAGAAAGACAAATTAAAGACTTGGTATATAAAAGAAATTATGGTACAGAAGATGGTGTTCCAGGTTTAGAGATTATTATCGATAAAAATCGGATTAAGCGAATGGAACCTCAATTAACGGATAAAGTAATAGCGGTTCTTCATGCCCCAAGCGGAGGAATTGTAAGTCCTTATGAATTAACATTTGCGTTAGCTGAAAATGCGCATATGAACGGAGTAGAATTTTTTAGAGAGCATGAAGTTATTGGTATAAATAAAATAGTTGCCGGTTTTGAGATAGAAACAAAACCCAAGAAATTTACTTCAAGGATTGTAATTAATGCATCTGGTCTATTTGCTGCTGAAGTTTCACGAATGGCTGGAGCTGATACTTTTGAGATATATCCGCGAAGAGGGGAGTATATTTTATTTGATAAAGACATAATTCATCTTAATAAAGTTCTATTCCCGATGCCAACAAGGTTATCTAAGGGAATTTTAGCTTCACCAACAATTCATGGTCATGTATTTATTGGTCCAAATGCAGATAATATTTTAGATATTGAGGATATATCTACAACGACTAGAGGGCTTAAGGAGATAATATCTGGGGGTGTAATGCTTGTTCCAAATTTACCATTAAATACAGCAATTCGTAATTTTGCGGGATTACGTGCAGTTTCAAATACAATGGATTTCATTATAGAAGCGACAGAAATGGTTGGTTTTGTGAATGTTGCCGGTATTTTATCGCCGGGACTTACTTCTACATTTGCAATTGCAGAAGAAGTTGTGAGAATTTTAATTGAAGATTTAGGTGAAGAATTAAAGGAAAAAGAGAAATATAACCCATATAGACCAAAACCAGAGCATCTTTCGGATTTTACTAAAATGAAACTTAACCAAAAAATTAAGGAAAATCAAGCGTGGGGACGAATTATATGTAGGTGTGAGACCATTCCTGAAGCAGAAATTGTTGATGCAATCCACAGACCTGTAGGAGCAACAACAGTCGATGGAGTTAAGTTTAGATGTCGCGCCGGAATGGGACGGTGTCAAGGTGGTTTTTGTATGCCGAGGGTAATGGAAATCTTATCTCGAGAATTAGATATACCTTATAAGGAAGTTACTAAAAGAGGAAAGGGTTCGCATTATTTAGTAAATAAAGTGCTATGCATAAAGTTAACAGAAGATAGCAAGGAATCTGAGGAGGTTGCAGAGAAGTGAAATCATTAAATGTAGATATTGCGGTTATTGGAGCAGGGTCTGCAGGGTTGGGAGCAGCAATTGAAGCTAAAAAACAAGGTATGGATGTATTGATATTAGAAAGAAATGATGAGCTCGGTGGTATCACATTACAATGCATACACAATGGATTTGGCCTTAAAATATTTAAAGAAGATCTTACGGGACCTGAATATATTCAAAGATTTATTGATGAAGCGAAGGAATTAAAAATTCCATATAAACTGGATACCATGGTAATAGAAATTACTGAGGATAAAGAAATTTACGCAGTAAATAAAAAAGAGGGCCTCTTAAGAATTAAGGCTAAAGCAATTATTTTATCAATGGGATGCAGGGAAAAGACAAGAGGATCTATCAATATTCCAGGTTTTCGACCAGCTGGAATGTATACTGCTGGACAAGCTCAAAGGTTTGTGAATATTGAAGGATATATTCCCGGAAAAACATTTGTAATTTTGGGGTCAGGAGATATTGGTATGATAATGGCAAGGAGATTAACTTGGTTGGGTTGTGAGGTTAAAGCAGTTGTGGAAATTAAGTCATATGTAAGTGGATTAATAAGAAATCAAGTTCAATGCTTAGAAGATTATAATATACCTCTAATTTTAAATCATACGATAACAAAAATTCATGGTAAAGATAGAGTTGAAGGTATTACAATTTCCAGTGTAGATCAAAATTGGGATCAGATTGTAGGGTCAGATGAATATATTGAATGTGATTCGATACTCTTATCAGTTGGGTTAGTGCCAGAAAATGAATTAACAACTAAAGCAGGAGCTGAATTATCTGCTAATGGAGGTCCGGTTGTAGATAATAATTTAGAGACCACAATAGACGGAGTTTTTGCATGCGGAAATGTTCTTCAAGTTCATGATCTCGTTGATAATGTTTCTGAAGAAGCTAAGAGAGCAGGTAAAAATGCTGCTATTTATATAAAAGAAAGATCTGATAAGGGACAAATTAAAAAAGACCTTATTAAGATAGTTCCTGGGATAAATGTTGGATATGTAAAACCTGATTATGTGAATTTTTCCAATTTAGAGAATCTCTTGCATTTCCATTTAAGAGTTAAAGAACCCGATAGAGATGTTATTATTGTAATTAAAGAAGTAAATAAAATTGTTTATCAAAGAGTAAGATCATTTGTAATTCCAAGCGAAATGATCGAAGTCAGGACAAAATTTAAACCCGAAGTTATTTCTCCAAATTGTAGAGAATTAAAAATTGAGATATTACCCGTGTCTTTATTAGAAGTTATAGATGAGGTGGAATAATCATTGTCGGAAAGTAGCAAGGAAGATAAGATGTCGGAAGATAAAAAAATTATTAGATGTATAGTATGTCCGACTGGTTGCGAGATCACAGCCGAGAATGTTGATGGAGAGGTTAAGTTTACGGGTTTTGGATGTAAGAGAGGAGAGGAATATGCAAAAGAGGAGTTTTCTGCACCACAAAGAATTATAACAGCGACTATGAGAGTTGAGAATGGATTTTTACCGATTATTCCAGTAAGAACGGAGAAACCTATTCCCAAGGAATCAGTGTTTGATATAATTAGGAAAATCTCAAGTATCAAGGTCAAGGCACCGATTAAAGTGGGCGAGATCTTAATTAAAAATATTCATGACTTAGGAATTAATGTTATAGCAAGTAGAGATATGCCATTAAAGACTTAAAACACTACTATAATTTCTTTATTTCTGAGATTTGATATATAACCTAAAAGAGACATAAAATTGAAAGATATTATATTAAAATTCTGTTGAGCATTTTCTACAGACTTTTTTCTTAGCGTATATTGGTGTACCACTTTGATAATACAACACTTTATTTTTATCTTCGACTTCAGAAAATTGTAATGAACCACACTGGGGACATTTAATTCTTCCCTCAACTGGTTTTTCTTCGATTTTTTCTTTAGCTTCTTGCTCCTCAACAACTTGTGAAGGTTTTTTCATCTCAACAGTTTCAGTGGTTGGTGTAACACTGGGACTTTTTGCACTTGAAGATTTAACATTCTCAATTATACTGTCTAACTTACTCTCAATTTTTTTTAATTCAGATTTTAAATTTACTAACTCATCAAGAATTTTTTCTGGAAATTCAGTCATAATATTATATTCCTAATTTTTCTATAAAAATCTATTTTTTATTAGGAAAAAATTATATTGGGAAAAAAAAATAATTAATAAATTATAGTAATGATTTTTTCTTATCGTGGATTTTTTGTAGTTCACTTTTTAGTTGTGATAATTTCTCTCCATCTAAAGGGTACTTGTATATTGATAAAATAGCAATTCCTAAGGCTATCGCTGGAAAGATAAACATTAATGATCTTAATCCGAATATTATTTCTGGAGTTATGTTTTCTGGCTCAAATACAGCCCAACCGACGCTCGTAAAAACTGAACTTATGGCTAAAAACACTAATACTGTTGTCAATCGTAAGAATAAAGCGTTAACACCGTAATAGCTCGCTTCTCTACGCATATTTGTATTTATTTCGTCTTCGTCGATGATATCAGAAACAATTAAATCGATAATGTATAGTGATCCAGACAGACCAATTCCTATCAGAAAGAATACAATCATTCCAAGGATAAAAGAATCAATAAACATTATTGGTAAAAGCGTTAGTATCCAAATTGACATTGATATCATCCACGCCTTTCTATTACCTATCCTTTTAACTACTGGTTTCCATAAGATAGTAATAAATATCGCTGCCGAAATAAAAGTTAACCCTAATAATAATGATATAAGAAATGTATCTTCAATATGTAATACAAACTTCCCGTAAAGCGGAACTATTGTTGGAAGCATTCCATAGACGAACCAGTTTGCAATCTCTGCTGGAATGTACCACATGAAAGATTTACTCTTTAGGCAGATTTTTATAGAGCTAGAAAAGGATGGTACATTTTTATAATCTTCCTTAAATTCAGGCTTCTCTTTTGGACCGAATTTTAAGAAAATTAGGCCAAAAATAATAACAATTATCATAATAACTATTCCAAAAGTTTGATATTGTTGTAAATATTGAGGGTCTGAGTAATCCGAAATGAATAAGCTTGGTAAAATAAAGGCTATTACTAACCCAAATATGGTAAATACTTGCCTTATATTGTTACCCTTTATCCTTTCTGCTTTAGAGATAAATGTTTCTGGGAACATGGAGGTTAAATTTAGGCTATACATTGTATAGAATAGTTCGAAAACAATAATTATGATAAAAAAATATACAAAATTAGAAATTTCATCAGTTATTCCTATAGATTTGGGCGGAGTAAAAAGTAGAACCATGATCAACGCTAATGGGATTAGTGCTATCATTATATAGGGTATCCGACGACCCCATTTGGTATGTGTCCTATCTGATAGATATCCTAATAAAGGATCGTTTAAACTATTCCAAATTGACCATATAATAAAGCCAATTGTTATCAAAACCACATTAATTTCAATGACGGAATAATAAAAAGTAAATACTAAAAATGTAAAAACTTGATACGATATTATGTCTGATAATTGACCACAACTAAAGAACACTGCAATTTTACCTATTTTACTTTCTTTTCTATTCATGATAAATCCTATAAATTTTTATTTTAGAATAAACTCTATAATAATTTTTATTGACTAAATAAAATAAATATTTACAAAATAATGATATTAAAATCAATTTATTATCTCAATAAAGTATTAGATTTTTTAATAAAAAACTAAATAATTATAGCTGTTTATTAGATTAATATGAATGCTCAAGAGAGAATGCTGACATCTATAAATCATGAGGAGCCAGATCGTGTTCCAACTTTTGAGATATCAATAGATAATTTGAAAATATGTTCTTATTTTGACGTTAAGTATGGATTTCAAGGAACAGGGAAATTCCTCAAGAAAATATACTATTTATTGCTTGGAAATAAAACTCTTTTAACAAAATTTAGTAATAAATTTTCAAAACCGGGAGTTGCTGTAAAACCAGCAATGGAACTTTATAAAAAAATCGGATTAGACCTTGGTTCATTATGGTTAGGATATTATCCTCTTTATTATGAGAAAAATGGATTTATTGATGAAACTGGCAGACTCTTACATATTAAAAAAAATCCTTCCGATAACATGGATATTCTTTATTATATGGGTGGTACTTTAAAAAATTTTGAGGATTATGAATCATTTCCACCTTTAAATCCTGATAACCCGGTCAGAGAAACAGTTTTTAAAATGGCAAAAGAAATGGAAAAGAAATATGAGAAAAAAGTTTATTTTATTCCAAGTATTTTTGGAATGATGGAGCCCACATGGCAAGGGTTTGGGTTGGAGAATTTTAGTAGATTATTAGCAAGGCAAAAACAAATAAAAAAAGTATTTGATGATAGAGGCAAATTTGCTGTTGAAATGGTAAAACGGATTATTGATTGGGGCGAAACAGGCTCAATTTTAGTTGGTGATGATTATGGATATAAAGCGGGATTATTAATGAGTCCTAGAAATTATCGAAAATATGTGCTTCCTTGGTTAGAACAGATTTGTAAAACGGCTCATAAAGGTGGGTTAAAATTAATTTTACATAGTTGCGGAGATGTTTACCAAATTTTTGAGGATATTATTAAATGCGGCGTAGATGCAATTCATCCTCTTGAGCCCACAACGGCTAATCCTGAATATGATATTTTCAAATTGAATCAAAAATATGGAGATAAAATTTCTTTCATTGGAAATGTAAGTCCGATGGATCTTGCAAATAAAGATCCGGAATATATCCACAATTATGTTAGAAAATTAGTTGATGAGATTGCTCCTGGTGGAGGATTTATTTTGAGTTCTGGTCATAGTATTAATCCAGCAATTAAATTAGAGAATTTTCTTGCAATGCAAGAGACGGTGCGAAAATACGGTAAATATCCGATTTAAAAAATTTACCTTTGAAATAACTTAATAATAAAATTAAAAAAAATAAAAAAAATGAAAGTTATTATATTTTTGATTTCTTTTCTTCGTGTAATTCTTGACGTTGTTGCTTAACTTGTTTTAACCGTTCATCATCTAAAGGGTATTTATATATAACAAGAAGAGCAATTAATAAAGCAATTGATGGAAAGATAGCCATTAAACTTCTAAGTGAAAAAATGATCTCTGGGGTTACATTTAATGGATCGAACATTTCCCAATTAGAAAGAATAAAAACAGGTCCAATTACTAAGAATACTAAAACTGTTGATAAGTGCATTAGGAACATATTTACTCCGTAGTATGCTCCTTCTCTACGTATTCCGGTATTAATCTCATCTTCATCAACGATATCAGAAATAATGATATCAATTATATATAGCGAGCCAGATAGGCCTATACCCATTAGAAAAAATACAATTAATCCTGAGATCATATCCCCAATAAACAATAGAGGTATAAGCGTTGCTATCCATATTGACATTGAAATTAACCAAGACTTTCTTGGTCCAATCTTTTGAACAACTGGTTTCCATAATATTGTCATAAAAATAGCTGCAGAAATAAATGAAATTCCTAGTAATAAAGACAAAATTAATGTATCCGTAATTCCTAAGACGAATTTTCCATATAGTGGAACAATAGCAGGTAACATACCGTATACAAACCAGTTTGCAACTTCTGCAGGAATATACCACATAAAACTTTTACTTTTAACACAAGTTTTAAGGGAATCAACGAATCTTGGCGTTGTTTTATAATCCTCTTTAAATTCAGCTTTTTCTCTAGGAGTTATTTTAAGAAAGATGAGTCCCGGGATGATAACAATTACCGCAATAATTATTCCAAAGAATTGATATTCTCCAAAGGATTGAGGGTCAGAGTAATCAGTAATAAACAATCCAGGCAAAACAAAAGCCATTATTAATCCAAGAATCGCAAATGCCTGTCTTAAATTGTTGGCTTTTGTTCTTTCATCGAGCGTTATAAATAGTTCAGGAAAAAGTGCAGTATAATTTAAGTCGTACATTGTAAAAAAGAGTTCAAAGATAATAATTATTATTAAAAAATATACAAAGTTTGGGATTTGGTTTTCTATACCTATGGGAAATAGAGGTGTAAATAGCAAAAACATTACTAATGCTAAAGGAATTATAGAAACCATTATATAAGGATACCTCCTTCCCCATTTTGTATGTGTTCTGTCTGATAAATATCCTATAAGAAAATCGTTAAAGCTATTCCATAAAGCCCATATTATAAATCCAATCATTATTAAAATTACGCTTACTCCAACAACAGCATAGTAAAAAGTAAATATCAAAAATGTAAAGGTTTGGTATGCGGTAATATCTGACATTTGACCGATACTATAGGAAAGCCCGCGTTTATATGAAAATTTTGATTTTTTAATATCTTTTTCAGATTTGCTCATAAAAATTCAACTTTTTTTTTAAAGTTGATAATATTTCTTTTTTTTCCTAATAAATCTTTATGATTTAAACAATTAAGAAAAGATATTAAAAAATTACATAAGGAAAAGAGATAAAAGTAAACAATCCATAAATAAAGATTTACGATTTATTTAAACTTATTTTTCTTTTATTTTTTTTAAATAATTAACTACTCCTTGCACCCCTTTCTCCAAATAAATTATTCCTATTATTGCTTCTACCAAAGTTGCCTTAACATGATTAATAGTTTCGAGTTTAGTTTCATTTACATTTAATTCCATATGAATTCTATTATGATATAAGTCTAAATCATCACAATATTTTGCAAGATTTAAATTCTGAACCATTTGTGCTTTCTCTGTAGTTATTGTTCCTTTATCTGTTATTCCTTTTTTCCAAAGAGAATGTGTTACTGCTAAACCTAAAGCAGAATCTCCTAGGAGAGCTAAACCTTCCGCAATATCACCAAGATTTGACATATACTCCAATCTTTCAATATTAAGAAAATTAGGATGTTCTTCTTGAAAATAAATACTTAATTCAGTGAAGATATTTTTAGTGCTGGGTCTAAATAAAGCTAAAGTAATCAAATTAAGATTTTTAAATGTAATAGAAAATTTCTTTTCAAGTGAAGGTTTCAGATTTAATTGGATATTTTCATGTTTCAATAAAAAATTGTTGAGTATTTCGAGCCATCTATTTAGTTTTTTAAATTTTTTGGTAGTTTTATCGGATATATTTGAAAAATCCTCTTTTAAGATATTAAAAATTTCTGAAAGCTCTTGAAAAACTCTGGATAAGTTCGATTTTAGTTTCAAATTCATCAGATAATAAAAATAGAAAGAAAATTATAATTTTAGATATATTTTTGGTTTTTTAAGATTTCATGCAGGTTCAAATCCTAAATCAACTTTTTCAGGAAGCCCTTCTACTTCTACTTTGAGAAATTTTACTTTTACAGGCATTTCAACTTTAATGGTTTCTGGATGAGATTCATCAACACCGACTAATTGTGCGGAGACCATGGGTCCTTCATCTAGTTTAATAACGCTAAAAACATAGGGCTTTTTTCTATCATATCCTTTTTTCACAAAATATGGAGTTCCTACATTAATGCTTGTAAAAGCGGCTATTTTTCCTTTTCCTGACATTTCTATCCAGTCAGTTGTAGGTTTTATGCATTTACTGCATAATTTTCTGGCGGGAACGTCAATCTGGCCACAAGTTTTACATTTTGAACCCATTAATTTTCCTTCTGAAAGATATTTTAAATAATTATTAATCGTTATTTCATTTTCATTTTCACTCATTTTTTTATCACCTTTTATTTTTCATAGATTTGAACAACACAAGTTCCTCCTGAACCTCCCAAATTATGTGTCATTGCAATTTCTACATCAAATTTTACTTGTCTATCGCGTTCTGCTATACCTCTCATTTGTTTAAATATTTCAACGGCTTGTGCAGCACCTGTTGCTCCTACTGGATGCCCTTTACTTTTTAAACCCCCGGAAGTATTTATAGGTTTAGCACCATCCCTATAAGTGTCTTTATTTTTTATAGCTTCAACCGCTTTCCCTTTCTCATAAAAGCCTAAATCTTCCATTGCGCAAATCTCAGCAATTGTAAAACAATCATGGACTTCAGCAATCTGCATATCTTTAGGGCCTCTGCCAGACATTTGATAGGCTTGCCTTGAAGCTTCAACAGTTGCTTCTAATGCTGTTAATGTTGTTCGATCATGCATTGCTATTGCAGCACTTCCTTGACCAGTTCCAGTAATCCAAATTGGAGTATCCGTAAATTTCCTAGCCGCATCTTCAGATGCCAAAAAGAGACAAGCACCACCATCAGTTACTAGCGAGCAGTCAAATAAATGAAGAGGCCATGCAATTGGAGGGTTAGAAGGACTTTTTAAATAATCAAATTCATCATTCCAATCAGGAACTTCTCCTCCAGCTCCTTTTATTTTTGCTATTTTTCTTTCCATTAGATCTTTAATGCTTCTTTGCATTTGTGCAAAAGGATTTTCTTTACCATTAATATGATTTTTAATAGCTACTCTCATGAAGTCTTCCCAAGTGGTTCCATATTTATGCATGTGTGCTGAAGCAATAGCCGCATATAAACCCGGAAAAGTTGCACCAGCTGTATATTCAAAAGTTACATCTGAAGCAGTTGCAAGCGCGTCAGTTACACCCACTGTAGGAACTTCAGTCATTACTTCAATCCCGCAAACACAAATCACATCCATTAATCCAGAAGCGATTGTTATTAACGCTTGTCTCATGGCTATTCCACTACTTGCACACGCTCCCTCAAATCTGGGTGCTGGTTTTGGATTTAAACCGACAAGAGATGATATCATTGGACCCAAATGACCTTGATGATTAAATAAATCAGCCGAATAATTTCCAACATAGCATGCTTCAATATCTTTGGGTTCGATTCCATTATCTACAGTTGCAACAGCATTTAACCAAGCATCAGTCCAGTGTTCAGGGATTCGCCTTAATGGAAAGGTTTGACCGAATTTACTCGTACCCGCTCCAACAAGAGCGACTTTTCTAGCTAATTTCCCCATTATATTTCACATTTGTTTTTTATTTTTTTTATTAATTTATTTGATTATAAGATTATGTACTCAAGTTTACTAAAAAAATTAAATGTTGTTCTTAAGAACAATTTTAATAAATGAAAATAAATTAAATTTTTAATTAAAAAATCCCCAAAGTCTTATTAGGACATTTAAATTATCCATATTTTCTGGGGTCGACCTTAATAACTGGCCCCAAACACTTATCTACATAAAAAAAGTTTAATATGGTCAATTTTTCTTTATATTCTTCATTTAAATGTTTAATAAAATTGGGAGATTCCTCTAATAAATTTTTTAAATTTTTACAATGATATGCTTTATCCTTATTAAATTGAGCCTTATTTTCTCTAATTAATATGTAGTTATCAATTTGTTTTTGGAAATGTTTAATATTATTGGGCAATTCTTCTTTTGCCATATTTCAAATTCTTTTTTTTAAAAATTTTTTTAAAATTTAAAATAAATCCCCAAATCCTCCTCTTCTGCGATCCAGATCTTGAGGGTCTAATCGACCAATTTCCTTCAAAACATTATCTTTTTCATCATATTTCTCTTTTTTGAAGGGATCTTTAAACTGCATTTTGTATAAATGGTTGTAGAATCCATCTTTTTTCACTAGTTCATCATGTGTTCCTTCTTCAATGATTTCTCCATTATCTAATACAAGAATTCTCTCTGCGTTAATAATTGTAGATAATCTATGAGCTATACTAATGGATGTTCTTCCTTTTAACAATGTTTCCAATGCTTGTTGGATTAGTAGTTCGCTATATGGATCGACTGAACTGGTAGCTTCATCTAAAATTAAGATTGGGGGATCTGCAATAAGAGCTCTCGCAAAAGCAATTAATTGACGTTGTCCTTCAGAGAGTCTACTTCCACGTTCTCCCACTATTGTGTTATATCCATCCTCTAATTCTATAATGAATTCATGAGCGCTGACTTTTTTTGCAGCTTCAATTACTTCTTCATCAGTTGCGTCTAATTTCCCATATTTGATATTGTCCATTATTGTTTCTGAGAAGAGAAAAGTTTCTTGTAAAACTATACCCATTGCTTCTTTTAATGAATTGATTTTGATATCTCTAAGGTTTAAACCATCTAAATAAATTTCTCCTTTAGTTGTATCATAAAATCTACTTATTAATTTAATAAAAGTAGTTTTTCCAGCACCTGTATAACCAACAAGTGCTAATCTTTCTTTTTCTCTTATGGTAATATCAATATTTTTTAAAATAGGTTTATTTTCTTCATATTCGAAATTCACATTTCTATATTCAATTTTTCCTTTAATATCATCAATATCCATAGCTACTTCATTATCAGTGATTGAAGGTTCTGCATTGAGTAATCGTATAATCCTTTCACATGCACTTATAGAATTTTGTAATAATGTAAAGAAACCGACTAACTGAAATATTGGTTCAAAAAATGTGAACAGATAAAAAATAAATGCAACAATAGTCCCTGGAGTTAATAATCCCTGACGCACTAAAAAGCCAGATGCTATGATTAATGAACCAATTCCTATTGTCATTGTTAAAATAATAATTCCTGGGATAAATGCAAATAATTTTGCTGATTTTAAGGATATTTCCATTTCATTATACGTGGCTTTATTAAACTCGCTAAAGTTTTCCTCTTCAACTGCAAAAGATTGAATAATACGCATACCAATAATTGATTCATCTAATACACTATTAACAATGGCTACTCTTTCCCTTAATTCTTTAAAATATTTTCTAGCTTTTCTAAAAACAATCGAAGCAGTTATAAAAATTGGTACAAGTAGTAAAAAAGAGAATAATGTTAAATGAGGGCTTAAGATAATCATGAAAATCAAAGCTCCAAATACCAAAAAGAAATTTCCTATAACCATCAACATTCCTGAACCAATCAATTCTTGAATAGTATTTACATCACTTGTAGCATAACTAATTATTTTCCCAGTTGTTCTGAATTTCCCAGTTCTTTCATCTTTCCCATCATAGTAATCCAATCCAAGAAACTGTAATTTATTAAAGATACCAGACCTTAGATTATACATTGTTTTTGTAGCAAGTTTTTGAATTATGTAATTCTGAATGATACGGATACAAACACCTGATATAGTAAAAATGAAGAATAATGTTCCTGCCAAGAAAATTACATTAACATCTCCAGCTGTTCCAATTAATCCACCCCCGATTCCTTCATCAATAAAAATTTTGAACAATAATGGAGTAAACCAACTAAATAAGGCGTTAAATGAGACTGCAATAATAAAAATATAAATATATTTTCGATTACCAAGACCTATATAGCCATACAGTCGTTTAATAACTTGGAGAGTACTCATTTCTCTTATGTATTCTTCATCGTCATTGATTATTGTTTTCCCCTTTTTCATTGGCATTTAAGCTCTCTCCTCAATTTTTAAAGTTAAATAAAGCTTTTTATAAATTCCATCATCTTGGTCCATCAATTCTTCATGAGTCCCAATTTGCGCGATTTGTCCTTTATCCAAAACTATAATTCTGTCAGCATTTCGAACCGAACTTAATCTTTGGGTTATTAAAAAGACAGTGGTTCCCTTAAAAACCTCTTTAAAATGTTTTTGAATTGCATATTCTGTATCTACGTCGACGCTTGAGGTTGCATCGTCAAGAATTAAGATTCTTGGTTTAATTGCAATAGCTCTTGCAATTGCTAACCTCTGTTTTTGGCCCCCCGATACTGTTGTCCCTCGTTCTCCGACTTTTGTATCGTACTTTTCAGTTAAGCTTTC
>Ga0209986_10002636_pt1 | contig 16272 bp, 22 predicted proteins | sample BlataG_FD_183168 | JGI IMG/M metagenome (GOLD analysis project Ga0209986, IMG submission 183168) | Deep subsurface microbial communities from Black Sea to uncover new lineages of life (NeLLi) - Black_00105 metaG (SPAdes) (version 2) | ecosystem: Environmental > Aquatic > Marine > Oceanic >...
CTGCATCAAGAATTAGAAAGCGAGACAGCATATTTAGCAGGGAAAGGCGCACCACAATTTAGCCTATTAATAGAAACTAAAGAAGGTGATATGAAAGTAATGAATGGTGATTGGGTTATTAAAGAGCCTTTTCCAACAGGTGATAGAGACTTTTATCCTTGCAAGGCTTCTATATTCAAAGATACCTACGAAGAACTAAAGTAGTGATTGTAGTTAATACAAAACTAACCGCCGTTTTAATGGCGCGTTAATAATTGTTACCCAAAACTAGCTTTCTCCTCAATATCCTTCACATTGTTCTGGCTGCTTGTTATGTCCGTTTCAACTACAAACGCCTTAATTATAGCCTGCTTCTCCTGCCCTTTTACTGTTCCATCTGGATTTAATAAAGTTTCCCCTACCTGACCCAAAGGAACGCCCGGAGTGCTTACGTCTTGTTGTGGTGTTAATGTTGGAATATCCACAGACGGAATACTTGGAGCCGTTGCACTAGCCGTAGACTCAAATTTTGTAGATGAAATCTTTGATATAGATGCTGCTGTTGCCGCCGCTGCTGCCGCAATTGCCGCTATACCAGCAGGCGAAGGTGGAGGACCAAACTGAGCAATACCCTTAACAACTGCTTGCGCTCCATTTATTGCCGCTTGTCCAATTTGTAAAGCCTTATTTATATTAAACTGCCTACGTGCTACCTTCTCTTCCTCTTTGCTACCTTCCTCTAAATTCTTTTTACGAATAGCAAAAAAGGAATCACTCAACCCTTGAATTGTTGTTAATCTATTTTGGTTAAGGTCTATACTCTCCTGAGCAGCTTGCAACCTTTCTGCTTTCTGCTTTTCTAGTTGTTCATTTTCAATCCTAGTTTTTTCCTTCTGAAACTCCTCCTCAATTCCTAATTTTAATCGTGCAAATTCCTCATCCTGTTGAACCTCACTAAAACGATCTTCTAAATCCTTTATAGCTTTTGCCTCTTCTAGTTCTAGTCGCCTTAAATCATCCTCCTCTGTTGTTATTCTTCTTTCCTCTAACTCCTCTTTTAAAGCCTTGGTTTGGTCTTGCCACCTTTTAACCCTTGGATCAATATCACCCTCATCGAGTTCTAAATCATCCTCCATGTCATCATTTAGGCGCTTCCTTTCCTCTAGCGCCTCCTTTTCAATCTCCAACCTTTTAGCGTGTTCACTTTTTAGCCTTTTGGTTCTAGCCGCCTGTAAATCAAGTATCTTCTCTGTAAACTCTTCGTTTGCTGCCTGCAATTCACGTATTTGATCGCGCTCCTCCTCATTAGAAGAATCCAATAATTTAATTCGTTCAGCGTTTAATTTTTTTAAGGTTTCAATCTTTCTTATCTCCAACTCCTCTGTTGCCTTTTCTGCCCTTCGTGCTGCTCTTATCTGTTTATCATAAGCCTTTTCAGATTGGACCCCTCGCATCTCATTTAATGCCAAAAGTTTTTCCCTTTGCTCCTCTAGTGCGAAATTAGACAGCCCAACAGCATCAGTAAACTCCTTTGTCTTTTTAATGATAAAGTCTAACACCTTACCCATTGCGTCAAAGGCGGCGCCAACAATTTTGATCTTATCTTTTAACGCGAACATTGCCGTACCAATGGCAATTAACACAGAGGCAATTAAAAATAAAGGGTTAGCAAGTATTACCGCTTTAAGCAATTTAAACCCCTCACTTAAATCCTTTAGTCCTCGAATACCCTCAGCAAAGGCCATAGCAGCCTGAACCTTAACGAGTGTTTTTTGTAAGTCCTCACTTTCATCACCAAATAATGCAGCAGCACCAGTAGCAGCAGCAAACCCACTAGCAAGACCAGCGGTAACCTTCCCAAATGCAGCAAGCTTCGCCTCTGGCTTTAAGTCATCTAAAGAGGTGTTAATATTATCAACCTCTTGCTTTAAAGCCGCGGCTTCTAATGAAGCTTTCCTAAACTCCTCCGTGTTTTTCTTTCCTGCTCCGGCTAACTTAAATACAGCGTCCTCCGCCTCCGCGAATTGCTTCTTTAAGTCTTTTACCTCTTTTATTGACGGATCAGCATTGACCGATACGTTTAATACAATTTCTTCAGCCATTATGCATCAATATCTCTTATTAATTCTCCTGAAAACCTACCCGTTACACTTGTATTATCTTTATCAGTCTTTAAGGAAACTACAATACTCTTAAACCGAGAGCAATCAGTCCACGCCCCAGTAAACGTACCAGAAGCGTTAAGTGGGGACGTTGAGCTATTAACGGCATTAACTCCACCAATTCCAACATCTTTTACATTTCCAGTTACATCTACTGCCTGTATCTGGGTTTTCTTTATATACGTCATATTATTATGTAATTACTTGATCCGTCACTCTGTAATGTTATACTCTCACCATCAGCGGTTATTATACTTGATTCATCCTCTATGTAATTTCCACTACCAAAAGGATACCAAGTAAAGTCGCCACCCGTTTGGTTTTTTAAATTAAAAACCTGTGTTTGGCCCGACGCCTCTGGTAGGTAGATTTCATTTGAACCATGAGCACTAACAACAGTGTAATTGGCAGTAGTCATATAATACAAAGATGCCCCCGACACAGTTATAAATGACTGGCTATAAGTTGACCCGCTTGAAATAAACGAGTCATCTGAAATCTCTACATTCTCAATGTATATTTTCCCGCTGTCAAAAGCTGTTAACCCAGAACAGGAAATCATATTAATTCCAACAACACCAGAAGAAACCGTACAACCAGACGAATTTAACAGGTTAACATCTCGACAACCTTCTCCTACATAATTATTAGCTCCATTTACGATTACATTCTCGGCGGTCTTGTCAACTGTATTCCCTCTACCTCTAATAGTAGAGTTCACATACTCATTCGGCTTATTAACTGTCCGTATCTGTGGAAAATAATCTGTATTGTCTGCCATTATAATTCTGTGTCTATTCCTCCATTGCTAGTTGTTGTTGACCCTGTAAATTCTGCAACCCCTCGAATTAACAACATTTCTACTCTACATATATTAGGCTCAACTGGGTTGTAATTTGTTACCTTATTCAACCTGTAAAGACTATCACCTATTCTATATTTTTTCCTAAAGTCTAAATTAGACACCTTAACTGCATCTAATAAAACAGGAAAACTAACAACCTTACTATCCTTGTCTGTTATTTCTTCAATAAACTGCTTATAATAAGCATTGCATAAATTATTATTGGTATATGACTCTGTATTGTAATACAATGATCTAGGAGGCCCAAATGACAAATCAATAGTAGGGGTGTTCACATCATCCAAATGGCCTGCATAGGGATAAAAATAAGCACCAAGAGCACTAGGGGCCGCTATACTTCCTGAGTCAGTTGACACATCCCAATACGGAGACCCCTTTAAGCCACCCCAATATAACAACCTAATGTTTGCAGATTTAGGGGATGCCCCCTCATCCATATACGCAACATTACTAAGACTAGGATAAACAAACCTAAATATTCCATTAGGATATATTCCCTCCCTATCTCCAATCATTACAGTAGGACTAAATATTAATTCAGTCTTAATATCATTAACTAAGAACTCATTGTCAGTAGAGTATAACTTTTGCCCATAAATCTCATCATACGTATTAGTGTAATCCTTATTGTAATAATCTGTATCAGCTTTGTATGAAAACAAATATCTTCGGCCCGACAGATCACCCAAAGGCTTTATTTCAATTGGTTGCGAGTAATCCACAAATTCAGACCAATCCACAACATCGTCAGAATAATAATCGTTTCTAGTCTCAATTAGTAGATTGTTGCTTTTGTCTGGGTCTTGCTCAACATAAAGATTGTGAGCCTTGAAAATAGACATTATGAAATCACGCTGCTTTATATTTTCTGGAATAGTATTATTAACAACCATTGTATCACCCTCCGCTACACCACTATTAATTGAGATTCCCGAAAATGTAGAGGCAGCATGTAGTGTAACAGAATTAGAAGTAGTATTACTATCTCCACCAGCCACATTAACCCACACTTGTTGATTTTTTATTAAGTTAACCTCGTTTGTAGTTATCGTATATGGCTGACTCGTTTTTGTTCCAAACTCTCTATAATAATACAAATATTGAATGCCATCTCTATTAATCTCTAACGTTAACCTATCCTTATATGATACTGTTAAATTAAACGAGAATTTATAAACCCCAGTAGCAGGAACAGTAAACACGCCCCCAGTAATATCATTGCCCGGATCACTTGTCTCTGTATCAAATACTATTTGATTGCCACTTTTAAACGTCCAAGTAATATCAGCACTATTAGTAACCTCGAAGGTACGATCAAGCATTGCCGCATCGTCCAACTTAGCCTTACCCCCCGAATATGGTATTATTAATCTTTTGAAATAATCTGAGTCAATAAACGTACTTGTGTAAGTCCAACCAGCAGCAGAAAATATTTTATCAACATACTCCTTAACATAAATAGCAGGAGCGAAGGATGTTATAGGCCAAGAAAGGCCGTTATTCTTTCCGTCATCAAACAATGGGTAAACATAACCTGCACCATAAACAGACGACAACCATGTGTCAAGTAAATTATCATACTCTAATGTATGGTCAAACTCGGTAAAGTCTAGGTCGGTCAACTCTTGCCCCTCAATAGCTTGAAAGAACCCTCCACTCTCACCAACTACAACAACACTATACTCAATATTTCCATCAGTAATAGATACACTCTTTAGTTGCATATTACCAACCAACACAGGAATACCATCCTCTGAAATAACAACCTTAGCCTTAACCTTTGGATTAAAACTACTATAACTGTTTATCTCATAAATATGCTTAAACAAGTCATTGTTATTATCTGTACCCGGAAGCTTTATTGTTTTAGAGAATGGGGCAGACCTTTTTTGAGGCTCCCGAATATCGGCAATAGAATAATTTAAGGATATTGGTATGTTATCCTGTAAATCAACTACTCCACTACTAACTAACTCTAATGTTGTCACAGGCTTTGTCTAAATTTGTCGTATGAATACCTGAACGAAATAGTCAAATCAAACAACTTATTCGCCGCCGCTGTCTTGTAACTATAAGCGCGATCTATAATATTAACAGCAACAAGCCCATAAGTTTCGTCCTCAACCCAAACCTCTGGGCTATCAATTAATTCAGATAGCCATGTACTTGTACCCTCGCTTATCCAGTTACTCCTAATTTGAATAGATTCAGTGGATTTGCTATAATAATTAGAAGCCTGCCTATCCTTTGTTGAATATCCATAAGCCGTAGAGCTGGTCAACCCTCCTGTAGCTTTCTTGAATTGCCTTTTTTCTGTTGTTTGACTCTTATTGCTGGCCCTTATAAAACTAACAGAATCATAACCACCATCCTTATTTAGAAAGTGCAAACGGTAAACAGTATTCTTTGTACACTCATCATCTACTAGGTAGGTGAATGTATTTGATACCGCCGTTTCATCATACGTTTGAAAAGTAACATCATACTTAACAACAGAAGCGGTTATAATTGGTTGCGCCCCTCCATCAGTAATAGCACTTGTAGGTATTGAGTTAAGGTTGCTAGGTCCTGACCCTAAACGAATATTTTTACTATTTGTGCTTGGTATTGCTTGGAAAGGGTTATTGATCTTAACTGTTTGTAATATTGATCCAGCACTATCATAAGTCACCACTTTAGCATGATACACCGCACCACTCGATTCTGTCATTCCATGCAGCCACGCATTTTCACTACTCCTAATAACTCCTGAACTTGGTGCGTTAGTCAAATAGTTTGCGCTACTACCATCTGCCATTACCTTAGTCGTGTAATCATACGATTGAAAAGGAAGGAAATCAACATTCCCATTATAGGCAGCAAGTGACGAGCTAACCTGATTTGGATAAACCGTAGTCCCCGAAGAACTAACCCCGTACTCCTCCCCAAATTGTACCGTATAATCAATAATACTATTAGGGCATTCCTGAAACCCAAACGAATCAGTAGAAATGTCTGACCCTAAATAAGTAGACACGATCTTTGAAATATTAAACACCCCAACATTATAAACCGAATCAGGAAACACCGCGATCCTAGTTGTCTCCCCATTTACTAGTATGTCAGCAATAAACTTAAAATTAGCCTGTGAAGAATTTAACCCCGACACCACGTAGACCATATCTTCGTATGCTGGCGTTATTGCCTCTGGGCTTTGCTGTATTGTTATATTAGCCATTTAATGCTTCGTTTGTCAATTGAAATTCAATTCTAATATCTTTGGCTAAAGCTTTTGATATATCGTTTGTTAATCTCTTTTTAAGGTTATCATTCACCACATCACTAAAGAAGTTTGTAGGCTTTATTCCTTTTTCTTTTATAGATTTAGCCATTGCAAACGCTAGCGACTTTCTCCGCTTATCCATGCTTAATGACTTCTTTTTAGGCTTCAACGATTTACGCCTTGGCTGCTTTGGCACAATACCCCTAAACTTAATAAAGTCTAGCATTGCATCAATTGGCGGCTGCTTTCCTCCTTTAGCTCTACCCTCATCTACAAACCTCCAATAGTCCTCCATGAACAAGGTAAACGAAACAACATCTTCATCCTGCTCTACATCAACCCTAATAGATTGGGTTAACGTCCCCGTTGAAACCCTATGCGCTTCCTCTAGGTTTGTCTTTAGTGCGTTTATTATCTCATCTTGATAAACAGCAAGAACCTCAGGAACCGTTGTAGGTGTGAAGTCTTTATTTATAAATTCTACTGCTGATCTATCTAGTGGCAAATTTCCTCCTATTTTGTTCTATTATAAACTTCTCGTAATCCTGTTTAGCCTTATAATACGCTACCGAATTTAAAAACGGAATAACATTCATATCAATAAAGTAATCCCATATCTCCCTACGGCCATTACTTAAAGCGTCTAAGGTTGCGTGCCAACCGTATGTTTCGGCAAATCCATTTGCAGGCTTAACTCTTTCTCCGCTGTCTCCATTGCTATCTTCGCCTTCTTGCTCAAAAAGTCCTGCATACCGCTTATTAAGCCCTGCCAAGTTTTCAAAAAAAAACCACTCAACGGAATTACAATATCCATGGTTAAGCCTTCTGGGATATTTTTCTCTGTCCACCTCCTAGATTCATCCGTTTGGATTAAAAACCCATCCTTACTCTTTTTATAGCACCCCTTTTTATGGCCACCCATCCAATTAACAGGCTTTAAACATATCGCCAATATCTTTACAATATTATCATCCGCCTTTCCGTCCTTGGTTAGATTCATTAAATCAATATACTCACCTGCGTTTAAAGTCTGTACTAAGTAATTAACCCTAAACCTTCTGCCTTTTATCTTGATCGTATGCTTACGTATTAGATTCTTTGGCAATTCATTGATAAAATCAACCTTCTTTATCAGCTTAACCACTAATGGCATAGGCATATTTAAATAAACCTCATCTGAAACCCCTGTAAGTATTTGCAATATCCTTAACTGGGCATCCAAAGGATCAAACCCCAGACTAGGAACCTCCTTAAGCTCCTGATACTGTTTTACTGTAACATCTTTCCACGAAGTCGGTGCGTTGATTGTCATATCTATAAGTATAAAAAAGTTGGTTTTTGTTTAATTGATTTACACAATTCCATAAACCCCAGAATTGCTACGCTTTAACTTGTTTAAGGCCACATATCTTAATGCATCAATAGCATGGTTATTAAAGTCTACAGGGGAGTTAATACTCTTGCCCTCCTTATCCATGGCCCACTTATAAGTCCTAATCTCTTTTAATAGGTCACTACTATTAGCGGTTATGTTTAATTTGTACCTCTTTAGAATATCTATAGAGTTCTTTATGCTATCCTTGCCCTTTGCGGCTGGCTTTACATTAAACCTTTCGGTGTATATTTCATGGATTGACTTAGGTTCCGCACTATCCGCTACTATTTCCTGTTGGGGTGTTACCTCTAACTCCCTTAGCCTTTTAGCAATATCCTGATTGGTCAACCCTGTTTGATAGATGAGCTGATTGATAAATAGTTCACCGTCTTGCTCCCTTACCTCTAATACAGCAGTAGGATCGTTGGTAAACCCAAAATCCATACCATAGGCAATAAACTTAGACCCCTCCGGCATCTCCTTGACAATTTCAAAGTTCTCAAAGATCAATCCGAACACTTTGCCATATTCACCAAGGCCGTATATTTTCCAAAACTCCGGATCATTACGCTCTAGGTATTCTATTTCTTCTATGAGTGATTGGGGCAGAAATGTGTTATCCTTGTAGGTGGAAACTATTACATCAACGTCCCCTTTGTCGTGCTGCCTCTTTTGTTCTAGCTCGGTGTTAATCCAGATATTCTCATCATCTGGGTTGAAGTCAATAAAAACATCATGCTCTGTACGTATGAGTAACTGAAAGAATTGCTTATTAAATGCTAGTTCGTTAGCTTCGTTGCAGTAGAGTATAACCCTTTTCGATCCTCTTAGCTTCTGGTCATCATCCGCACCAAAGAACTCAACAAGCCTATCACCGTGTTTGTAGGTTCGCTTTGTTTTGTTACGCTCAATGAAACTCCAAACCTGTTGCTTTTCAATCTCCTCCTCAAAATCCCTTATGACAGTTGAATCAAGAGTGGTAGAGTATTTACGTACGGTTGACCATACGCCTTTTGGTATGTTTCTATCCCTACCAACGTTTCCAGTGAGAAGCCATAAAAGGCTAAGTTGAGCAATAGACCTTGTTTTACTGCTTCGCGTTCCTCCACGGTTAACCTTAATCTTCTTTTCGGAGGCATAATTCCTTGTGAATACTGGTGTTGTATCAAAGTTTAGGGTCATTTCTCAACTACCTGATTATCAATATAAGAGTGCGGTTGCTCCATGGGGAAAACAAAACCTATTTTATGTCGCTTTTATACTTCTTATAAGCATTCCATAATATTAAACATCCTGTAGATAATATAACTGAAACAACGGAGGCAACACCCCCCACTAAAACATCCCCCCATGTTACAGGCTCACTCATCAACTCGTTAAACGTCATCCCTTTGTTTTTCGTTTATATTAACCTCGTTAATTGTTTGGATCTGGTTCTGTGTTACCTCATCTGTATAGCCGCCAAAGTTCTTCAACCAGAACTGAGCAGCCGGGAAAGTGCCTCCCCAATACATCTTTTGTTCGTTCCAGTGTGACATAAACAGCCTGAAAGCCCCTACAATGTCGGAAAATAACGGATCTTTCTTTTCGTACTCTTGTAGTGCATCCCTTGAAGAGAATCCAAGATAAAGGGCACAACCGCTAAGTGTGTATACCCCTTTTCCTGCTTTAGAATATTGGTCTGGCCTTTTAAGCTTGTCCTCATATTTAAGGTACTCTGCTATTTCATTAGCTAAATCTTTCGGTGTTTCGTATTTAGGTGGTCTACCTCCGTTCCAGTTTTCAACATACCTCTGAAATAGGTTTCCGGCTACAAACCTTCCTTTTTCGTCTCTTCCTTCTTTAGCCATTGGTTTTATATTCTAGTTCGATTGATTCTTTAAGATACTTATAATCTCCTGAAATGTTGCATTTTCCCTCACATAATTGTTTAATATCTAGGTCTTCATCTTTGTACACTTTAGCGTCGTAGATGTTTGTTGATGCAAATTGATCCTTTTCGTTCTCTGTTATGTATACTATTTTGCTGCATGGTTTACCTTTAAATATGAAATATGTTAGCCTAATTATCTTAGGTTTCATTAGTCCAATAGTTTTAGATAGTCTAGTTTACAGTTTTCACAATGGGCGTTATCTACTCTAATATGGTTAAGGTAAACATCTATGTCTAGCCTTGATCCATAGCTTTCAGCGTGTAGCCTAATACTGTCACCTGATTGTAGGTTGTATTCAGATTTAACAGGAAACTCGTTTACTCCGTTAATGTATAGTAGAACCTTTTTGTTTGACGTTATGTAGAAATTGTAATCCTTCACCACTCTGGATGTATCTTGTTGCTCTGACTCAGGTGTTGGTAGAGGTTCTTTCTTACAACTCAGAATTGATAATGTTAGTATAATTAATAATAGCTTTTTCATCTCCATTTATCTTTTAACATTGCTACTCCCCTCCTAATTATGTCTGGTTCACATTTGGTACATATGAAAGCATCACAAGCCTTGCAAAACTTTCCTTCCTTTTTTCTTTTGTCTCCATCTATTAGGAAACAAACCCTACATACTTCCTTCATACTTTGCGATCATCATGTTTAACTCTAATAATGTTGCAGCTCTGCATCCCGGACAGCTGGTGTTTGTTTGCCTACCTGTTATACTCTTGTGTATATTAAACACCTCATGACTACCAGTATACTCCCCCCCAGTCCTTCTAAATACATCCAAGTGTTTTCTGTACGGGGTTAACATCTCGTACTGCTCTTTGTTTATCATTAGCTTACAGTGTAGTTTCCAAACACTTGCCCCTTAAACTTAGTAATGTCAATTGTATTAGATACCGCTGTTGCCCACGTTCCATTAGTTTCGCCGTTCATTGGTACAGCTACATGAATTACATACTTCCATGTACTGAAATCCCAACCGTAATTACCGCCGCATGGTCTAGGCTCTGAATCGTGGCATACAACAATACCTTGATTATCTTCAAATTGCCTTAGCCTATCACCGCGATCTTCACCTGGATTATGATCTATTAACACTACTGTTGCGTTTGCATGTCTAACATGAACGCCTGTCCAGTTCTTGTTTTGTATAGCCTCTAACTTGTGGTAGTCGCTTTCTAGTGGCTTGAATCTCTCTAGCCATTCAGGAAGCATTTCAAATGAGTATAGTTTACGGCCTTTAGCTTTACAGTATAAATCCAATTGATTAGTTGAACCGTCACCACATCCAAGCTCAACAACATCACCTTCACCTGTTGCTTCTAGCGCAATCCATAAAAGAGGTAGGTGGTTATTCCATCCGCTAATACCATCTTTAAAGAATTGATCTTTTAGGTTTTCGGTTGGGCCTTTTATTGTTTCCTGCTTTACCTCTGTCTCCTCTTTAGGTATAACTGTTCCTGTTTTAACTGCTTTCTCTGCTGCTATTCTAGCTTTCTCAGCGTTTGATTTACGTCCTCTTTTTGCCATGGTTTAATTTTCTATTATTGTCCAGTTATGTTTAGAAGGGACTACCCTCCACGATTTACCTTTAAATTTATGTAAAAATAACTTACCTTTTGGATTTAAAAACTCAATGTACTGTTTTACAGATGATTCTATACAGTGAATTTCGGATGCATTCTCTAACACCTCCTTCCATTGTAGCATTGATCCAACGTCTATAAGTCTCGTAAATGAGCTTGCTCCTATAAATATTGGGTAGTCTGCTGAATCTGCAATTATTACCTGATTCTTAATAACAGGCTGGATAACTTTATTAGGTTTAGGTAGCTCGTACTTCCATCTAGTTTCGTATGGTAGCCCAGCCTGTCTGTAAAACTCACGGCCAAACTCTTCCTCTGTTTCACATTCTGAGGTGAAGCCTATTTTTAATATTTTCCTTCTGGAGCCTTTAAATATTTCATTCGCCCCACTGTCATCATCAACACAAATAATTTCAATACAATGATGTTTATACATATCAACAACCGTTTCATGATTAGTCTTTTTACAAACCAATGTGACATCTTCACTTTCCGAAAAGTGCCTCACAAGCCCATAACAAATAAAGTGGTCTCCTAGTCCTAGATGGTGGTGTATTATCATTATTTGTCGTCTATATTAAAATACCCAATAATCGCTCCCGTACCAGTAAAAACGCCTGCAGTGTATATTATCTCAGCCTTACCTATTGGTGACCAATTACAATTAATTGACTTATAAATACACCTACCCCAGCCAAATATGGGCGCTAAAATTAATACTAGATAAAGAATTAAACCTACTAATCCGTTTGCTTTTTTCATAATTTCCTGTTTTTATTGTCCGTATAGTGTATGATGTGTTTCCGCATATCCTTTTAACCATTCAGGGTATTCCCCAAAGGCTTTTTCTAATACTCTTAATAGTGGTTCAAACTTAACAGGGTGTGACGGGTTGTTATTTTCAGCATGGCAATCAATTAAAGGCTCTTGATTCATTGTAGCCTCTATATTGTATCTATCTGCCCTACCTCTTGCTGTTGCATCTTTAGCCAAATGAGCGAACCCCCTATCAATTGAAACAAACTCATCCTTTCGAGGGTTTACCTTTTGGGTTAATATCTCCCAGTCAGCATCCCAGTAGTCCTCCCATTTTTCTTTATAAGCTCTACCGTTTAACTTCATTGCGTCCTCCATATCCTTTTTCATATTGAAGGTACAGCCCATTAAATCCATCCACTCTTGGCCCATCATTCCAATATACGACACAGGCACAAACCCGTAACCCGTTAAGTCCCACCCCCAAATAGTCTTTTTATCATATTCTGGTTGAATGTAATCACTTAATGGAATCATATCAATGTCGGACAAAAGAATGTAAGCATCCCTTGGAAGCATGTTAGAGGAGAAATGGCGCGACACTTGCGCCAATGTTCCTGTCCTTACGTCATCTATTTGTGGAATCTTACACAGGTAATCGGGCTTACACTCCCAATCCAGTAGCTTTAAATCAAAGTCATGCGTGTAAAACAATGCTACTTTCCATCCTAGTTTTTGCCATGCCCATGTTGTTATAGGTACATAGAAAAAGTAATCAGGGTTATGGTTTGTGCTTATTACTACAATTCTTTCCATAGTCTTTCTATTCCTTCTTTTAGTGTTATTGGGTTTTCAATTGATTCAGAGCAAAATATTTGCTTCGGCTCCTCTTTTGTTTTAACGTAATCCACATTTATCTTCTTACCGCTTACCTCCTCGATTAATTCTACCAAGTTATGTATATTGGTGCGCTGTCCCGATCCAGCCTGTATTATCTTCTTATCACTATTTACAGCTTTTATTATCCATCGGCAAGCGTCCTCTACGTGCATAAACTCACGCTGAACAAACGGATCATTAATTATAATCATCTTACCAGTCCTAGCAGCATCGACAAGTTTATTAATTATACCCTTTCCTCCGTTCCCGTAAATACCACAAAACCTCAATCCCGTAGCTTTCTTATCATTAAAATAATATTCAGTATAACCCTTTGTTAATGTATAAGGATTAATTACACGCCCTAAATAAATAGAACTAGCGTAAACTATTTTATGTTGGTAACTTTCCAGCTTTGAATTGTGAAGCGTTTCTATTTGCCTATACAACTCAACAGGTTTACCCCCATCACTACGGCCAAATAAATAAGCCATGCAATTATCTGGTAGTTTTTCATTTGCTAAGTGTGAACCAATAAACCCTTTTTCTCCAAATATTATCATGTCTTTAATAGCCTTTGTTTTGCATATTCTATTGATAAATCCAAATTAACTAAACCAGAATACCTGTTTTTTTTATACCCAGATGTTCCACCTATACTGTTTTTATAATCATATCCAGACCCATACTCATAAATAGGGGATAGCAAATACATATACGGGTTTTCAACACTATCTAAAAATTTGAAAATTTTACTCTTAACGCCTACCAATTCATTATATACAGAATCAATATTACTCGTTTTAGAAATACCTGCAATCTTCCAGCTACCACCAGATAATAATACGTTATGAGAATTAATAAGCCTATGATATTTGGGTAGTGAAAAATTTAACACATCATAAATCCACGGCCCCCAAGGAATCTTATCGTTTATCACCTTAAAGCAAGGCTCTATTTTATCAAAATCTTTCGCGGTCATACGGTTTGAATTAAATCCTCTCGGAAATTCCAAAAGAAAAGGTTTTTAGGGTAATGCTTTTCAATACTAGAAATGTCATCAAAACTATCCCAGTACTTATTTAAGTATTTGAATAATGGTGGCTCGTAATAGCCCGCCGCACCTATATGCCCACAAATATCGTCACTTTGTTTGTGGTAGTGATGTACACCAGGAACCTCTACATCAGGTATTTCATTTGTCCAACCATCTAAGAATGAATTAGGCATACCTAAAACATAATGCTGTTTAATTGAGTCTGTACCTTTTACAGCAAAGTGTGGATAAACGAAAGTGTTTAACAAATCCTGATCTGCTCCCTTTCGGTCATACCCTCCCATTTGATTTACTAGGCTATCCCAATCCCTTACTCCAACCTTATCCATAAAGTATTTGGTAAACCCAACCATGCCGCCCAACATATTAATATTGTGGCTAACACTATCAGTAATTGCATGGGCAGCCTTTCCGCTTTCTATCCAATCTTGTACAGCCTGAGCATCCCTATAAGTTAAAGGACTATCTAAGTCCCTACAAATAAAACGCTCTACATTAGGATCGAATGCTGGCTTTAATCTCCACAACATAGACTTAGTTAATGGAGCCTCATCACAAATTACAATGTCAATTATATTGCTCCACTCATCACCTGATAGCAATTCAAATAATCGCTCAAAGGCATCATAACTCACTTGGTCAATATGCAATCGAACCCTCCAATCAGGAAAAAGCAACCTAGCCAGCCTCAAATTAATCATTAACCCCCTCAAATAACTGTGGAAGTCAAAGCAATCCTTTTGCCTGTCCTTGTTGAATCCGAATAGTGAAAAAGATATTACATTCATTTCCTAGATATAAATTTGTATTTATAAATAACCCCCTCAATTGTGGCCTCTGTTTTTAAATCTCCTGTTCTGAATATCCTTGTAGACCAGTCAAGATCCTCACCGTGATTAACTGGAATAAAATCATATTTAATTGCAATATCCCTTTTAATAACATTTAAGTGGTTAGGGTAACGCTCATACTTAGGAACCTGACCCTCCACAGTTTTCCATTCGCTGTATTTAATAGAGTGTTCAAATATTTCCGGCTCTCCATTATCAATCGTTATCTCACCTGTTAAACTACAACAGTCTGGATTTGTTTTAATTGCCTTTAATATCTTTTGAATGTAATCATCACTTACCTCATCATCATCGTCAATAAATACAACATACTCACCCTTAGACCTTTTAAGTATATTATTGCGCTTTAACCCTATCGGGGTTTCACCGTTATCCGTTTCTGTTAACACCTCAACACCCTCAACTATTTGCTTTGTTATAATACGAAACAAATTAGAAAGGTGCTTCTTTCTGTTTTTTAGGGTTAATATGAGAATAGATAGCTTCATAAATCAAAATTATTAGCCTTGCGCCTTTCAAATGTTTGCCTATCCACAATATTAAACGATTCTGTATGCTGGTATTGTTTATCGAACTTGGCTTTTCCGTATGCCGGATGAAGGTGTTGAACTATCTGTTCATCTACATATTTGTATTTGCATAACTGCTTTGCAACGGCTGTCATTTCATCGTCACAATAGAGGCTCTTATAGTCTGGGTGGTACACATATCCAAACCTGTCGTAATACTCGCGCCCCATAACAGCCATAGTAATCAGGTCTTTTCGGTTTCCGTCAGGGAAGTGTAGGCACCAATCTAAATTCATGGTTTTAACTGTTGCCCAAAACTCTTGCCTTATAATATTATCAAAACCCTTCTTAGTAAAAACCATATCGTCAGACATATTCACAAGAATATCCCAATCTGATACAAATTCAAAATCTCGATTAATTGCGTGAATCTTGCTTTCTGAACTTTTGCAAACGATCATCGTGTTCTCATAATCAAACTCTACATCCATTGATTTGTCATCTTTATCAATAGACACCAAAATAACATAGTTATCGCTCTCGCAATTACTTATGATACTTTCCATAGCTCGTTTGAATAGGGTCGGCCTAGATCGTGTCGCAAACTTAAATAAAATCCTTTGGTCGGTCATAAAGGTATCTTTACTGTCTGTGATCTGTTTACGAATTTAGGAAAATTTAATTTAAACAATCTGTTTTTTTCTGAATTATTTATTGATGACTTATGTTTTGGGTTGCTATAATCTTCTGAATAAAGGTATTTATCAGTCTTTTTTAAGTGCATATAAGGTGCTGGTGTTATTCCTGAATAATGGATACGCTGCGAATAGTCGGCATGTTCTAGACCCCAAAGCTCATACATTTCATTAAAAGCCCCAACAAGGTTAACCGCTTGCTGTGTTAGGAACATAAAAACACCTCCACAATTATTATAATGTTCTATTCCTCCTCTTACTATAGTTCGCTGATGTGACGGGTGAAGGAATAGTAAATGATGTTCACCAGATTTAATAAATAAATCCTCCCAACCTTCATTAATTGGCCAGCAGTCATCA
>Ga0209986_10002637_pt1 | contig 16263 bp, 12 predicted proteins | sample BlataG_FD_183168 | JGI IMG/M metagenome (GOLD analysis project Ga0209986, IMG submission 183168) | Deep subsurface microbial communities from Black Sea to uncover new lineages of life (NeLLi) - Black_00105 metaG (SPAdes) (version 2) | ecosystem: Environmental > Aquatic > Marine > Oceanic >...
GTCGCGTTCTCTCGTGGGTTATTTTTGACCCTTATATTATTTATATCGCCATGGCCCAAACCAAATACTAAACCAAACCCTGAATGGATCGAATCCTTCAGTTCAGCACGTGGTCTTTCATCGATAATAGATTTTGTAAAGTAAGATGGTAAGTGATCAGCCAACCTGAGCGCCATTTCATATGCATCATTACTCACATCAAAATCCGACGTGAAAAAGAGCGCCTTTGTCTGATAATCAGTACTGTCCGGAAACAAATAAGCTTTGAGTTTATCGATATAATCCCTGACCTGGATATTATTTGTTGTGGGCAGTCGACCGACAAAGACATCAGGATACAAATCCAAACTGTCATCAACTTCACCGTATTTCTCGTCGCCATCTCTATTCCAATTTCCATCAAGATCAGCATAGTAATGGTCAGTCACAATATGCACAGGCCACTGACTGTATAATGGGGCAGTCCACACCCAGCGTGTAGGGATATCTGGAACGTCTCCTCCCATAAGAACATAGAGAACACCCCAATTTGCCACTGCATCAACAATGAATTTTCTGATTCTCTCTGCATCATCAACCCCGGTATAATGTTGGCGCACCCAGGAAACAGTTCTAACCGCGGTATTATACCCCATGATTTTTTTGAAACGGGCCAGCTCAGCATATCCTTCAAATTGGGTATGCGTCGTAATAATAAGCAGATCAACTGGTGCACCGAGTAACGAAGGCAAATCAGTGGGCGATAAATCGTTCGGATTGTCTTGGATATAATATTGTGGGTTTTTATCCAAATCACGGATCGACCAACGGTTAACAACAACCTGCGACAAAAAGTGGTTTACCCTTTGTTGAGCTAACCTGGTTTGCCGGGTTGGTGAGACACCTGGTTTGCAATCTTCAAGTTCGCAGGAAATAATGAGTTTCTTAAGTCTATGGAGTTCTCTTGATTTAGGGAAATACCGAAATGGAACGATACCGATTTGACCGAGCTGATAGCCTCGGGCATTTCCAGAATGCACGCTGATGATTATCTTTGGTGGAAAGATATTATCCGCGTTGTATATTGATTTTTCTGGACCTACGAACTCGCGCTCGTCAGAGATTACGATTTCGTGCTGTTTTGGATATATGTAGAAACTACCAGGGATCTTTTCCCATTGCGCTTCAATGATCTCCACTTGTCCCAACTTCTTCTTTTGAGGTAGGAGATAAGTAAACGCTACCGCGGGCAGTTCTGGTGCCCCTGGTGCAAAAGGTGCAAACGCGCCTGACATTCTCAAGCGTGCAAAACCGTCTATTGTTTCTACGGTGTAATCTACTTCATCGATCGGTATCTCGTATATTGTCTCAGCATATCCACTACTACTAATAAATATTAAAACTACTAAGAGACAAAACATAACCATTCTCATATCTATATATATTATAATAAATCTGAACAAAATGTCAACCCCGTTATGAACGAGCTGGGTTTAGGTATTTTGTTACCTACATTGCCTGGTTAATCAACACGTGCATAATCAATTAGCAATATGGAATTTTTTCCTGAAGAATCAGAGTACTTCACAAAGCGCTTGGAATAGTCCTTTTCAATCCAGAAATAAAAGCGCCATTTTAAGAAGAGTACTTTTGGAACCATCTCGACTTTCCAGCATGCAATATCGCCAAGCGGGCAACTTATGATCTCCTCACCCAGGACATTGATTTCGGCATTTATGACCATAAATTCTGGTACATGGAACTTTATGGCGAATTTTTTACGAGCATCGTAGTTAAAACCACGCAAGGCATATTCAATTGCATGGCGGTCATAGATCGGTTTGTCTGCCCGGTATGAAAACTTACGTCCTTTAAAAAAAACATTGAACTTCTTCTCTCTTTTTATCTCAAGGTCAAGTTTCTCGCCAATTGTTTTCTTAACATATATCGTGCTCATATCCAAGGTATCAAAAATGAGTTCAAGTATCCTGTCTTCCCAAGTATAGACAACGTGATATCCCAGGGACTCTTTTTGTACGGTGATATCCATGGTGCCGATTTTCCCTTTGTCATTGGTTTCATATGTGTAATTCTCTTGAGCTGGTAATACCTGGAGCACAAACAAGAAAATCATCATTTTTTGTACTCTACTTTGAACTTCTTGGACAGTAATTTCGTCACAATACCGCGTTTCCCACAAGAAGGACTCCTACTTTTTAATATCAGTTTCTTCACACGAAACATTCTCGCAATCTTTATAAACTCCTTTGCACCACGAATGAAGTTATCGGTAACATCTAAGCCATCTTCATTGATCACTCGGTCGCCCACGATTATATTTCTCGATCTAGGGGTGGTCAGACCGCCCAACTGCTCTGGACAGGCAAAGATGATATTTTCGTTTCGAAGCCTGGCAGCCACTTGCTTATTATAGGCATTTTTACCATCGTACCGGCAATTAACTCCCAATAAACAGGCACTGACCAAAATGCTTTCTTGGCTATTACTAACCTGTTTCACTGCGGGGAAAGCTTATCTACAATATCGAGGAGTTCCAGGATATCATTTATTTCGTAATCGGCACCAGAATTCTCAGTATCAAACCGATCACCATACCGTGCAAAAACAGTTTTTATGTTTAATGACTTGGCGCCAATAATGTCACGTTCTACCCAATCACCCACCATTATAGTCTCATGGCAGTTCACCTTGAGAATTTCCAATGCTCTCACAAAGGGTTCGGGATCAGGCTTGCGTTTTTTTGTATCATCGTAAGTTATCACCACATCAAAAAAATGGTGGAGCTTCAGCTGGCACAACCTTAACCATGCTTGTAACCTTGGTGCATCACTAACCACGGCGAGCCTTAGCCCCCGTTTGACCAATTCCATAAGGGCGAGTTGAACATGAGGGTATAAGACCAATGCCGCTTCACGAGCACGGCGATAACCGATAATACCAGCGGCGTGGATACGGTAGTCTATCTGACCGAATTCCTTAGTCAAAAACTTATCAAAAACTTTCTGGTCTTCTATACCTTCTTCGTCGTAAATCTTGTAGATCTTCTTTTCTGCTTCGCCTTTTGGTATTTTCAACCCGGCATCAACCATGGCAAGTATCGCGGCTTGAATCGCGGCGTGCTTCATTGCTATGAAATCAACGAGCGTATTATCAAGGTCAAAAATAATCGCTCTAATCACAGATGTTTTCTCAAGATGCTCGCTGCTTTTTCAGGCGAGAAGCTATTGATATGAAAACCAGTACCGAGTTCGAATCCAGTACTTCGGTGGATACGAGGGGTTATCTCAATATGCCAGTGATAGTCTTGCTCGATCGTCTTCCAGTAATTAGATTGAGGTAGCAGATTAGGACTGTCATTGAGGACGAAATTGTAAGGATGTTCACCGAGCACATCATACATGAGCTTCAATATTTTCTTAAAAACAAATGCAAGGTCTTTTATTTCTAATTCACTGATTAACTTATAACTGAATGAATGGTGTTTAGGCAAAATCAAGAGCTCAAAGGGAAATCTCGAGGCATAAGGCGCCAGAACAACAAACCGCTCGCTCTGGAAGATAAGACGATCAGCCATTTCGATTTCCTGCTGTAAGATATCACAGAATAAGCAGCGTTCCTTATACCCGAAGTACTCGCGGGCACTGTTTAGCTTTTGTTTAACTCGAATCGGCGTAGCCGGCAAGGCAATAAGATCAGAATGTGGGTGGTCGATCGTTGACGCACCTGCGAGCCGACCGTGATTTTTGAAAATTAGTATATAACGTAACCTCTTGTCACGATGGAGATCCTCGATCCTAACACGGTAGGTATCAAGGACAAGTTCTATCTGATTTTGGGAAAGCTCGAAAAAATGGCGTATGTGCTGTGCGGTTTCAACAATGACCTCATTAGCACCCACTCCACTAACCATATCATAAACCCCGACACCGATCTTCTTTAATTCACCCTCAACTCTTAGGATCGGCTTAATATTAGGGATAACCCGTACTTTCCAACCAGGGTTATTGGGTTGTGAATCGGTCCTTATTGCATATATCTCATCGGGTGTGCGATTCTCCTGTCCCTCGCAAAATGGACAGTCGGTTTTTGATTTCTGTTCATCTAAAGGCACTTTTGGTATCGTATCGTTCTCAGTATCAATTATCACCCACGTATCAGTGACAATATCTCTTCTAACCTCAGACATTAAACCTCCTCGCCTCCTCCCCGGCTGTTTTATGGGCAAACCTTATGGGTTCAGGGATACGGTATCGACTTGCCGATGACAAAACATACTTCCGACAGTCTTCAAAATCCACGAGATGCCCTGGTGAAATGAAAAGCGGCTTTGTCTTATCGCGCGTTCTTAAAACCAGACCAATAGTCTCATCTCCCACCCTGAGCAATTCACAGGAACCGCGCGGGTTGTTGGGGTCCACAAATTCACCATACAGGCGTGATTTAGCACAACCAATGGTCGGGGTATTTAAAAGTACACCTAAATGTGAAGCTAAACCAAGCGCACGTGGGTGTGCAATACCCTGACCATCGACCAGCATAAGGTCGGGCTTATTCCTTATTTTTTTATAGCACTTGATCAATACCGGGATTTCTCGATATGATAGAAAACCGGGAACATAGGGCATGCTATTGGGGGCTGTGGCTTTGACATACTCAACCAGTTTCAGCTCAGGGAAACTGAATATCCCTATGCAGCCGACCAAGCATTCACGCGCTACCGCAACATCAACGCCGGCGATAAATCTAACTCTTTTCTCTATTCTCCTTAGTATGACCTTTTTTGCCAACCTTATTTGATTGAGTTTTAAATCGTCTGTTTTCAATTATTTTTTACTCAACCGTGACGCTTTTTGCGAGATTACGTGGCCGATCAACATCGCACCCTTTCAAAGTTGCGATGTGGTAGGCGAGAAGTTGTAAAGGGATAACTGTTAATAAAGGTGTCAGGATATCGATAGTCTTAGGTATTGGTATGCAGTATTCGACTTTTGACTGGATCTCTTTGTCACCTTCAGTTGTAATAGCAATCACTACACCCTCTCTTGATTTCACTTCTTCGATATTTGAAAGGACTTTCTCAAAAACATAGTCCCTGATTGCGATAAAAACAACGGGCATATCCTCGTCAATAAGCGCAATCGGTCCATGTTTCATCTCGGCAGCTGGGTAACCCTCGGCGTGAATATATGAGATTTCTTTGAGTTTGAGGGCTCCTTCCAATGCAACCGGGAAATTATACCCCCTTCCGAGGAAAAGAAAATTCTTCTTTTTGTAGAAATCCAGGGCGATATCCTTTATTTTTTTATCAAGCTCAAGAATCCTCGCCACTTGGTCAGGGATTTTCTCTATAGCTTTAATGATCCCTCTGCCTTTATCGACAGATATCGTTCTCATCCTTCCCATAAGAAGGGAGATGAGAGCTAGCACCATTATCTGGGAAGTAAACGCCTTTGTGGAAGCAACACCTATCTCAGGACCTGCATGAATATAGACACCGCCATCTGTCTGCCTCGCTATTGTACTTCCAACAACATTACAGATCCCAAGAACCGTTGCGCCCCTTCTCTTTGCTTCTTTCAACGCGGCAAGTGTATCACTGGTTTCACCCGATTGGCTGATTGCAAAAAGTATTGTCTTCTTATCAACAACCGGGCTTCGGTACCGAAACTCAGAAGCATATTCTACCTCAACCGGAACCCTTGTCATCTCTTCAAGCATATATTCCCCAATCAGTCCGGCATGCCATGCTGTACCACAGGCAGTAATTACAATTTTTTCTACGCACGCTAGCTGTTCGTGATGTCGGTCAAGACCATCCAACCGTGCTGTTCCATCTGTCATATTCAACCTTCCCCTTATTGCATTCCTCAACGTAGACGGTTGTTCAAATATCTCCTTGAGCATAAAATGGGAGTACCCATCCTTCTCTATCTGGCCTAATGTCCACGAAATCTCCTCAATCTTTGGGGTTATCTCTTTCTCTTCAATGGTTGAAATTGTAAATCCTGTATCTTTGATCGATGCAAGCTCTCCATCTTCCAGGTAAACAACCTGCCTTGTATATGGTACTATGGGCGTGGCATCAGAAGCCACAAAAAACTCATCCCCCCCATCTCCTAAAACAAGAGGACTTCCATTACGAGCACATACAATCTCTCTTGGATGGTCAAGTGAGATTACCGCCAAACCGTATGTCCCCTCTACTTCGGAAAGTGCAATCCTTACTGCTTTCAAGAGGTTATCTTCATAATTTTCTTCAATCAAATGAGCAATGACCTCGGTATCGGTATCGGTCCTTAATTTGTGTCCTTGCTGCTTCAGATATTCTCTTAAAGCATAGCAATTTTCAATAATCCCATTATGGACAACGGCAATTCGTCCCTTGCAGTCAGTATGAGGGTGAGCATTTTTATCAGTAGGTTCACCGTGAGTTGCCCATCTGGTATGAGCAATACCGATTGTTGAAGCAATTTTCTGATCTTTTATCAAATCTTCAAGTCGCGAGACCCGACCAGCTACTTTTTGAACAATTAACCCGGTATCTGAATATACGGCGATACCGGCAGAGTCATACCCTCTATATTCAAGTCTTTTCAGTCCTTCAATCAGAACCGGTACAACTGACTTTTTCCCAATATATCCAACTATCCCACACATCGCAATATTATAACACGACCGTAACAAATGTCAACCCCGTTAGAAGAAACAAGAAGCAAGAAAACCAAATAAACCAGAGAAACTGAGATTGTAGTTGTCTGATTTATCAGACAATGCCCGATGAATCGCCTGCCTGTGCCGGAACCACGGCAGACAGGCAAAATACCTAAAATCCAAAATTACGAGCACGAAAAACGAATTACGAATACGGTTTCCGTCTTTGGCTCCTTTCCAGCACGTAGTGCTCTCTTCCAATCCCCTTGGGATTCCAGAGCTATTTATTTGATTCTTGCTTGCAAAAACTGTAGTTGGTAGAGTTTATAATAGATACCTTTCTCGGCGATCAATTCCTCGTGCGTACCAACTTCTACTATCTCACCGCCCTGCACAACATAGATACGGTCCACATCCTTTATAGTACTCAGGCGATGGGCAATGATAATTGCTGTTCTGCCCTGCATCAACTTATTTAAACCATCTTGAATCAACAGCTCTGTTTCGGCATCGATGTTTGCTGTAGCTTCATCGAGCACCAAAATTTGCGGGTCAGAAGCAAGTGCACGAGTAAAGGACAAAAGCTGTCGTTCTCCAGTCGAAAAAGTAATCCCCCGTTCCGTGACATCTTCATCATACTTATTTGGAAACCTATTAATGAACTTATCAGCGTTTATGAGTGCCGCAATTTCTTGCACTTTTTCATCACTCAACGAGAAGTTCAAACGGATATTTGATTTAATGTCACCGGCAAAAAGGAAGATGTCTTGCGGCACCACACCTATTTGAGAACGAAGTGCCGGTAATGTTATGTCCTTAATATCAAAACCATCAATGAAGATCGTACCTTTTTGAACATCATAGAGTCTTGATATCAGATTGATAATTGACGTCTTACCAGAACCAGTTGGCCCGACAAATGCAACATGTTCGCCTGGGGCTACTTTGAATGAAACGTTCTTAATGACCCAGTCTTTATCGTATTTGAACCAGACATGTTTGAACTCAATTGCGCCTTGCATTTCTTTAAGGTCCCGAGCTTTCTGGCTAACAACAACCCCGGGCTTCTCGTCGAGGAGGAGAAAAATCCTCTCACTTGACGCCATGGCAGACTGCAATAGTGTATACGACTCGGTTAGTTCTCGAATCGGCCTAAAGAACATTTCAACATAACTAATAAATGCGACAAGTACACCTAATGATACTTTACCGGTTATTACCTGGCCACCACCGTAGTAGAGGACTAAACCGATGCCTATGGAACTAACGATTTCAATCAGCGGTCTGAAAAAGGACATGAGTATTACATGTTTCAGGTTAGCGGTCAAATATTCCTTATTTACCCCATCAAAACTTGCCAGGTTATCTTTCTCTTTTGTAAAAATCCTGATCACACGGATACCAGAAAGGTTCTCTTGAAATCGTGCATTCAACTTGGCGAGTTTGGCGCGGACTTGACGGTAGATGACACGTGCCCGAACTCTGAAATAGAATGTGACGATTAAAAGAACAGGGATAACAACAAAAGATATCAAAGCCAGTCGTATATTTATCATCATCATTATGACAATGATACCAACTAAGAGGAGTCCATCTTTAGTTAATCTGTCAAAAACCTGGGTAAATGCTTCATTGATCGCTTCGACATCATTCGTTGCCCTGGTTACAAGTCGACCAACCGGATTACGGTCGAAAAAGGCGAGGTGCAAGGACTGGAGTTTTGCAAAGACCTTAGATCTGATGGCATGCATGAATAACTGACCAGCATATTGAGAAAGGTAAATCTGAAAATAATTGGCGATTGCTCCAAAGAGTATGATCCCAAGAAAAATGAGAACGATTCTCAGTACCCCGCGTATGTCTTTGGACCGAAGTAAGGCTATATCGGATGATTTTAGGAGTTTTAGATTTGAATACTCAATGAGCACAAGATTGCCATATTCTTCGAACAGTTCGCTTCTTTGTGCAACCATGTCCAGTATTCGATCATCGACCTGATCTTTATTGAAATAATAGTATCGCTCTGAAGACAGTTTATGCTCTTTTTCCCAGTTACGGAGTAATACCACATTCATTTCCTCTAATTGTGCTTGGGTTACGAAAAAAGTGTTCTCTGCTATCTCAACAAGATCATGTCCAGCGTCAGTATCAGAAACCTTGCGCCCACTTTTGATTATATAATCATCAATGGCGATTTTTACTATGTAAGGATAGAGGATCTCCACCCCTGCGGCGAAGACCAAAAACACCGAAGCAATGATGAGGTACTTGAGATAAGGTTTCATAAAGCCGAAAAGTCGCTTTATGATATGGAAATCAAAAACCTTACCGATATCTTGTTCTTCTTGATAGTTGTCGTACATCATGTGCCATCCAATTTCATTTCAATCTGTTGTATCCTGAAAATATCGCGGTAAACACCTGCTTTCGCAAGTAGCTCCTCATGGGTTCCTTGTTCAACTACTTCGCCGTTATCAAAAACGATGATTATAGTAGCATCCTTGAGCACAAAGACGCGGTGGGAAATAACAATAGATGTTCGGTTTTTCAGCTCATGTTTGATTGACTCGAGTATTTTCAATTCGGTCTCCGCATCGACTGACGACACTGCATCATCAAGAATCAGGATTGGGCGTTTTAGTAATAAGGCTCGTGCAAGGGCAATACGTTGCTTTTGACCGCCGCTGAGGGTCACACCGCGTTCGCCAATACGCGTATCGAATTTATTGGGTAGTTGCATGATCTCATCGTATATTTGAGCAACGCGCGCAATATGTTCTATTTCTTCCTGGTTTACATCTCTGGTGCCAAAGATGATGTTCTCTTTTATGGTATCTGAAAAAAGAAATGTATCTTGCGGCACATAGGCAATATTTCTCCTCAAACTCTCGATCGTTAGATCCTTGATATCTTGACCATCAACTAAGATCTGTCCTTGTTGTGGTTCATAAAGACGAAGAATCAAATTAACAAAACAGGTTTTGCCAGAGGCAATCGGACCGGTTACCCCGATGAATTCCTTAGGCGCAATTGATAAGTTAATATTTTTCAACGCTGGTGTGTTCTTACCATAATATGTAAAGGTGATGTTTTTGAATGTAATAGCACCATTAACCCGCTCAATGTCTTTATTGCCACTGACAATATTAGGGCGTTTCTCAAAAATCTTATTGAGCCGACCCTGAGAAGCAGCGCCGCGCTGGAATAAGTTGATTGCCCAACCAATAGCGATCATAGGCCATACGAGTATTTGCAGGTAGGCAATAAAAGCTACAAAAGAACCTATCGATATTTGCCCGAATATGACGTACTTACCCCCAAGCCACAAAACAATGACTTGACCCAGGGCAGCCAGAAAAATAATGCTTGGGAAAAACATACCCCAGGCTCTGACTAAACTGAGGTTTTTCTTTACATATTCATGACTCAACCTATCAAACTTGTGGATTTCACCCTGTTCTTGAACAAATACTTTAATAACTCTCACCCCAGAAATGTTTTCACGCACACGTTCAGTTAAAACAGCAAAGGATTCTTGTACTTTTTCAAAAAGGTGGTGGATCAAACCTCCAAATTTAGTCGATATAATAGCGATAATTGGGAATGGGATGAGTGCATACAGCGTAAGTCTAAGATTAATGTTCACCATCATGCCTAAAGCAGCAACGCCGAGAATGAAAACGTCTATGAGAATGATAAAACCAAATCCAAGCGCCATCCTCACAGCATTGACATCATTGACCGCATGGGCCATGAGATCACCAGTCTTTTGCTGATCATAATAGGAAAAATCAAGCGTGAGTAAATGTTCATAGAGATCAGTCCTCAAGGAACGTTCAATGCGCCGCGACGAACCGATTATTAGGTATCGCCAGAAGAAACGACCTATGGCAATACCTATGGCGATCAGGATGATTAAAAAGAAATAAAACCCAAGATTTGATAGATCCGCAATACCAGTGGCAAGGTCATCGACCGCCCATTTTAGAATGCGCGGAATAATGAGCTGTAGTAAATCGATTACAATAAGTGCTAGCACACCAAATAGAAAGTGAAATTTGTATTGAACAAGATACTTTTTAAGCTTAAGCAACTCACGCATTCGAAAAGTATATACAGAATGGATATATTTTCAATCATTCTATTTCTCTTATTGAATTATCCGTGATTTTAGATATAATGAAAAGCCATGACAAAATATGATGTGGTCATTATCGGTGCTGGACCTATTGGTTCTTATACAGCATACCTTTTAGCTGATAAAGGCTTTGCGGTTTGTCTGCTCGACGAAAAGGCTGAAATCGGCAAAGATGTCATATGTGCAGGTGTAATTGGTAAAGAAGCCTTTACGCGTTTTGATCTACCGAGCAAGTCAATCCTGTCACGAATAGATTCTGCAACTTTCATTTCACCATCAAAGACAAAGCTTGAATACAACCCTAAAGAGGTATTTGCCTATATCGTAGACCGCGAAATATTTGATCGAGGTATACTCAAGTCAGCCCAGCGTGTCGGGGTTGATTTGCATCTCAAACAGCGAGTTACCAATATCGGAAAGAAATCATCTGGTTTTTATACGCTACTCACTAAAAAAAGAAAATACCGCGCGCGTGTCGTTGTCCTTGCCACGGGGATCAATTATGTACTGAATAAGAAAGCAGGTTTGGGTAAACCTGCTCAGTTTTTGTATGGCTCACAAATCGAATTACCTATATCATTTTCAAAATCAAATGTTGAGATCCATATTGGCACCAGTTTTGCACCCGGGTCATTCGGCTGGGTCATACCAGCCGGTGCAAATATCTCAAGGATCGGGATTCTCTTGAATCGAAAGACCAAACCGTGGCTAAAGAAAATGCTCGAGCACAGACTAAATATTTCAGTTGCCAAACTACGTGATGAAGAGTTGAAAACCAAGCCGATCGCATTTGGCCCTATCAAGCGTAGTGTCAAAGATAATATCCTTGCGGTTGGAGAAGCGGCCGGACAAATAAAGACAACCACTGGCGGCGGCATATTCTTCGGGCTCCTCTGTTCAGAAATCGCCGTGGAAAAAATCACCAACACCTTACGCAATAGCGCCAGTCTTTCAGACTATGAAACCACCTGGCGCAGCATACTGGCGTCTGACCTCGATATCGGTGTAGCCTTGAGAAAAACAGCTGCAAAACTCAGTGATGAAGACATTGAAAAACTTTTCCGATTTGTAAAGAAGAATCGCTTTTGGGTGAATTTCCTAATGCCGCGTATAAATTTTGACTACCACTCAAATTTAGTGTTCTTTTGTATCAAGAGTTTCGGCGCGTTAATGAAATTGGAAGAATAACAGAGACACGCCTTTGCATGCAAAGCTGAAGACACGCCTTCGGCTGGAGACACGTTCGTCTTTGACGAACTGAAGACACATCCGCCTACGGCGGACTGGAGACACGCTTCGCTGAAGAGCCTGATAAATCAAGCGACTACAATTGAATATGAAACGGAGTAGTTGTTTGATTTATCAAACACTGCCCGATGAATCGCCTGCCTGTGCCGGAACCACGGCAGACAGGGGCGACTACAAGTATCTTAAACAAAACTCCGTTAGAAGAAACAAGAAGTAAGACCCCGGTTAGAGATAAGCAAATACCTAAAATCCAAAATTACGAGCACGAAAAACGAATTACGAATACGGTTTCCGTCTTTGGCTCCTTTCCAGCACGCAGTGCTCTCTTCCAATCCCTTTGGGATTCCAGAGCTATCTGTTCGGTATGTGTATTGCTTTCTCATAGAAATTCTCCGCAGCTTCGTGGAGAATTTCAGTAAGTGTTGGATGGGGGTGTATTGATTCAGCGATGTCGGCAACTGACAAAGCATTGTCTATTGCCAGAATTCCTTCACCAATAAGGCTGGAAGATTCTGTGCCGAGGATGTGCAAACCAAACAGTGTGCCGTTCTCATCACCGACAATTTTCACCAAACCTTTGATCTCACCCATTGCCAGAGCCTTACCTGATGCCTGATAAGGGAATCTTCCGATCCTTACCTTCAACCCTTTATCGACCGCCTCTTTCTCGGTCATGCCAACTGAGGATAAAGGAGGGATAGTAAATACACAGGAAGGGATTACGCCTATTTTAAGCTGCTTGGTTTTTCCGCTAATTAATTCGGCTACTCCGGTACCTTGCTTTGTTGCCTTATGCGCCAGGAGCGGGTTGCCAACAATATCACCGATAGCATAAATATTTGGGATGCTGGTTTGAAGGTTACGGTTGATTTTAATGAATCCTTTATCATCAGTTTCAATGTCTATACCTTGAAAGGCTGTCTGAAAAGGTTTGCGTCCGACCGTGACCAGGATTTTATCAAAGCTCTCTTCTAATGCCGCGTCTTGCTGTTTTATCTTCACATGACATTTTGCATGCGCTATGTCACATTTTGCAACCTGTGAACCCAGATATATGCTTATGCCGCTCTTTTGCAGGATCTTATGGAGATTGCTGCAGAGTTCGCTTTCCATGCCTGGAAGAATCTGGTCCATAAGCTCAACGACTGTAACCTTACTGCCCAGACGTGAGTAGATCGTAGCCATTTCAAGACCTGATGCACCAGCACCAATGACAAGTAAAGTTTCAGGTATTTCAGGCAGTTCAAGGGCATCATCAGTATTAATAATGTACTTGTGATCAAACTCCAAGCCAGGCAGACTGGTTTGTTCAGTACCCGTTGCAAGGACAATTTTATCAGCTTCAAAAGTCTCTGCATTGCCGTCATTTTCCACACCTACCTTATGTTCAGAAATTACTTTAGCAAAACCTTCTTTATACTCGACATTGTTAGACTTAAATAGAAACCTAACACCTGTTCGCAATCGTTTAACAATGCCATCTTTCCAGGCTCTCAAGCCTGGTATATCTATACCCTGTTCATCAATCTTAAAGCCCATTTTCTTTGCCTTTTTGAAATTGTCAGTCATTTCTCCTGCATAGGAAAGGGCTTTGGTTGGTATGCATCCCCGATTAAGGCAAAGACCACCGAGTTGCTTGGCTTCAATAATGAGGACTTTTTTGCCGAGCTGACCGAGTCTAATGGCACAGGGATAACCTCCAGGTCCTGCACCAATGATGATTACGTCGTAATGTGGGTTCATATGGTTCTATTATATTGAAGTGTGGTTGTAAGTCAACAAAAACCGTTGCGAGCGTTTTGATCGATGGTTGAATCCCAAGGGGATTGGAAGTTAGCACTACGTGCTGGAAAGGAGCTGACGCTGGAAGTTAGCACTGCGTGCTGGAACAGCTTTAATCCCCTTCATTTCAAATTATTCCATACGAAGTATCCCTTCCATGCGTAGCATCATTTCTCCCTACGCTCCGTTTCTCCCAGTCTCCGTTTCACCGTTTCTCCGATACTCCCATGCTCCGTTTCTGTTTGTTCCCGCACCCAGTGCCATCCTTTCTACTCCCTACTCTCTCCAACGAAGCGTGTTCATTTTGCTTGTCTTTCTAAGAAACCTAACTTCACACCGCGCTTTTCCCAGCAGCTCTTGAATGTAATGAGAAACGAAAAAATGATGAGTTTTATGTCCAGCCATAAATTCTTTGTTTTGATATACTCCAGATCAAATTTAAACTTCTGCATACGCGTCAAGTCACGCGGCGCGTACACTTGAGCAATACCAGTAAGCCCGGGAAGAACTTTTGCTCTATCCTTATATCCTGGTATCTCACAGATGTGTAGACTATTACAATCACCACATACTTCGATCTCAGCTGGCAAAAGTGGTCTCGGACCTACAAAACTCATATCACCTTTCAAAATATTCAGCAATTGAGGCAATTCATCAAATGCGGTCTTTCTCAAACACCTGCCGAATTTCGTAATGCGAGAATCATTTTGTGAAGCTTGTCTGCTTACTTTCTCTTTCGACGCTGACTCTACCATTGACCGAAACTTGTAGGATTTGAAGATTCGACCGGCTTTGCCAATTCGCTCTTGCTTAATGAGTATTGGAAAGCCATCTTCGATAATAATACATATAGATATCAATACCCAAAACCATGAGGAAATTACTAATCCAGTAATTGCCAGGGATATATCGAAGAGTCTCTTCACGAGTAATCTTGTGATGGACGTCTACAACTTCACACGCTGTTGCAGCCGATGTGAACGGATCGCTGCTAACGCCACACGCAATGACAGTAAACCTTCGCGTGCAGTTACTACCTCTGCCTTTTTTCCTCGAATGTAATCGGTAAAGCTTTTGATTTCTCGTTTGAGCGGTTCTTCTTTCCTGAGGCTTATCTCTTCGATATTTACTATTTCAATATCCTCACCATGACCTCTTTTGTAGATCTTTAGGGTTTGATTCATGTAGCTCAACTCAGCATAACCTTTAATGCCGGTAAGTGTCAGCTCCCTCACTTTGACCGGAGTTATCCAGTTAACCTGGATTATGACATCAACACCATTATAATTCAAAAAAATATCTGCGTAATCAAACCTCTTGCTATTGAGCGCCTTACCGGCACGTGCATACACGCTCTGTGGTCCTTTCTCCAGGATGAAACTGCATACATCAATGTCATGTACTGCCAGGTCCACAATAACGTCCGTATCAGTTGTCTGGGGCGGATACAAACCGACTCTTTTCGTGTTCATTGCGATGATTTTGCCAAACTTCTTTAAAGAAACAAGATTTTTCAACCTTGCCACAACCGGGTTAAATCTCTCAATATGGCCAACACAGACCGCGACATTAGTCTTTTCGCTCTGTTTAATGATCTTCTGAGCCGATGCAACAGATTCGGCTATTGGTTTCTCGATAAGTACTGGGACTCCATGGTCAATACACGCGAGTGCCACATCTTTGTGCATTGAAGTAGGAACCGCAATCGTCGCGGCATCCAAATTCTCGGCAGCCAGCAGCTTCGAGATATTGTCATAGTATCGACAGTTAAATTTCCGTGCAATCCTGCGTCCATTATTCTTATTAGCATCGACAACAGCAACGAGGTCTACGCCTTCAATTTCCGAGTAAACCCGCGCATGGTGCTTGCCCATATTGCCGACACCAATAACCCCCACATTTATTCTCTTATTCATGACCTTCAATACCTTTTATCTATGCGAAATATAATACACAAAAAAAACGCCCTGTCAACGACAAGGGGGAAAGTATGGGAGTATCGGAGTAACGAAGAAGATACAAATACCTAAAATCCAATATTACGAGCACGAAAAACGAATTACGAATACGGTTCCCATCTTTGGCTCCTGGTAGTCGCTCCTGTCTGCCGTGGTTCCGGCACAGGCAGGCAATTTATTGAGCAGTCTGATAAATCAGACAACTACAGCTGTAAAGGCAAACATATGATGTTCAGTCATTAAGTAACTGAGTAAAGCAGTAATTGAGTAACTGAGTTATTCAGGCTGTTGAAAAAGTCATTTTTCACTGGAGTAGAGCCTGTCTGCGTGCCTGCCTGAGCGAAAACGCTCGCAGTCAGGCGAACGCACAGGCAGGCATTTATGCTCGCCCCGTTAAATAAAGGCATAGCAAAATGTTTTTGGTATACTGAAATTAGTATTTAAACGGGGCTCGTGAAAACTGATGAAATTTCATTGCTTTTGACG
>Ga0209986_10002639_pt1 | contig 16257 bp, 17 predicted proteins | sample BlataG_FD_183168 | JGI IMG/M metagenome (GOLD analysis project Ga0209986, IMG submission 183168) | Deep subsurface microbial communities from Black Sea to uncover new lineages of life (NeLLi) - Black_00105 metaG (SPAdes) (version 2) | ecosystem: Environmental > Aquatic > Marine > Oceanic >...
ACTTTACCCAAACCAGTTATAGCCCGTGTAAATGGTTACGCGATCGGAGGAGGCCATGTATGGCATGTTGTCTGCGATCTCAGCATTGCGGCAGAACATGCGCAACTTGGACAAGCTGGACCGCGCGTAGGTTCCTTTGATCCCGGATATGGAACTGGTGATTTAATCCGTGCTGTTGGCGTCAAACGTGCTAAAGAGATTTGGTATCTTTGTCGTCGATACACCGCTCAACAAGCCTTAGAAATGGGACTTGTTAATAGAGTTGTACCCATAGAAAAATTAGATGAAGAAGTAAATATCTGGTGTCAGGAAATATTGGAAAAGAGTCCGACAGCTTTGAAAATGCTGAAGTATGCGTTTTTAGCAGAGACCGATGGAACGACCGGCATCACGCAATTAGGCGTTGGGGGTTTGTCTCTCTATTATAACACCAACGAAGCCGTAGAAGGAAAAGACGCATTTTTAGAAAAGCGTAAAGCCGATTATATGAAATTTAGGAAGAGTTGAGGCTTAAAATGGATGTTAAAGATGTGTGCGTAATTGGTGCTGGTGTAATGGGTTCAGGAATCGTACAATTACTGGCCACTTATGGATATAATGTGACCTTAGTTGATGAGAATGAGCAAATCTTAAATAAAGCAAAAAATGCGATTGAAAAGAATTTAGAAAGGTTTTTTGTCGCTAAAAACAAAATCAGTAAAGAAGAAGCAGAGAAATACCTTAACAGAATTCATTTATTTGTAAATAAAGATGAAGCTGTTAAGGGTGTACAATTGGTAATAGAAGCGGTGTTTGAAGATATGAATTTGAAAAAGAGATTGTTTGCTGAATTAGATTCAGTTTGTGATAGGGAAGTGATTCTTGCTTCGAATACATCGTCCTTAAGCATCACAGAAATAGCTTCTGAATCAATACATCAAGATAGAATAGTAGGAATCCACTTTTTTAATCCAGCAACCGTCATGAAATTAATTGAATTAATTAAAGGCAAAAATACATCAGAAAAAACCTTAAAAATCGCAAAGGATTTTTCCGAAGGATTAAAAAAAACTGTAGTAATAGTAAATGATTCTCCTGGTTTTGTTACTTCGAGATTAATATATGTAATGTGTAATGAAGCTATTAATATGAAACTCGAGGGAATTGCAAGCACAGAAGATATTGATACTGCTTGTAAGTTAGCTTTTAATTTTCCTATGGGTCCATTGGAGCTTAGCGATCTGGTTGGATTAGATATTTACGATCATATTGGCAATTATTTAACCAATGAATTCGGAGAAAAGTATAAACCTAGCCCGCTTTTAAAAGAAATGGCAAAAGATAGTTTATTAGGAAGAAAAACAAAGAAAGGATTCTACAATTATTAATTTTTTTTTACTCTAAATTTCTAAATTTATATTATTTTAACTCTTCTCGTGCGATTACTAAGTTCTGAATTTCAGAAGTACCGCCACCAATCATAAAGAATTTAGCATCTCTCATATATCTTTCAACAGAGTATAAATCTGTGTATCCGATTCCTCCATGAATTTGAACTGCTTCCGATGTGATTTCAACCGCTGCTTTACTTGAGAAAGCTTTTGCCATTGAAGCTTCCTTTATTATATTTTTATTCATTTCCGCTAACTTTGCTGCACTATAAGTCAATAATCGAGCAGCTTGTAATTTTGTTGCCATTTCAGCTAATTTTAACTTAATTAATTGAAAGGCAGAGATTGGTTTATCAAATTGAATCCTGTTCTTTGCATAGCGTTTAGAATCCTCTAATGCAGCCATAGATAAACCATTACATTCACAACTTAATGTTATTCTTTCAATATTAAAAGTATTCATTAAACTTTGAAAGCCCATTCCTTTTTCACCAATGAGATTATATTCTGGAACTTCTACATTTTCAAGTCGAATTACTCCATTATATAAGCCATTTATTCCCATTAATTCATAGGGATTCTCTACATGTAAACCCGGTGTGTCTTTTTCTACTAAGAAAACACTCATTCCATTACGAGGGTTACCTTTCTTACTTGTAATGCACCAAACAAAATAATAATCCGCTATCCCTGCGTTTGTTATAAATTTCTTAGAACCGTTTAAAACATAATTCTGTCCCACTTTTGACGCACTTGTCTTAATTCCTGCCACATTTGAACCTGCCTCTTCTTCAGTAACACAGATACTACACAATTTTTCTCCAGTTGCTACTTTTTTCAAAAACTTTTCTTTTTGAAAATCTTTTCCATATCTATAAAGAAGAAATCCATTTAATATACAAGGTGTACGAGTTACTGATATAGCTACATTGATTTTTGAAATTTCTTCGGTTATCATACAATGTGCAATCAAGCCTAAATCTGAACCACTATAATTTTCTGGAATTAAAGGTCCAATTAAGCCGTTCTTTCCTAATTTTTTGATTAAAGCGATAGGTATTTTATTATTTTTATTGATTTGGTTTTTTATTGGTTCTAATTCTTTCCTTAATAATTTTCTTACATCTTCTCGTAAATTATAGTGTTTCTCAGAAAAAAATAAATCATTCATTTTAGTTTCTCTAATTTGGTTTTTCTATTGTGAATACTATAAAATTATTTTTTAATTATTTAAGTAGTAATAAAGAGTTTTTTTTCTTTTCTTTTCTTATCATTTTTACTATAATCAAATTTTATTTAAGTGATTTTAATGTCTAATAAAGAAATTATTTGTGAAAATTGCGGAGAAAATCCCAATGATCGTATTTATGAGTGTTATGAATGCTACAATCAAATATGCGATAATTGTGCAAATATCTGTAAACATTGCAACGAAAGTTTCTGTGATGGATGTTATCACGATCATAAAAAAGCTTGTAAATAAATGAAAGGAAGTTACATTCTTGTACTATTTCTATCTAAGAAAATTAAAATTGAAATTGGCGCATTAGGGGCTTTATCATTCTCCAAAGGTTATTACCTCTATGTGGGTTCTGCAATGGGAATTATTGGGTCATCAACCTTAGAAAATCGTGTTAAGAGACACCTTATTGATTCTGCTAATAAAAAAATTCACTGGCATATTGATTATCTACTAGACGATGATCATTTCTTAATAACTAAGTTATATATTGTTCCTTCATTAATGAGACTAGAATGTGTTATTGCTCGAGATATAAAGGAGGTTTCAGATTCGTTTATTAAAAATTTCGGTTCTACCGATTGTTCCTGTAAGAGTCATTTGTTTTACTTTAAGGATTTTAGAAAATTTATGTGATAAAAAGAGATGGCCCTAGAAATCCTAAAATAATGGATAATGTTATAATTATAAAAATTTCGATCATTATTCCAGACTTCTTATATTCCCTTACTGGAAGCCAAAAAAATAGTTTGTTTCTTACCCAATGAACAGTCCGATGTAAGTAATATTTTTCACCCCATTTGGATTCCGGATTTTTTTCTCTTTTCTTATTATGAATTGGTCTTAAAATTAGCCAATCCCAAATATCAATTATATTAGCAATTAACATCCCTAACCAATAAGGAATAATGAAAATGAAGAAAGATATAGCAGATAATAAATAAATAATATAATGCCAAATGATCCAAAATTTGTCTCCTTTTTGCCTATCAGGCGTATGATAAGTAATTATCGAAAGAGCATCACAAAATATATGAGATAGGTAGGCAAAAAGGATGGTACAAACAATATTTAACGGAAAAAGTAAAAATGTAAAACATAAAATTTGTATTATGACTCCAATTAGGTTGTGGGTTATTAATTCCAATATATTCTCTTAAAAAGTTCAATTCAGATATTTTTCAAAATGAAATAAAATTCTTAAAATTTTTTAACTTTGTAATTGAATTTTACATATTAGAAATCAATCTTAAAATTTTATAAGTGTTAAAAAATGGGTATGTTAGATGGAAAAGTTGCCATTATTACTGGCGCTGGTCGCGGTTTAGGACGTGAAGAAGCGCTAGCTATGGCAAAAGAAGGTTGTAACTTAGTGATAAATGATTTAGGTGCGGCATTTGACGGAACGGGCAATAAAGCCCAGGTAGCTGATATAGTTGCGGAGGAATGTAAAAAATTTGGCGTTAAAGCGGTAGGAAATTACGATTCCGTAACAGATTTTAATAAAGCAAAAGGGATGATAGATCAAGCAGTTTCGGAATTTGGAAAATTAGATATCATTATTAATAATGCGGGTATCCTACGTGATAGAATGATTTTTAACATGACAGAGGAAGAATTTGACGGCGTCATCGCGGTCCATCTTAAAGGCACATTTAATATGGTTAGACACGGAGCAGAATACTTTAGGAAGAGAGGCAAAGCAGAACCTAAGTTAAAAACCTTTGGAAGAATTATCAATACAGCATCAGATGCAGGATTACTAGGTAATATAGGACAAGCTAATTATGGTGCTGCTAAAGCAGGTATTGCGGCGTTCACATTAATTGTGGCAGATGAATTAAAAAAATATGCTACGGTTAACTGTGTTGTACCAATGGCTAGAACTAGGCTTACAACTGATGCCACGCCTAAAATGGTAGGCGTTATGAGTTCTAAATCAAAAGGAGGAATGGATGTGTTTCATCCATCGCATTTTGCTCCACTAATCGTGTTTTTAGCTTCTGATGACGCTAGAAGAATCAGTGGTGAAGTATTTAGAGCTGCTGGAGATAAGGTTTGGGTTTATCGTGGATGGCATACAGTCAATCGTATTGATAATAATGGAGCCCCTTTTACACCTCAAATACTTGCTGAAAGATTCAGATCAGACTTAATGAAAGGATTGCCTCAAAAACCAGCAATAACTGGAGTTGCAAGTGAACTCTTAGATTTATAACGAGAATAAATTTGGATAACTTATATTATTTTTTTTTATTTTTCTTTTTTAAACTTAATTTTTAATTAGTAATTCAATTTATTAGTAATCTCTTCGAATACATGATAGATTATCATTACTACTTTATCAAAATCTTTATCGGATAAATCGATATCGCTTTTTTTTAGAGTATTTAGAAGATATTCTAACTTATCCAACCCGATTTCAAGGTATTGGTTTTTTTTGCTAATATTAGATTTTTTTATATGACTTTTTAAAAAAATTATCTCGCTAAGAAGAATATTTACAAACTTTTCTCTTCTCGGTTCAAAAAAATCGGAATATTGCCATTTTATTACTTTACTCATATCTTTTACACATTTCATTTATTCTTAGTTTAGAAAATAGAGTAGTATATTAATCTCTTAGAGAGACCAGTTTTTGATTCAACTTATAAGATATAAAAGGAAAAAAATGAATAATTAGTTCAAAAAAAAGCTTAATTACTTAATCTGTGAAAAGGAGGTTTTAGCCCTTCAGGAAACGGAGTGATGTATGGATCGTCTTTATGTGTATTTTCGTGTTCGTTACATGCTTTTTTAACTAATTCTGGGTTTCCCATAAATTCCAGACTAGATAAGGCTAATATTTTTGCTGCTGTTAACATCCCTTTATGCCCAATACTCATCCCGGAGGTCGCTACAGTCTGCCAAGAATGCCCTGGAGACCCCATAATCTCGCAAGCAGTAGTAAATTCACCAAGGGGTACTTTCCAAGAAACATCTGCCACATCTGTGGAACCTGGCATTACTTTACCTTTTCCAATTGGGGGAACTATGATTTTGTTCAAGGGTTGGTTTAGAATTGCTTTAGCCATCTCCATCATTTCAGGAGGTATCAAACTAAAATAGCCTTCCATTGAATTCTCTGGTAGTGACTTTTTAAGTTGATTTGCAAACGCAATATCGTCCTTGTTAAATCTTGGAGTACCTACTGTTTTCATGGAATTTGAAATCACATCGTCGACTACTTGATTATACCTTGTATTGTATGTGCCGCTTAAAAAATCGATTTCCATTGAAGTTTCGGTCATCATTGTTGCGCCTTCAGCTATTTTAATAAGCCTTTTATATAAAGCTTCTACTTGGTGGCGTTTTGGAGCACGCACAAAATAATGCACTTCTGCTTCTGCTGGAACCACATTTGGAGCTCCACCACCATTTGTGATTACATAATGTAATCTTGCCTCAGAGATCATATGTTCGCGCATAAAATTAGCTCCAATATCCATTAACTCAACAGCATCTAAAGCGCTTCTACCATTCTGGGGGTCTCCCGCAGCGTGAGCAGTGCGTCCATGAAATTTAAAAACGACTGAATTCATTGATAAGGCACTCATCAAGTTTAACATGTTTAAAAACCCAGGATGCCATGTCAATGATATATCAACATCTTCAAATAATCCTTCTCTTATCATGTAACCCTTTGCATTAAAAGTTTCCTCTGCAGGACAACCGTAATAACGGATAGTTCCCTTTACTTTACCTAAATCAATCGCTTCTTTAACTGCTAACACCGCTCCTAACGATCCTACCCCTAATAGGTTATGACCGCAACCATGACCTGGTGCACCTTCTATTAAAGCTTCCCGAAAGGGTTGTGCTTTTTGACTGAGTCCCGGTAAGGCATCATATTCTCCTAGAATCCCAATAACTGGCTTCCCCTCTCCATAATCAGCGTAAAAAGCAGTTGGCATTTTTGCAACTCCCCTTTTTACTGCAAAGCCTGCTTCGTCAAGTGTTTTTGCTAGTAAATTTGAAGATTTAAATTCTTTTAAACTTAACTCTGCGAACTCCCAAATCTGATCGCTGATATCAATCAATGAATCTTGGTTAGCTTTTACCCATTTAATAGCTTGTTTAAACATAAATAACCAAAATGTATATTTATTAATAATTTTTATTTTTTTTTTTAAAAAAAGAAATTAGACTTATAACTTCATACTACTTGAAGATACTTTAAGGAGTTGAGAAGGTTATATATGTGGGTAAATAAATTGGCTTTTTTGGCTTTAAACTCTTTATTTCTTCGTTTAGTTTCTTCATCATAATCGTTCCTGATCCAAATTTTAAAAACGCCATTGATTTAAATGCTTTAATTAAATCAATGTCACTATGACAAGAATTATAAATTAAGACTCCGATATACCTTCTAGTAGCGGCTTTTAATAACTTATCGATTAGAAAAATATATCCAAAATGCAAATCTCGCTTATTCTTAAATTGACTTTTATCTAAAAATACTTCGTGAACAATCCCAATTCTAATTTTAAGATTATATTTAAATGAATATAGATTTCTATGAGTTATTACGGCACCACCTATTATTTCTTTCTTTTTTCGTATGATTATATAGGTAGGTTTGAGTCTTTCTGCTGGTACATCAATCCGTGCCCAAGAAACTTTATTTTTATCATATGACGTAACACCAGTGTAAAACTTTTTAATAATTTTGTTCGCAGCGTTCATGTACTCAAAATGCTTATTATTAACAATCTCGTAAGAAATATTATTAAAATTATTGCTTAGTTTCATATGGATTCTATAAATAAAGCGTGGAAAATACGAAATAACAAAAAAAATTGGAAATAATGAAGCAAATTTTTTAAGATCAGTAAACAATTTAAATAAATTTGGAAAATTAACCAGCATAAGTTCTCCATCAACATCAACATAGCCGAATTTCAAGTAAATCTTTGATCTAGCAAATCCCTTATAATCTGCTATTAAAATTGAAAGATCACAATTTCTTTTTTTCATATATTTCATAGCCATTTCCATTAGATTAGTAGCAATTCCTTTACGGGTATAATCGGGATGGCAGGAAACATCGTTGATATCTCCAATTAAATAATTTTTAGAATTGAAAATGATGTCTTCAACTAAATTAACATGAATTGCCCCCACTATCTTATTTTTTTCAACATCTTCAGCAATTTGAATCATATCTGGTTCAAAATAGGGTGACTTGACATATCTCCAATTCCATTCTTCAGAAGTTCGAACAATGCCCACCCCATTCATTTGAAAAGCTCGATTGAATAGATCTGCTAACTGTCCGTCATCGCCTTTTTTGTAATGACGATAAATAATATTTACCATTATCTAAAACTCTTAAAAGTCAACTATAAATTAAAGATAAAATTTTACACTTAAATATAATAAAACCGTAAATATCTATTAAAATAATTTACTTAATTAATTTTTATATAAAATAAAAAAACTATGATGAAACATGAGTGATGAGAAATTAATTACTAAAGGAGATCAGCTGCAAAGAAAAAGATATTATTGGATCGATCATGCACGAGGGTTTATCATGATCCTACTTGTGATCACTGAATTTCTACCTTATGCTATTCGAACTGGAAGTGAAATTGCTCGATTCTTTTTAGCTCACCCCCTGAATCAAAGAACAGTTGAGTTTATGAATTTTTATGATGTTGGCGCTCCTGCTTTTATTTTTATAATGGGGTTACTCATGCCATTGTCCTTTTTACACAGAAAAGAGAGAGATGGCGTAAGTAAGGCCGTCAAACACATGACTATTCGTTATGGGATAATCTTGGCTCTGGGATTCCTTGTAATTCTAATCGATCACGGCGAATTTATAACAATTGATGGTATTATTATTTGGGATGTTTTACCAACGCTAGGGCTTGTAGGTTTAATAACAATACCATTTCTGTGGTTAAAACCAAAGGGACGTGCTATCGTAGCTACGGTTTTATTAATATTCTATCAAATTATGCTTCTTTATGGTGGATGGCGAGAGTACGCTATTACATCTATTCACGGTGGCATTTTTGGTACGATATTTGGATTTTCTGCTATTATGATTTACGCAACCTGTTTAGGTGAAGTATTGTTTATAAGTGAAGAATATACTGATAAGAAGAAATATCAAATTTACTTAATTGTAGGGATTACTGCTTTTATAGGTGGTTTATTACTTTGGTTATTACCTGGATGGTATCCAAATAAACGTCAAGTAACTTTAACATATATTTTAATTAGTTTAGGGGGCTCAATCTTAATATCCTTTCTTTTTATTGGTATTGACAAGAAAGTCCAGAAACCAATATTCATTCTAGATAGTTACGGAAAATCTCCATTTATAATTTATATTATTGCGGTTGTACTGGAATTCATAATAAGTGATATAATTGGTTTAGATATGGATTTTCTGATTTTCACGATAATGGTTATTGTTATGACGCTCATTGCATTATTACTTGATAAGCGAGGAAAAATAATAAAATTATAATTTCTAAATCTTAATCCTCTTAACTTTTTTTTCACTAATTCCAAAATTTTTATACTTAAATAACATTAAATCTTAAATATCAATAACAAGATTAATTCTGAAATTATAATAAAAATAAAAATCAAAATAATTCTGAAATAAAAAAAAATAAAAAAAAATTATAAACTAAAGTGAATTAAATGAGTGAAGAAAGGATTCAGGAAATTCTAGAAAGCCTTAAAGCGATAAAGGGTGTATATGGTGCTGCGATAATTGAAAAATTTGGTTTAATAAAAGGTATAGTGCATTACCTGGTTGGGTCGACCCAGAATCAGTGGCAGCAATGGTCACTCTTATTCTTAAAGCCTCTCAAAGAGCAACGAAGGAACTTGAACAAGGACATTTTTTTAACGCTATAATTGAAAGTGCTAAAGGTAAAATACTATTTTCGGAAGTTGGAGGAAATATTTTAACGGTAATTACGAATACAGATGCAAAACTAGGTATCATTAATTTAAAGTTAAAAGCAGCAGCAGCAGCTCTTACGAGTCTTCTTTAGCATCTTATTCATTTATCTACTTTTTTAAGATTTCCCTAGTAATTCTAATATTATTTTTCTTGTTATTTTAGGATCTGCTTGTCCTTTGGTTTTTGCCATAACCCTACCAATTAAAGCTTCTAAAGCTTTAAGGTTCTTATGAAAATCTTTAACGACATTTGGATTTTCTTCAATAACGGCTCTACATAACTTTTCAATGATTTTTTCATCATAAATTCTCTTTTTCCCCTTTTTTTTAATAATTTGAGAAAGTGATGTCCCTTTCATCATTTCATCAATGTAGGTCTTTGCTATTTTTGTTGTAATTTTACCATTTCTGATGTTTTTGATTAAATCTACTATGTGTTTAGGAGTAATTTTTATATTTTTAATCGTTGTATTATTCTCGTTTAACCATCCGGAAATATTGTTCATTAACCAATTGCAATACTGTTTGTACTCCTTATAACCAAATGAGGGATCTGAGTTCGCACCGTTTTCATAAAAATCTGCGATCTCTTTATCTAAAACTAAGTTTTCAGAATCAAATTCAGATAGCATATATTCTCTGCGAAGCCTTAAGGCTCTTTCATTTGGCATTTCTGGTAGTTTTTCTTTAACTTTCTGAATAAAAATATTATCTATTTCTAATGGAACTAAATCTTGCTCGGGGAAATAACGATAATCTGCTTCAAACTCTTTTGATCGTAATGATATCGTGATTTTTCTTTTATCGTCCCAATGTCTAGTTTCTTGTATTAATATTTTTCCTCTTTTAAGCGCGTTTCTTTGCCTTATAATTTCATAACTTAATGCACGTTCAACTTCTTTGAAGCTATTGATATTTTTAACTTCACTACGTTCATTTCCTTTTATAGAAATATTTGCGTCAACTCTAACGGAGCCTTGAAGGTCTAAATCTGATATATCCGTATATTGAACGATCGATTTTAATTGTTTTAGAAATTCTCTTGCCTCTTCTGGAGTGTCAATAACAGGTTCGGACACAATTTCGATCAAACAAACACCAGAGCGATTATAATCTACTAATGTGAATGGTGAAGTTGCTATACTTCCTTTATGTACTAACCTAGCAGGATCCTCTTCTATATGAATTCTATTTAGCACGACTTCTTTTTTGTGGTTATTTACTCTAATGGTGATTTTTCCGCCATCCGCAAAAGCTTTGCCTCCCGCTTTGTTATATTGCGTAATCTGAAATCCTTTTGGGAGGTCTGGATAATGGTAGTTTTTTCTAAAGAACCAAAATTTATGATTGATTTTACAATCTAGGGCTAGAGCTAATCTAGTTGCAAATTCAACTACTTTTTTGTTAACTACTGGAAGCGAACCTGGTAAACCAATACATATAGGGCATACAAATGTATTAGGCTCTGCTCCACGATATTTAGTGCTACAACTACAAAATAGCTTTGTTTTGAGATTTGTCAATTGAATGTGAACTTCTAAACCTATAATCACATCATTATTTTGACTACTCAAATTATTTACCTCCGCTTACAACAGGCGTGATTTTTCGATAAACTTTAAGTTCTTGTTCAAGTTGATAACCTATGTTGAGTATACCTTTTTCATCAAAGTAATCCCCGATTATTTGAAAACCTATAGGTAAATTATTACTATCAAAACCACATGGGATTGTTAACGCTGGGATACCCGCAAGATTAACAGAGCAAGTTAATATATCTATTATATACATTTGCAGCGGGTCATCAATTAACGCTCCAGCTTTGAATGCTGTTGAAGGCATTGTTGGGCAAACGATAGAGTCACACTTTTTAAAGGCTTCGATAAAATCGTTTTTTATCAAAGATCTAACTTTTAGCGCTTTAATATAGAACTTATCGTAGTACCCCGCAGATAACGCATAGGTTCCTAAGAAAATTCTCCGTCTTACTTCTGGACCAAAATATTCCCCTCTTGTTCTACTAAATACTTCGAAAACATCACCAGAAGGGTCCTCGCTCATGTTTCCATATCTCAAACCATCAAATCTCGCTAAATTCGAGCTTGCTTCGCACATACAAAGTAAATAATATGTCGCAATTGTGTATTCGAGATGTGGAATTGTCACTTCAACGATTGTCGTTCCTAAACTTTCCAATTTTTCGATTGATTTTTTAACAGAGCTTTTTACTTCATTATCAATCCCTTCATCGAAAAATTCTTTTGGAACTCCAAGTACTTTTTTCTCAATGGGATTTTTGATTTCTTCTGTATATTTATCTACTTTAATGTCTACTGAGGTAGAATCGAGTGGATCTTTACCTGATATTATTTCAAGCATTAACGCTGAATCGTAAACACATTTAGTAATGGGACCAATTTGATCCAATGAATTTGCAAAGGCAACTAATCCATATCGTGATACTCTACCATAAGTAGGTTTCAATCCCACAACTCCGCAGAAAGATGCTGGACATCTAATACTACCGCCTGTATCGCTCCCTATCGCAAAAATAGCCTGTCCCGATGCGATAGCTGTAGCACTCCCTCCGCTCGATCCTCCCGGTACTCTAGATAAATCCCAAGGGTTATAGGTGGGGCCATAGCAGCTCGATTCTGTAGAACTTCCCATTGCAAATTCATCCATATTTGTGTTTCCAATATGAATTGCTCCTTCTTGTTCCACCAATCGTTCAATGACGAAAGCATTATATGGAGGGCGATATTGCCTTAGTATTTTTGAACAACAAGTCGTAGGAAAACCCTTTAAGCAGATCAAATCTTTATTTGCAAAAGGTAATCCATAAAGCCTCCCAACTTTTTGACCTTTTTGTATTTTTATGTCGTATTCTTTTGCTTTTTTAAGTGCTTTATCTTTAGATAGTTTAACAAAAGAATGAATAAGATTATCAGTTGTCTCAATTCTGTCAAATGATGTTTGAATTACATCTTGAATGGTGATTTCTCTATTTATTACTTTTTCAATTAATTCATATCCCATGTAATTATAGAGTTCCATTTCAACAAACCATCCTTATAAATAATTTAGAATCAGTGTTTCTTAAATAATTCATCTAAAATAATTGTTGATTTCTAAAAAAATAAAATTATGGCGTTTTTCTAAGCATAGTTCGAGGGAAAGGAATGGCGTCTTTAATGTTATCTAACCCACACATCCATTGAACGACCCGTTCCACGCCTAATCCATAACCTGAATGAGGAACACTGCCATAACGCCTTAAAGCAAAATACCAGTCATAAATTTCTGGATTTTCGCCTTCTGCTTTTAATCTCTTTTTCATGTCGTCAACTAATAAACTTCTTTCCGACCCACCAATAATTTCACAATATCCTTCTGGAGCTAACATGTCAAAGCATAATGCTTCTTTGGGATTATCTTCGCTGGGTGGTTTATAAAAACCCATAATTTCCGTAGGATAATGGGTGACGACTACAGGAACCTTAAAATGTTCAGCTATTTTTGCCTCTTCCATGGTTCTTAAATCCTTACCCCAAGGTACATTCATTTGGTATTTATCATTAAGGATATCTAAAGCTTCTGCATATTTAATTGTAGGATATTCCGCTTTCGCATAATATTCTAGCAACTTAATGTCTCTCTCTAAAATTTCAAGTTCTTTCTTGTTATGTTTTAAAACTTCTTGTGTAATAAACCTAATTTCGTCTTTAGCAACTTCTGTAACTTCGTCAAGCGTCATCCAAGCAGCCTCCATTTCTGCCATCCAAAATTCTGCTAAGTGTCTTGATGTTTTTGACCTTTCGGCTCGAAAAGTTGGGCTCATATTATATATTTTTCCTAAGGAAAAGATCCCGGCCTCAGCGTATAATTGCCATGTTTGACTTAGATACATTATATCTTCAAAATATTTAACTTCAAACAATGTTGAACCGCCTTCAGATTGGCTAGGTTGGAAAATTGGTGCGTCAAATTCGTAATAACCGAGACTCCTAAAAAATTCGTGAATAGCTCCAACAACTGTGTGTCGAATTTTTAAGACTGCGTTCAATTTTCTAGACCTTAACCATAGATGTCGATTATCATATAAGAGCTCAGGGGATTGATGTTCTGTAATGGGAAAGGGTTCGGCAATTTGGATAATTTCCATGTCCGATACAGAAACTTCAAATCCGGTGGGAGCCCTTACATCCTCCTTTAATTCGCCTGAAATTTTAATTGAAGATTCAATTGTTAGCTTTTCAGCTTTTTCAAAGAGTTCTGCATTTTTGCTTTTAGAGATAACACACTGTATTATGTCAGATTCGTCCCTTAAAACAATAAAAACGAATTTATTTGACGCTCTTTGTCTAAATACCCAACCTCTCAAATATACATTAGTCAAATCCTTTTTCAGAGCTTCATCAATGGTAATATATTTGGATTCCTTCATTTTCGATTATAAGAGAATAGTAGATAATTTAAAAAAATTATATTTATAAAAATTGCGGATTTCTAAAAAATTTGATTGAATTTTTTTTTGATAGAATGATATCATTATCAAAACATAGGTAGGGCGTATTAAAATGAAAAAAATAGACATTCTAGACTATCTTGATGGTTGGCATTCTGATCTAAAACAATAATTAAATAAACAATGATTAAATAAATAGCTATACAATTATAGCTACTATTGAAACAATTAGCAATAGTATGATAAGAAACAAATTTATTCATAGCTCTAAGTTCACCTTTAACTAATATTTAAGTAATTAGAGGTTTACATTCTTATTTTTAGTTTCTACTATTTTTTTGATTCGCATAGTAACAATTTCGGTCAGTTTTTTCACTGTATCATCACGGTTAATATTTTCAACGACAGGAACCCCCACAATTTTTGCTTGCTCTTTTAAATATTCTTGAATTTTTCTGATTTGTTCGAAATTCTCATAATACTTGTTAACAGGGCTCCTCATAGAAACATTATATGCTCGAAGAGAGAATCTATTCTTGTGCAGTATCTCGTCGGATAAATTTAACATCACAAAAACTATATTTGGATGTTCTAAAATGTCATTGGAAAGGAATTCAGGGGACAAGTGAACTCCTTCGATGATCGTGTTATGTCCTTCATAAAGAGCTCTTTTGATCAGAGCTTCAATGCCAACTGTCACAATCTTGACTTGTTCAGTATACCCTAAAATGGTGGAGTCAAACCTTGATGACCTATAATGCTTCGAGAACTTACCCGCTTCGTAAGAACTCTGGTGTAATTCAGGTATTAAATCATTACTCAATACTTTTCTCATTATTTCCCGGATTGAGTCAGTCCCAATCATACTACGAAAGTCTAATCGATGGGCTAGCGTTAGAGCAACTGTTGATTTTCCAATTCCCGTTGTTCCACTAATTAAGATAATAATAGGTTGCTCCAATTTAGTAATCTTCTTAAAAACAAGAAAGGTTTCGGCGTATTGTGCACCTTTAGTATCTAATAAAATTTGATAAATTTTTTTATCCATTTCCTGCCTTGATATCTCTTGTATGTTCATTTTTAGCAAGTTATTTTTTATCTCCTCGGCAATCTCATGTGCTTCGAGAAACGATATTCCTGTTTTTAGTAAACTATTGGCAATTAATCCTCTAGAGAATATTATTGAATAATCTTGGTCAATGATTAAAATTTTATCCATTCTATTAGATCCTCAAATTATTGTTATTAGAATAATTATTACATTTTAAAATCTAAGATAATAATTAAAAAAGATCTTTTATTTGAAAAATATCATAAAATAATTTCTGAATTTCTTACTAATCCACCTTAGAAATTTCATATAATTCTATTAAAATTCTATTAGTTTTTAATTAAGATATCTCTAAAATTATAATAATTCCTACTTGGAATTGTTCGATTTATTAAAGTTTTAATTATAAAAGAAATACTGCTGCTGCTAATACAGAAGCCCACTCATCTTCATTTTTAACCGTAGCATATTCAGTAATATTTTTGGTCTCAATTATTTTGCCTCCCATTTTAAAGACTTCGCGTTTTTCATCGTAGTTAGCATCGGGATCAAATGGAACCCCCAGTGTGGTAGCTAACATTTCTGCTGCTAAATCTTCGGCAATATCTCCTGTCTTTTCAGGTTTTACCCCGTATGTATGATGTTCACTTAAATACCCATACTGACCTTTATCAGCAGGTTTTGCTACACCTATAGAGGCGCAAATCAAGCGATTAAATTCGTTAGATGTTGCTCTAGCCATTACAGTATAAACAATCTGTCCAGGGCGGAGTTGTTTTAAACCATCTTCCTTATTTATTTCAATACAATATGGTGGAAATATGGATGAAACTTTAACTAAATTGAATTTTTCAATTCCCGCATTTCTAAGGGCCATTTCAAAAGCTGCTAACTTAGACTTATGAAATCCTTTTCCTTTTACAAAGAATACCTTTTTTGGGACAAGTGACATGTTTTAATATAAATTCTATTATAAATCTTAATTAATAAATAAATAACTATGATTATCATTTAAATTTATTTAAAATTTATTGATTTACTTTGAATCCTCTATTCTTAAGTCTTGATGTAAATCTTATTTATCATAAAATTTATGATAGTGTGAGATAATAGAATAAAATTTGATGTATTTAGAGCTAAATCGATAAAATAAAATTTA
>Ga0209986_10002641_pt1 | contig 16253 bp, 15 predicted proteins | sample BlataG_FD_183168 | JGI IMG/M metagenome (GOLD analysis project Ga0209986, IMG submission 183168) | Deep subsurface microbial communities from Black Sea to uncover new lineages of life (NeLLi) - Black_00105 metaG (SPAdes) (version 2) | ecosystem: Environmental > Aquatic > Marine > Oceanic >...
CTTGGTGACCGACCCGGCTTACTTGATACCCTGCCCATATCCCGTATTATTATTGACGACTATACTAGCAGCATTATTGACTTGGTCTACTTAGCCTACACCAAATTTGTTTCCACAATGCTCCAGAGACCAATTCTGCAGCAAATACTGCCTGTTGAGCCAGCACCTATACCCCGGGGACAGAATGTAGACTATATATATGAGCCAAGCTCAGCTGTCGTGTTAGGTGAGCTTTTACCCCGCTTTGTTGAGATGCAGATTTACCACGCTATTCTAGAGTCCATTGCCAGTGAGCAGTCAGCCAGAATGGTGGCAATGCGAAATGCTACCGACAACGCTAACGAGCTTATTCAGGATTTGACCCTCCTGTATAATAAAACCCGCCAGGAGGTAATCACTAATGAGCTTCTTGATATTATTGGTGGCGCCGCCGCTCTGACTTAGGTAAAGGAGGTTATTATGGCCAAAGGTAAAGTAGCTCAGGTGATAGGAACGGTGGTTGATATTGAATTCCCACCTGATGAGTTGCCAGCACTTTACAATGCTATTGAGATTCCGGTAAATGGTGGCAAAATTGTGCTTGAAGCTCAGGAGCATGTGGGTAATAACTGGGTCAGGTGCCTGGCTTTGGCGTCCACAGACGGGCTGACGCGCGGTAACGAAGCCATAGATACTGGGGTAGCTCTCACCGTACCGGTAGGACGAGCCACCCTGGGCCGCCTGTTTAATGTTATAGGAGAGCCCATAGATAATCTTGGCCCTGTTGACGCTGCGGAATACTTGCCAATTCACCGCCCCCCGCCTTCATTCCAGGAACAGGAGACAACAACCCAAACCCTGGAGACGGGACTCAAGGTTCTTGACCTAATCACCCCCTTTACTAAAGGGGGTAAGATAGGTGCCTATGGCGGTGCTGGAGTGGGTAAGACGGTTATTATTATGGAGCTTATTCGTAACATTGCCACTGAGCATGGTGGCTTTTCTGTTTTCTCCGGCATTGGAGAAAGGTCTCGTGAGGGTAATGACCTCTGGAATGAAATGAAGGCTTCCGGTGTAATTAATAAGACGGTGATGGTCTTTGGTCAGATGAATGAACCCCCGGCGGTTCGCCTCCGTGTGGGACTAACTGGGCTAACCATGGCTGAATACTTCCGTGATGTTGAGCATCAGGATGTTCTGCTGTTTATTGATAATATCTATCGCTATACCCTAGCTGGTATGGAAGTATCAGCTTTGCTGGGGCGGATGCCCTCAGCAGTGGGCTATCAGCCCACCTTGGCTACCGAGATGGGCGCCTTAGAAGAGAGAATTACCTCTACCAAACACGGCTCAATTACATCCTTTCAAGCTATCTATGTTCCCGCTGATGATTATACCGACCCCGGCGTAGTTACCACTTTTGGTCACCTTGATGCTGTTATTGCCCTTGAGCGGTCTATTGCTGAGCAAGGCTTATATCCAGCTGTAGACCCGCTAACCTCAACCTCTCGCATACTTGACCCTGGTATTATTGGTGAGGAGCACTACAGAGTAGCTCGTGAAGTGCAGCGGGTCTTGCAACGCTATAAAGACCTTCAGGATATAATCGCTATATTGGGCATTGAGGAACTTAGTGAGGAAGACAAGCTTACTGTGGCTCGGGCTCGTAAAATACAGAGGTTCTTATCTCAACCCATGTTTGTTACTGAGGTTTTTACTGGTAGAGAGGGAAGGTATGTGCCTGTGGAGGAAACAGTGCGTGGCTTTAAGGAAATCCTGGAAGGTAAACACGATGATTTACCCGAGCAGGCGTTTTATATGGTGGGGACTATAGATGAGGCTGTGGAAGCAGCCAAGAAGTTAGAGGCATAAATCAATGGCGACTATGAAGCTTGATATTGTTACCGCTGAGGGGGTGGTCTTCTCCGAGGATGTGGACGTGGTTGTTGCCCCCGGCATTGAGGGTCAACTGGGAATCTTGCCTCACCACGCCCCATTGATGACTGCATTACAGGCCGGTGAACTGCGAGTAAGGAAGGCTGGGGAGGAGTTCTTCTTAGCTGTTTCTGGTGGCTTTCTGGAGGTGCGACCGGATAGGGTTATAGTTCTGGCTGATGCTGCTGAGAAAGCTGAGGAAATTGATATCGCTCGGGCTGAGGAGGCAAAACGCCGTGCTGAGGAAGCACTTAGTCGCCCTGCTCCTGGAGTGGATGCGGCTCGAACTGAGGCAGCCCTGCGCCGTTCCCTCACTCGCCTCAAGGTAGTGGAGAAGAGAAAGAAAAAGAAAGCCGGAATCTAAACTTAGCTAATACAATGATAACCTATTGAATATGGCGGCTGCCTTTATTAGTCGTTTTTTGATTTAAACTTAGCAATCCCTCAATAGGCTCAATAATTATGCACTCCTTATTAAGGTCAATGGATTTTACTACATCCTCAATGGCAGGAATAAGAACCTCACCCTCGCTCCCCTTGACTACATAGTTATCATTACTCTCTGCGGTTAGAATTTTAGTGATGTTCCCCACCAGCTTTCCTTGGGTTGTCCATACCTCTAGCCCAATGAGCTGAAAATGGTAGTATTGCCCCTCGGGTAGGGGCTGAAGCTGGCTATGATGTATTTCTATTGGTTGCCCCTGCAGCCTTTGAGCACCTTCAATGCTATCAATTGTGTCAAGCTTAATAATTGCCTTACCTTTATGCCACTTGGTGCTCTCAATATTCACGGGCTGTCGGTTAATATAAACCTTTGAACAAGGGGCAAAGCGTTGAGGAAAATCAGTTACTACCTCTACCTTTAACTGACCGCTGATACCCCACGGGGCTAGAATTTGGCCAATAGTTATAAATCCCCGCTTAGACGGTTTCATCTCTGATTCTGGAGGGCTAACTGTCCTGCTTCTAATCTATCCTTGGCTATGGAGTTATTGAGGCGGTGCTTATCAACCTTACCACTTAGATTCTTATCTAGATAATCTCAAGGGTGGCTCTGGTATCTTGTTTGGCTGCTTTAACCCTGATTAGGGTGCGCATGGCTTCAGCTATCCGGCCTTGCTTGCCGATAACCCTTCCCTTATCGTCATCGGCAACCTGCAACTTAAGCGTTATGCCTTGCTCAGTCTCTTCCTCAGTAACTACCACATCATCAGGCGCATTGACTATTGATTTGGCAATGTATTCTATTAGTTCTTTCATGTTTCAGTTTTCTCCTTGCTTGTTTTTGGTTCTTCTGTGACGCCAGTCTTAGCTTTCTTCTTGCTTATTTTGGGTTCTTCTGTGATGCTGGCTTGGGGCTCCTCCTTGCTTATTTTGGGTTCTTCTGTGATGCTGGCTTGGGGCTCCTCCTTGCTTGTTTTGGGTTCTTCTGTGACGCCAGTCTTGGCTTTCTTCTTGCTTGCTTTAGGTTCTTCTGTGATGCTGGCTTGGGGCTCCTCCTTGCTTGCTTTAGGTTCTTCTGTGATGCTGGCTTGGAGTTCCTCCTTGCTTGCTTTAGGTTCTTCTGTGATGCTGGCTTGGAGTTCCTCCTTGCTTGTTTTGGGTTCTTCTGTGATGCTGGCTTGGGGCTCCTCCTTGCTTGCTTTAGGTTCTTCTGTGATGCTGGCTTGGGGTTCCTCCTTGCTTGCTTTAGGTTCTTCTGTGACGCCAGCCTTGGCTTTCTTCTTGCTTGCTTTAGGTTTGGCTGCAATGCCGGCCTTGCCGGCCTTCATTTTCTCTTTCCTTGCTTCGGACTCTTCTATAATACCGGCTTTGGCTAGTAGCCTGGCGGCGGTATCCGTCGGCTGAGCCCCTTGCCTCAGCCAGTTTAGCGCTTTTTCCTCGTCTATAACTATTGTTTCTGGGTCAGTTAGGGGATTATAGTGCCCAATAATGTTAATGAATGCTCCATCACGTGGTGCTCGAGCATCAGCTACCACTAATCGGTAACTCGGCTTTTTTTTGCTCCCTACCCGTCGTAATCTAATCTTTACCATTCTTACTTAACCTTATTTCTGAATTATTATGCACTATAACTGGGTGGCTGTCAACTGTGGCTTAAATTATGGTTGTCAGAAGAGTCTATTTGGGGCTATAATCGCAGTATGGAAGTAGAAAAATTACACAGTTGGCAGCTTAATATTGCTCAGGCTATAGACACCCAGCAGAGGCTATCAACACAGGTGTCTAGAAACGGTGAGGTTTCCAATCCACGCTTTATAGCTGGTGTAGATATAGCGGTAGGGAAAGCCCGGGAGATGGCTACCGCGGCGGTGGTTGTCTTAAGCTACCCCGAACTTAGACCAGTTGAAACGCAAATAGCTCAAGGCGAACTCGGCTTTCCCTACATCCCGGGACTTCTATCCTTCAGGGAGGCACCATTAACGCTGACTGCTTGCCAGAGACTTACTGTTACCCCTGACCTTATCCTGGTTGATGGTCAGGGGATTGCTCACCCCCGACGAATAGGTCTCGCCTCTCACCTAGGGCTCTTTTTGAATACACCAACAATTGGTTGTGCTAAATCCCTGCTGTGTGGCAGACATGAAGTGCTCGCTGAGGAGGTAGGTAGCTATGCCGAAGTAGTGGATAGGGGTGAGACTATAGGGGTGGCTTTGCGAACCAAGCTCGGAGTCAAGCCCGTTTATGTCTCTATCGGTCATAAGATTGACCTTCAAACTGCCATTTACTGGGTGCTGGAATGCTGCTGCGGTTATCGCTTACCAGAGCCTACCCGCTTCGCTCATCTGGCCGCAGGCGGAAATCTGGAGCCAGAAAAGTATATGGCAGAACCTGAAGCAGATTATCAGGGAAGGCTTTTTACTTAGAAGAATTTAGAGGTCGTTTAGTAACCCATCCCCCTGACCCCCTTCCCTTATAAAGGGAAGGGGGAGTGTAGGTAAGAGAGGGGGCTTCGCCCCCTCTCTAAAATCTCTTCCCCCTCTCCTCAAGGAGGAGAGGGGGATTAAGGGGGTGAGGTCACCAAAAATAGTTTATTTGACAACATCAATCAATATTTCGAAAAATGGTGAGGATAAATGCAGGAATTAAGTGACAAGTTAAAGGATTTAAAGGCTAGAATCTCTATGGCGCTGGTGCATCTTTGACATTGCTGATAAGGAAAAGGAAATCATCAGCTTAGAGAAGCAGTCAACTCAACCTGACTTTTGGTTAGACCAAGCCAAGGCGCAGGATGTTATGCGCCGGTTAGCTGAGCAGAAGAAGGTGGTGCACCGGTGGCGAGAACTTGAGAAAAGGGTGGCTGACACTGCCGAATTAATCTCCCTGGCAGAAGGGGACGCCTCACTCAGGCTAGACATTCAATCTGAAATTGACAAACTGACCTCCTATCTTGATGAGCTGGAACTAGAGAGGGCTTTTAGCAGTGAGTATGATGCCAGAAATGCTATCTTAGCTATTCATGCCGGAGCTGGAGGCACCGAATCTCAAGATTGGGCGGAGATGCTAATGAGAATGTATCTTCGCTGGGCTGAGCGTCGTGGTTATAAGGCTGAGATATTGGATATTTCCCCTGGTGAGGAGGCAGGAATAAAAAGCGTGGTCATCGGGGTTGGCGGTGATTATGCCTGTGGCTACTTAAAATCGGAGCACGGCGTCCATCGCCTGGTTCGTCTTTCCCCCTTTGATGCTGACCATGCTCGGCATACCTCCTTTGTCTTGGTAGAGGTTATGCCTGAAGCTGAAGCCGATGTTGATGTTAACATAGAGCCTGATGAGCTGAAGGTCGATGTGTTCAGGTCTAGCGGACCGGGAGGACAGCATATGCAAAAGACAAGCAGTGCTGTCAGACTAACTCATCTCCCCACCGGCTTGGTGGTTACCTGTCAGAGTGAGCGTTCTCAGCACCAGAACAAAGAAACTGCTTTAAAAATCCTTCAGGCTCGCCTGCTCAAGCTACAGTTGGCTGAGAGAGCCGAGGAAAAAGCCAGGCTGAAGGGGAAGCGCATAACTGCTGGCTGGGGTAACCAGATTAGAAGTTATGTCCTCCATCCCTACAGGATGGTAAAAGACCACAGAACTAATTATCAAACCGGCGATACCGATGCTATACTGGATGGGGAACTGGACGGCTTTATAACCGCCTACCTCCGCTCTAGTATGGGTAAAGAAGAATGATTAACAAGGCTGGTATATTAGCCCTAGTTGTTTGCTTATTCCTGAGTATACTGAGCCCCGTCTCGGTTCAAGCCCACAGCGGACTCACCATCCTAGATAGCTCGGTTCAGGCGGAGTTCCCGTCTAAGCTTAGCTTCAATTTATCAGCCCAAAGCGATGTTAATATTACTGATATTCGCCTCCACTATACCGTTGACCGACTAGGCTTTGCCCAGGTAACCAGTGAGGTTTATATTGACTTTGTGCTCAGTCCTACTGTTGATGCTCAGTGGACCTGGGATATGAGGAAAACGGGTGGCTTACCCCCAGGGTCCAGTGTGGACTACTGGTGGACAGTGGAGGATGCCGATGGTAACCGGGTTGAAACAGCTCTGCTTCAACTTCAGTTTGATGACCTCCGTTATCCCTGGCACAGCTTAACCGAGGGTGAGGTAACTATATACTGGTATGAGGGTGATAACTCCTTTGCCCAGGAGATAATGGTAGCGGCTCAGCAGGCACTGGCTCGGCTGGCTGATGATACCGGTGCCTGTCTTGAGAGGCCGGTTAGCCTCTATATCTACGCCAGTGCCCAGGATGTACAGGGGGCTATGATTTACCCTCAGGAGTGGACGGGAGGGGTAGCCTTTACCAGATATGCTGCTATCGCTATTGGCATAGCTCCAGATAAGCTTGACTGGGGGAAGAGGGCAATTGCCCATGAGCTAACCCACCTGGTTATCCATCAGATGACCCTTAATCCCTACAGCGGGTTGCCTACTTGGCTTGATGAGGGTTTAGCCATGCATACCGAGGGGCTGATTGCTCCACAATTTACCGCTTATCTAAGTAAAGCAGTAGCTGAGAATAGTCTCATCTCGGTGCGTAGCTTATCAAGTCCCTTTTCAGCTTATGCTGGCGAGGCAACCCTTGCCTATGCCCAGAGTTGTAGCCTGGTTGAATTTCTTATTGCTAATTATGGACAGGGTAAAATGCTGGAGCTTCTGAATACCTTTAGACAAGGTAGTGGCTATGACGCTGCCTTACAAAAAGTTTATGGCTTTGATATGGATGGTCTGGATACTCTGTGGCGGGATTATATTACTGAGCAGTATCAGATACCAGAGGCGACGACAACCGCAGTGCATCCAGCACTAGTTGGAACATTAGCCGCCCTAACTACTGCACTCCTCCTATGGTTAGCTCTGGTTGCTGAAAGTTGGGCTTGGAGGCGAAGCTGGTGAAGAAATCATTTACTATCCATGATTTACCTATTTCTGAGCGACCCAGAGAGAGGTTGCAAAAATTCGGGGTAGAAGCCCTATCGGCTCAGGAGATTTTGGCTTTGATTCTAGGTCGTGGTATCGCCGGTGAGTCGGTGATGGTAACCGCCCAGAGACTATTATCTCAGTTCGGCAATCTTAAACGAATCGCTACTGCTTCAGTAGAGGAGCTAGCTCAGGTGAAGGGAATTGGTGTGGCTAAAGCGTCTCAGATTAAGGCTGCTTTTGAGCTAGCTAACCGGCTGGAGGGCTATCCCGAGGCTGGAGAAAAGCCAATAGTTAAGACCCCTGAACATGTGGCGAGCTTGCTAAGAGGCAGGTTAAAGGATAAAAAGAAGGAGCATTTTCTGGCGCTTCTGCTGGATACCAGAAACCAGCTAATAAAAGTTGCCGAGATTTCGGTTGGTAGCCTGGATACCAGCATCGTCCATCCCAGGGAGGCATTCAAAGAGGCAATCTCAGCCAGTGCTGCCTCGGTAATCTTTGTCCACAATCACCCCTCGGGCGACCCTGAAGCCTCGGAAGATGATATAAAGCTAACCAAAAGGTTAGCTGAGGCTGGAGAGATTGTGGGTATAGATGTCTTAGACCATATTATTATCGGCGATAAAAAATACCTGAGCCTGAAAAGACAAGGCCTGTTTTGAGATTATTCATCTACCCTATCCCCTTTATCCCCTTCCCCTTCAAAGGGGAAGGGGAAGAATAAGAAGAGGGGCTAACGCCCCTCTTAAACACCCCTGGAAGCAAGGGGAGGAGGATAAATAAATGAGGGGCTAACCCCCTCTATGCTCCAGAGTAAGGAGAGTCAAAGAGAGGCGAAGCCTCTCTTACATAATCGGCTCCCCCTCTCCTTGTTAAGGAGAGGGGGATTAAGGGGGTGAGGTTAATAGGCAAGTCTCAAAAGAGAGAGGGAAGGGTGGTTGAAGGGGCAAAGCCCCCTCAAAATTCCTTGTAGCATTACTCGTAACATTAGCGAAGGAGGAGAAAAAGGAGGTTGACTGTGGATATAAATGAGCAAATTGTTCGTGCTTGGCTTGAGATACAAGGTTTTCTGGTTAAGAGCAGACTCAGATATGAGATGACCAGTGGAAAGTATAAAGGGTGGAGTGACATAGACCTCATCGCCTACCGACTGCATGACGGGAAAAAAGTAGCAGTTGACATTTCTGCATGGATGACACAAAACATATCGCTTTCCAAGGTCACGAAGAAAGAAGGTTACCAGTATTATCGACTGTTTAAGAGCTCCCTACCGGAAGCCAGGTCAGCAATACGCCAAGAGTTTGGTGTCCATAATGACAACCAATACGAGATATGGCTCGTTGTCTCATATCTATCACCAAAACAAAAGGAACAGGTTGAAGCTGAGTGTCTCAAGTATGTTGACCGCGTTATTGAATTTCCAGAAATAATGAACGCTCTTGTGGAATACATCAGAAGTAATTCAGGCCCGACTCAGGAGTCAGAAGCTTTACAGACTATAAGAGCATTGGTGCTATGTGAAATATTGCGATGATATTTGTAAGCGGCTAGTTGCCTAAAGCTTCCCTTGATAAAAAGGCTCAGTTTTGAGGCTGGGGGTGGAACTGGAATAGCGGTTATAATATAGAGCCCGATGATTAAAAAAATCATATATATAATTCTTTCGCTAGTATTAGCATGTAGCCTGCTGGTGTTCTACTTACCACGTGTTGCCTGCCAGCCGGTTCAGCAAGAAGCGCCTGCCACCGAAGCGGAAGTTCTTAACCTATACAGTATTGACCCCTATACCCTTGACCCCGCCGTCTCCAATGATATGACCTCCCACGAGTATATAATGCAGCTATTTAGTGGCTTGGTCTGCTTTGGTGCTCACCTGGAGCCGGTGCCAGATATAGCCCAATCATGGGAGGTTAGCCATGATGGCATGACCTACACCTTTTATCTACGAAACGATGTTAGATTTCATGATGGCAGGGAAGTTAAGGCTGAGGATTTTAAGTATTCCTGGCAGCGTGCCTGCCACCCCGATACTCAGTCTCAGACAGCAGCCACCTATTTGGGTGATATTGTCGGGGTGAGGGAGGTATTAGCTGGTAAAGCTGAGGAAATTAGCGGCGTCAGGATTATTGATGCTCACACCCTTCAAGTAACTATAGATGCTCCTAAATCTTACTTCTTATCCAAGCTCACCTACCCCACCGCCTTTGTCGTGGATAGAGCCAATGCGGAATCGGTAGGGGAGTGGTGGCGCCAGCCGAATGGCACTGGTCCCTTCATGCTCAGGCAGTGGGATGAAAATAGCTTGCTCGTCCTGGAGAAGAATGACCTTTACTACGGCAAGTTGGCTAAGGTCAATTTTGTTGTTTTTCAGTTGTGGGGTGGTGTGCCCATGAATATGTATGAGACTGGTAAGATTGATGTCACCAGTGTTAGTCTTAATTATATTGATAAGGTTACTGATGAAGCCGGCCCCTTTTATCACGATTTAGAGGTAGTCCCTGAGCTAAGCTTTTACTATATTGGCTTTAATTACCATAAACCACCCTTTGACGATGTCAACATTCGTCGTGCCTTTTCTCAGGCTGTAGATAAGGATAAACTAGCTTCCTTGGTATTTAGAGATATGGTGCAGTCGGCAGACGGCATCTTACCCCCGGGCATGCCTGGTTTCAATGATGATTTGTCAGGGCTGAAATATGATATAAATAGGGCAAAGGAGTTGATTGCCACCTCAAAATATGGCGATGTATCTAACCTGCCGCCTATCACCATTACTATTATGGGCTGGGGAGGCTTAATATCACAGGAGCTGGAGGCTATCATTCAAGAATGGCGAAACAACCTGGGGGTGGAGGTAAAGGTAAGGCAACTGGAACCACAGAGGTTTCTTTATCACCTTAAGCAGGAGAAGGATGACATGTTTTATGTGGGTTGGATTGCTGATTACCCTCATCCACAGGATTTTTTGGATGTCTTATTCCATAGTGGTACCGATAATAACTATGGTGAGTATAGCAATCCTGAGATAGATGCCCTGCTGGAGATGGCCAGTGTGGAACTGGATAATAAATTGAGCTTGGTGCTATATCAGCAAGCTGAACAAAGACTGGTTGACGACGCTGCTTGTTTACCTTTATGGTTCGGCAAGAATTATATTCTTACCAAGCCCTACATTAAGGGGTATAACCTGAGCCCCCTCGGTTTTCCTGTGTTAAATAGTGTCTCCGTTGAACCTCATTAGGCAGGGCACTTTATATCTTATAGCCAGAGATAGCTAGGAGGTTAATTAGGCATGGATTTAATTGAGCAATTAAACCACATTTTCTATCCCCGAGCCATTGCCGTTGTGGGTGCTTCAGATAACTCAAAGAAGGTAGGATTTATGTGTGTAAAGAGCCTCTTGGAGGCAGGGTTTAGTGGTAAGATTTATCCCGTAAATCCCGACTTATCTGAGCTTTTCGGCTTGAAGGGATATCCCTCGGTTACAGCTATACCGGGGGAGGTTGATTTGGCTATTATTGCTATCCCGGCTCAGCTAACTATACCTGTGGTTGAGGACTGTGTTGCCAAAGGGGTAAAAGGGACAATTATGTTTACTAGTGGCTTTAAGGAGCTCGGCACGCAGATTGGGCTGGAGTTGCAGGACAGAATCAGGGATGTGGCTGAGAAAGGGGGGATGAAGATTGTAGGCCCAAATTGCCTGGGAATAGTAAATCCCCAAGTTAACCTTAATGCTACATTTGGCGTGGAACTGGGTCTAATCAATCCTGGGAGTGTGGCGGTAGCTGCTCAGAGTGGGGCGGTAGCCCAGTATATAGCCGACGCTTTAACTAGCAATAATGTGGGTATTAGTAAGTTCATAAGTATGGGTAATAGGTGTAACCTTTATTTTGATGAAATACTGGAGTATCTTGCTCAAGATGAACAGACTAGAGTAATAGTTATGTATATTGAGGGCTTGGAGAGACCCCGGCAGTTTATGAGTGTCGCTAAGCAGATAGCCAGGCAAAAGCCAATCCTGGTGTATAAGGCTGGTAGAAATGAGAAACTTAACCAGGCTAGTCTATCCCACACTGGCGCCCTAGCTGGTAACTATGAGTTTTACAAGGCAGTTTTTACTCAGACGGGTATAATTGCTATAAATAGTATGACTGAATTGGTTGATGTTGCTAAGGCGCTAGCTTTTCAGCCACCCTCATCTGGTAATAGAGTAGCTGTCCTTTCCGGTGGAGCTGGCCCTGGCATCGTTATGGCTGATAAATGCCACGAACTTGGCTTGCGCTTGGCTGAGTTTTCACCGGCAACCTTGCGCCAGCTCAGACAACTAATATCCCCATTGAATCCAGTTGATAACCCCGTAGACCTGGCCTGGGTAAGCGGAAATTTTGACGCCTGCCGGGAGGTATTAAGGGTGGTTATAGAGGACGATAACGTTGATATGTTAGCTACCGCCGGTGCCTATATATACCGCCAGCTAGGCCTTATGAGAGCAATAGTGGATATATCTGGCTGCTACCGAAAACCACTAGCCTTTGCCTGCCTTTATACCTTGGTAGGAGAGGATGATGCCGAGATAGCCAAGCTGGAGGAAAATAGTATTCCTGTTTATCCCCTGCCCGATAGGGTGGTTACTGGTTTGGCAGGGCTGTTTAAATATGGGAAAATCCTCAACACTACCGATTAATACCACTACAATGGCGGAGGGGGTGGGATTCGAACCCACTGTCCCCACAAGAGGGACAACGATTTTCAAGTCTGGCGAGTAATGTCCTATACAGTGTTCTTGAAAACCTCAAACGTAGCTAGTGAGCCGTGCAGGACAAAAGATAGAACCTTTTCTAAGACCTTTGCCCTTGTCTACTGAAGTTCGTTAGCAAAAATGTTAGCAAAAGAGTATATTAAGACAAAATATATTTTGTAGAAAGGTAATATACGACTTACCTGTCAACAAAAGAACGAATTGAAAAGGATATTAATATGGATAAAGTAAGAAAGGTAAAAGTTGTTAAAACTAGACAAGTAAATACATATTACGAAATGTGGCGTGTATCTTATTGGACAATGCATCAAGCAGAGAAAGAATTCGAAGGTTCTTTCTTTCAAATAATGGCAAGCCTCATTTTCACAGCCTTTACCTTGGAGGCATATCTTAATCATATAGGGAAAAGTATCTTTGAATGCTGGGATGATCTAGAGAGACTATCGCCATCTGGGAAGATAAACATAATAGCAGAAAAATTGAAAGTCATAAAGGATGATAGTAAACGTCCATTTCAGACAGTTAAGAAATTATTTGAGTTTAGGAATGAGGTTGCACACGGTAAAACGGTTTTACTAAACACTGCAGAACAGATTTCGATTGCGGATGCAGATTTTAACAAATATATGCATAAGATGCTTGAGCCGGAATGGGAAAAATATAGCACTTTAGATAATGCCAAAAGAGCAAGAGAAGATGTAGAAGAAATAATAAAGATGTTTCATAGTACAGGTGGCAAAGAACATGACATCTTATTTTTTGGAGGTGGGATGTCAGGTCATGCGACATTAATACCATAATGTAAGAATAGAGCTAATCAATCTATAAACGATTAGAAGAAGCAAGGTAACAAGAAAAGGGAAAGCCAATTCAGCTCTCCCTTATTTTTTAATAATCTTTATACAGAAGTTCGTTAGCAGTAATATTAGCAAAAACGATTGTTATGGTAAGACATTAACTAGACAATATAGTATTCATAGAGGTAATAATTTTTAGCTTCAATTTTACTTATTGTTGGTGATTTTGTATTTCTTTTCACACTTTCTTCTGCCTTCTGTGCCATTTCTCAAACCTGTCTATTATCCCATCTGGTATTGCTCTTGGACAATCAACCAACAGTCCTAATTTCGTTTTTACTATGTCTACCATATCCCTTGCCAAGAATGGATATATCAGGCATTCATATATCATTACAAAACCATTCTGAGTTATTATCATATGGTTATATGTCTTTGGTGAAGTTCTCATTATAAATAATGGCCTTATGCCAAGATGCTTACATATTTTAAGTTTTATTTGTAGCTCATCTTTATCAATATATCTGAGTTTATTCTTTACCTCTGCTCCATATACTATTCCATCCCTCTCAATAATAAAGTCTAGGTTGTGGTCGCTATCTGTCCAAATTTTACCATTATATTCATTTACTTCCTGCCCTTTTGCTACGAAACCACGCCCTGTAAGAGCATTGAAAAATAATACTTCTGCTTGTCTACCACAAGCTCTTGAAAATTCAGGTTTTGAATAAGCTCTTATTATTTCAATTTTCTCTTTGATTTCCTTTTTGTGATATCTATTGGTTTTGTGGAATACAAATTTTACTTTTGTTGCTCCTATTAATTCTAATTCTTCACTACGCAAAGTCCCTTCATTCAGTAATTCACTTATTGCTCTTGCTGTAATCCAATGGAAGAAAGATTTTTCTAACAACACTTCAAGTTGCTGTATATGATATGCCCTATCTCTATCTGAATCAATTATTGCCATTACGGTAATTTTTGCTGCATCAACACTACTGTCACGTGGGTATTCAGATTCTTCCTCTTCCAAGTCAGGCCAATCATCAAAGTAATCAATGCTCATGATTGTTTAGCTTTTTTACTATAACCTACACCTTTGCTTATGTTTAGTATATAGAAAGAGAAATAGTGATGACTCCGGCTACAATGAAGAGGTGCAGAGACAAAAGCACCAAATCTAAATAGAAGGAGCCATCGAATGAAGAATAGCGTAGCCAACAAGCTCAAGCAAGTCCCGGTGGGGTATCTGGTGATAGGAATTGATCCGCACAAGAAGAAGCATGCAGCAGTGATCATGACCCAGGATTTCACTACCCACAGTAAGTTTAAGTTCAATAACTCCAAGGAAGGTTTTGAGATGGCACTGGAACGAATCAGGATGGAGATGGTGAGAACTGTTTCCAGAGGTGCCATTTTCGCTATAGAGACAGGCGGGCATTACTGGCGTAACCTGGCTTACTTCCTGGATGAGAGAGGGATTCCCTTCCGCTTTATCAATCAATTTACACTCAAGCGTAGGCGGGAAGGAAAGGATCTCAACCGCAGGAAGAATGACTATAGGGACAGCGAAGTGGCAGCACAGTTACTATGCACCGGTGAGTTTACCGATACCAAGTTATCATATGGGGTGTACGCCGAACTGCGCGCTGCCCACAATGCCTATCGCCGGTTAGTCAAAGAGAGAACCAGGATCATTAATCTGGTCAAAGGGCTATTGGACGGACTTTCCCCTGAGTTTACCCAGGTCTTCAAAGACCCCTGCGGTCTGACAGCTCTCAGTGTGCTCTCTATCTGTCCTGTACCCAAGGGCATTGCCGCGATGACAGAAGATGAGTTTGTAAACACTATCAGAACAGGGCACCGGGGGCTTCTTATGAGGAAAAAGCTGCGTGCTCTTCACTATGCTGCTCAGACTTCTATCGGAGTTAAGGCAGATGCACAGTCTGTCTCATATGAGCTGTCATTCTTAGTAGAAAAGCTTCAACTCATTAAGCGGCACATCTGTCGCATAGATGAAACTCTGGTGAGGCTGGTGAATGAAACAGAGGAGGGTAAATACCTACTCTCGATAATTGGACTAAACTATATCTCAGTAGCCGGAATACTGGCAGAGCTTGGTTCTTTTCGGTCTTACAAGAGTGCCAAGCAACTGATAAAGATGGCCGGCAGCAATCCCACTGAGTCGGAATCAGCCGGGAAACGAAGTAGCCATACTCCAATGAGCAAGAAAGGACGCCCGGTACTACGCTATTGTGCCTGGATTGCTGTTATCCCTATGTTGCGATTTAATCCTGATTTTCATGCATGGGCAAAGAAACTACGGGAACGCCCAGTACATGCTAATCCTCTTAGCGGGAGAGAGATTGTAGGGGCAGCGCTCAACCGCTTGCTGCGATTGGCCTTTGTGCTGGTTAAGAATCAAACCTTTTATCAAGTTCCAGAAATAGAGTCAATGCCAGAACCGGAATTACTACCGGTAGCTAACTAGGAGGTGAGATAATACATCAGGTGGGCAGGGAGACGCCGCTGCTTATTTTGGGGGCTCATTCGAGCAAACCCGTGTGCACAACATGGTGCCCCTGCCCTCCCGGCTAAACCCGTATGAAGTATGATGGGACCTTCTCTTTAGGAGTGAACCCGTATCTGACCGCTAAATTGGGAGCCAGGAAGAAAGAGGCTGGGGTCTGCTCACCGATGTGATACTGAGGTAAAATATAGGTTGTCGGAGTTATTGACTGGAGCAATATAGTATGTTGTGCAGCCTCACCGACAAAAAAAGAGGGACTCTCCCTAATGTCAATGGGAGAACCCCTCAAATTGAAATCTAGCCCCTTTCCGGGCTTGTTGCACTGAATTGGGCTTATTGAGAATAAAAAAGGGTGTAGTCAGTCACCTCAGACTACACCCTAAAAATAGGCACAAAAAAGGCAAAGCAACCCCTGTATCATCAGAGGCTACTTTGCCTTGATTGTCCTTTTCGGGCTATAAGCGTTCTATTTGGCTGTTACTGGCTCTTTAGCTCGGCTACGCCTTGCCTTTTTAGGCTTGGCTGGCTCGGCTTCGGCTACTGGTTCGGTAGCCTCTGGCTCTGGTTCGGTAGCCTCAGCTTCTAGTTCGGCTTGCTCGGCTTTAGCCTTCCTGTCCTTTTGAGCTTGCTCATTAGCCTCATTGGTCAACATTGGCATTACTACCAGTTGATAACCATTTGAGCTAAAGAGCATCGGAGAATAGGCATTGGTCAGCTTAAACTCTACCATACCCCCGCAAGCCTTAAGAGCTTGGGTAAGGTATTGCCCGTCTATCCTAACCTTGCCCCCGACTTGTCCGTCGGTATCGGCTACTACCTCAGCTTGCCCC
>Ga0209986_10002642_pt1 | contig 16250 bp, 9 predicted proteins | sample BlataG_FD_183168 | JGI IMG/M metagenome (GOLD analysis project Ga0209986, IMG submission 183168) | Deep subsurface microbial communities from Black Sea to uncover new lineages of life (NeLLi) - Black_00105 metaG (SPAdes) (version 2) | ecosystem: Environmental > Aquatic > Marine > Oceanic >...
CCAGGTCATGTACCCAGCCCTCGAGGCCAAGGTCAAAAATGTCACAACCCAGTATTCCATAGAACACGAAGATGAAGAACACCTCCTGGGTGAACTCTCCCACCTCCTCACTAATGCCATCAACCAATCACTCCCCGAATCACGCACCGCCACCCTCAGAGAATTCTCCCGCAAAGCTGAAGCAGTCCACACCACTCTAGCCAAGCATCTAGGTAAAGAAGAAGAGCAACTAGTCCCTCTGTTGTTATCCCACTTCTCACATAAGGAACAAGCTGAGTTGGTTGCTCAGTTTTTGTGTTCCATCCCTCTCACTGCAGTACAACCTGTATTGAAATGGCTTAGAGCAATGGTGCCTTTGGCAGAGCAGGTCAATTTGCAGCAAGCTGTTGATGCGGCTGTAGTGGATCCTAGGTTGAATCAACTCCTTGTATCTTGGCTCGAACCCATCACTACAGAAGGAGGAGGAGGGAAAATAGATGATGACGGTGATGTTAATAAGCCAGCTACTACTGATGATAATGATAATAATAACGATGATGATAATGTCCATATGAGGGCCCAACAAGAAGGAGATCTACTTGACATAGAAGATTCTGAGGTGGGAACGTTCACCTGTTGTGGTGGTGGTTTGAATAGAGATGGCCAGCAACAATGCACTAATCCATTAGGTGGCAGCAATAATAATATTAGTCATCAACAACAACAACAACATCTATCATCACCATCACCACCACCACCATCATCATCACCAGGAGGAAGAGGAGCTCCACTGAGTGAGATATTATATTTCCACCAAGCTATAAAATCAGCACTGCATAGCTTTGCAGTAGAAGCAAGATCACTGAGTGACAATGTCCAACAAGGTAGACACATAGATGCTTCTCAATTGACTAGCTTGGTAGAAAGACACAGGTTTATAAGAGCAGTGATACATTTCCATTCATTGTCAGAGGATCAAGTTGTATTTCCTGCTCTGAAACGGGTACTTTTATCGCAAGAGAGAGAAAAGAAAGGAGTAGAAAGTGTTGTTAATATTCCTCCTGACACTACTCATAATCACAATCATCATCGTAATCATCATCATGAAGGTGGTGGGTGTGAAGAAGACCATATTGAAGAAAATAAGCAAATAGAGGAGCTAGGCAGGTTGCTAGGAGACATACGGTCATGTGCAAGAAGAGGAGCAGTGCCTGAAGTATCCCACCTCCTATCTGACCTTTCATCCATAGCAGAGCGTCTTTCCGAGGCAATGAATAGACACATGGCCAGAGAAGAGTCAGACGTACTGCCTATACTGATGACATCATTGTGCAGGGCGCAGCAGAGACACATGGTGTGGCATATATTGATGGCTATGCCACTGAGGTTGTTGGAAAGAGTGATGCCTTGGGTGGCTTTGAAGTTGAAGGAAGATGAGGTGTGTGAGTGGCTGGATAATATTGGGGGGGCTGCTCCTGTGAAGGAGGCTCCTCTAGTGGCGTTGTTGACTGCGTGGGCTAGACGAAGGGTTGGAAATAGTAAAAATAGGAGTTTTATTGCTGCTGCTGTTATAGGTGGCGGTATGAATAATAATAGTGATGATCCTAGTCAGTTCTCAACTGAGACGTGTGCTCCTTCTACAACTGCTATTACTTTAGCCACAAGAACAGCAACCATAGCAATGATATCTTCAATGGGTGGTGATAATGATAAGATGAGGAATACGGGAGACTCTCAGCATGATCAACGTCAATATGTTACTACCAGTGATGCAGTTGCCCATCTCAATAACAACACTACTACTCTTCATGGTGATAGTCGTATGGAGGTCACTGCAGCAGTTTTAGATGATGATGATAAAGCAACGGTGCATATGGGCCCTCCTCTGAAAAAGATCAAAACTAAAGATGATAGCAGCAGCAGCCACCATCATCAACAACGACAAAACCAACCACTACCACTACCAACACCACACCAACACCCCGGATCGTCCTCTCTGCTCCTCCAAGGCCAAGGTGCCAGCCCAATAGACCACATCTTCCAATTCCACCGAGCTCTAAAAAGAGAGCTGAGAGAGCTGGAAAGTGCCGCAATAGCGCTCCAAGCAGAGGCTGACGAAGCTGAAGAATGGCGGCACGACTCGTACATAGCAGAGATGGATGCACGTTTTCAATTCCTTCAAGGTATATATAGAGCTCATAGTAAAGCTGAAGATGAAATTGTATTTCCTGCACTGGAATCTAAAGATTCTCTGATTAATGTGAGTCATTCGTATACATTGGACCATCGTCAGGAGGAGCTGTTATTTGAACAGGTGGGGAAGGTGGTGGCCACCATTAGAGGACTAGCTGCAAAAGGTGTTGGTGGTGGTGGTGATAAGAACAATAATAGTAGTTTTACTGTAGATAGCAGATTAGAGCAATTACGAGGGCACGCAACACAATTATCAAGAATGTGTGCAGCTGTCAGAGCATCTCTTGAAACTCACGTCAGAGCTGAAGAAAAGGAACTCTGGCCCCTCTTTGCCGAGCATTTTTCAGTGGAAGAACAAGAACATCTGGTAGGTCTTATTATTGGTCAAACTGGTGGAGAGGTGCTGAGGTCAATGTTGAGTTGGGTAAGGGATGCGTTGACTGAAGAAGAGAAAGAGGCTATGATGTTGACTTTGAAAAGTGCCTCTAAATCGACGGCGTTTGAGCAGTGGCTTGGGGCTGCTTTTGGATCTACTTTGCATACCATTGATGGTGATAATGAAGATATGGATGCTACTGATATTGGTGGTGCTACTATAGCAACGACAGGGGCAGGAAGAAGAAAGATATCGCAACAGCCCATGAATTACATGGAAGAAAATGCAGCTATTCTAGCTGAGGTTTCGGATTACTTGGCTAAACAAAGAGATGCTGATCAACTTAGATACAAACATGGTCTCCAACAACATCAAGGAGCAACATCACATTCTGGTCACCAGCATAGCCTAGCAGCAGCTGCTGGAGCAAGTGGTACCAGCGGTATTAAAAAATCAGGAGGCAGCAATACCGCTCTCCCCCTCCTCCCCCCTCCTCTTTCTTCGCACAGCCTCCTCCCCTCCACTGCTCCCTCAGACCCAACATCCGTAGCAGCAGACAGCAGTCAATTCAGGCCAGGGTGGGAAGACATCTTTCGGATGAATCAAAAACAGTTGGAAGCAGCAGTGAGAAGAGTGAGTGCTGATGTCAGTCTGGAACCTCAACGTAAAGCGTACTTGATACAGAATATCATGGCTTCCAAGTATATTGTAGCTCAACAGAGGAGGATGCAGACGCATTCTTCTAGACTGAGCAGTGCTGCTGCTACTCCTACTACTGATGGTGGTAGTGGCAGTGCTGGTGGTAGTGGAGGCAGAGGTGGTAGTAGTCGCAACGGAGCTGTTAGGGCTAGTCCTGTCTGGGAGGAAGAAGAAGCTGCTGGTGCTCCTGGTGGTAGTGGTGATAAAACTGCTTCTATTACTATTAATACTGCTAATCATCAACAACGACAACAACATAAGTATTACCATGATAGCCAACATCTTGGCTGTCGTCATTACAAGAGAAAATGCATGCTGGTAGCGCCCTGCTGCAAAGACGCCCACGTCTGCCGTCTCTGCCACGATGAATCAGTAGGGGGTAGCCACACAATGAATCGGTATGCTGTGAGCGAAATGGTCTGCATGGAGTGTGGAGAAAATCAACCAGTTGCTCAAAACTGTCGAGTATGCCAAGCAGAAATGGCAAGATACTATTGCGCTATTTGTCATCTCTTTGACGACGAGCCAGGTCGAGACATCTACCATTGCCCTTTTTGCAACTTCTGTAGAAGAGGCAAAGGACTTGGTGTTGATTCCTTCCATTGCATGGACTGCAACGCATGCATGTCTCTTGAGCTGTTCAACAAGCACCAGTGCAAGGAGCAGAGCCTAGGAGGTAATTGCCCCGTATGCAGTGAGGGGCTCTTTGGTAGTAAATATCCCATAAAAGAGCTGCCATGTGGTCATTTTATGCATTCACATTGCTTTGCTGCTTACAATAGGTACTCTTATGCATGTCCAGTGTGTAGTAAGAGTCTGGGTGATATGAGTGTCTACTGGAGGATGATAGATTCATTGCTGGCAGGGGAGGTGGCCAGTATGCCGGTAGAATATAGGGTGAGGAGGCAGGGGGTGTTGTGTAACGATTGCGGGAAGAATAGTGAGGTTCCTTTTCATTTTGTATACCATAAGTGTCCTGATTGTGGGTCTTATAATACAAGAGTCACATAGGGTTGTGGTTTGTGTATAAATTTGGGCTGTGTAAAGTAGAAACACAATGTAGGGAAGAAGAAAGTGGGAGCGTTGATGAACGGCTTTGGAGCCCGGCCTCCATAGTGGTGGGATTCAAAATGGGGTTATATCCTACGAAAAGGGGGGTTTTCGTGTAGAGATGGTGCATATTTCGACAAGTTGGGGTTGAAAGAACATTGGCATATCATTGAAAGACCAGCTAAAGACGGGAACCTTACGAAAATCATAATCTCGAGAGAGGGGGAAAAAAATTCTGGTGCGAACAGTTGAGTTTGATAGTATGGTTATTTCTCAGTCGGGTAGCCAATATAAGACACAATACGCTTGATACGCAAGGTAAGATCACTGGTTAATACTTACTTTGATGAAAATGCAAGTTTAACTAGACGAGTTCTATTCAAATTGCAGTTACTTGTTATAAATCCTCTCTTTTAGAACATAATCTAGATCTTGTGATTCACAGGCTTGCATTCCACCGGAGTTCCCCCATCTGATCCCTTCCCCGGTCCCCGACCACAGACCAGAGAAGATAATGAGATCAAAGGGCGGCACCCATGAAACTAGAGATGGTGCTACTTCCAACAGAAAGAAGCCAGGTGATGATGGCCAAGCTGAACTCTCATCAGCATCCTCATTAGATGAGAAACCAATTAGAACTGAAAATGCTCCCTTACCGCCACAACAAGGAGAGCAATTACAACAAGGCACGCTTGATGAGACTGGCTCCATACCACCTCCACCTCAAATACCTTCCATAGTGCCACCAATTTCCACCTCACAACCAAATGACACCACCACAGTCACAGCTACAGCTACAGTCACCAACACCAACACCAAGAACGAACTTGCCACCCTTTGTCAACGCTTCTACCACCAATTTTGCCACCTCAACCCAGACGGTTCCCCTTCCCTCATAAACCTCAACACGGCTACAGACATCATGGGAGTTGCACGTCGTAGATTATATAATGTGATCAACCCTTTGGAAGCAATGAAAGTAGTGGAAAGAATAGGAACGCTGCAGTATATTTTCCATGGGTATGACCACCTTCCTCGGCTGCTTACTCAATTGTATGCGGAAGAAAAGAAGGGTGTGGATGGAGGAGCAGGAAGAGGACAAGATCATGACAATGATGATGATGACGATGACGATACTGAAGATAACGATGTTATGTATAGAAAGGGTAATAGTAACGACAATAGAAGAATAAGGAGTGGTGGTGGTGATGATAGCAACACCATGCTATCCCTCAACTTTCTCACCAGGAGACTCATTCGACTCATAATTGTATCACGACAGCCAGTCACTCTGTCTCATGCAGCTGCCGTCTTCATTGGTTTCCCCACCGCCCAGCATATACCCGTTGGCAAGCAACGCAGTAAGACACAAGTCACTGTGGAACGTCGCTTATACGATGTTGGCTCAGTGATGTGTTCCTTGGGGCTGATACGACGTATACACTTGGGCACGAATAAGAAACAGCCCGCACTTGAATGGGCGTATGGTTGGCGCCCTGGTGACGGGCATGCACCGCCACCATTGGAATTGGCTGCGTTGGCAAGGCTGCCAGCTCCTGCTGTCGATGAGTCTGTAGTGGCGGCAAACGCTGCTGCGAGAGAGGCGAAACAAGCAGCTGCTGCTGCGAGTAAAAGAGGTAGAGGTGGTGGCGGTGGTGAAGGAGGAGGGGGGAAGAGGTCAAAGAGAGGAGGAGCAAGTAGTGATAGCAGAGATGGTGGTACTGGTGATGGTACTGCATCCCATCATCAGTTTTTCAGTAGTGCCAACTACCAAAACGTCGACATGCAGCAAATGAGTCTGTTTGCTGCTGCTGCTGCGGCGGCTGCGGCGGCTGGTGGCGGTGGTGGTGGAGTTGGGAGTGATATCACCAACCCAAATGCTGCTATCTTCCAACAAATGCAGCAGCAACTACAGAACTTTCAACCGCTTGTCTTCCCTGACTACAACATGGCCAGTACATTCTCCTACCCTGGTCCTACTGGTCACTTTTCATACAACCAGCCTCCACAACAACAAGATACTGGCAATAATAATAACACCAATACTCTTCCTACAGTTGCAATGCTTACTGCGGATGAAAGAGAGCGTCAAGAGAATCACCAACGTAGGTTGCTACAACTCCAGCAGCAGTACCATCAAGCTCTTGCCAACAGTCTAGGTATGACTACTACTACTGCTGCTGCTGCAGTTACTGCTACTGCTACTCACCAAGATCAAGGAATCCATCTGGAAGCTAATGCAGTGGATCCAAGTACCATGGCAGCTCCCACCATGTGGCAGTATTTCAACAATCCTTCCATGATGATTGGACCATCGTCCTGTAATACTGCTGCTGCTGCTGCTGGTGGTGGTGGTGGTGGTAGAGAAGGGATGTCTAATGAGGCATACCAACAACAACAGCAACAGATGATGATGATGATGCAAAATCCAGGGATGATGCAAAATCCAGGGATGATGCAATATCCAGGGATGATGCAATATCCAGGAGGAGGAGGAGGTATGTGGGCTGGTGCTGCTGCTGTTGGTGGTAGTGGTAGTAGTGTACCACAACAACAGCAGCAGGAACAGGAACAAGAGAAGGAGCAGGAGCAGGAACAGAATAGTAGTAGGTGAGGGGATGCATTTCCCTCTCCCCCCTTCCCCCCTTTCCATTTCACAGCAGCCTCTCCATGGTTGAGGCTGATTGATAGTGATTGTGGCAGGGGGTGGGTGAAAGGATTTTTGTTTGAAACAACACATGGAATTTTTATATGAGGTAAATTAATTTTAGACAAGGAATGGTTTTTAAATTGTGTATTTGTAAGCTAAGCATGTTATCTAATGGTACTTTAAGATTGAGGGTTGGGTATGTGTGTGTGTGAAGAAAGGTGGGGAGTCTCTCTCTTTATGGTATATGTTTGTGTGAGTGGCTCAGCTCACTGCTGTCCTCGTCGACGGATTGGATTAGGGAAGGGAGAGTGGTAAAATGCTGCAAGGAGAGGCAATGGCATGCTGTTGTCTGTTAACAAGTATGAAAGTCGATTGAAGATCCATTTCATTACTATAAATTGCACTATCCCCGCTATCAGAACCAAAATTGAAATTTGAATACAATCGATTCCACCCTCATTGTGGATATGATACATCAATTACGTGCATTGCACATTAATACCACATATAGCATTGGTATCTGACTGATACGCGTTTATCATCCTACATCCAACCCATAGACTTGACATTTTTCTATGGACGTCCCACTTCCCGCTAGTCGCTCTCGAGAGGACCTGCAGCAGCAGCAAGATCAACAAACTCCAGCACTACCAGTTGCTGCTTCATCCCTTCAGAATACTATTTCTCAGCTTCAGGAAGAATTGAGAAGAGAAAATGATAGATCTAATTTATTAGAGATGGAGGTCCAACGACTCAGTCTTGGTCAACTACTCACTACTGACACTACTGACACCACTAACAACAAAAACAGCAACAGCAACAGTATTAAAGACCCTGTTTCTTCTTCCTTGGTATCTATTAGCTCATCAACATTAGGATTGCTAGAGTTAAAAGTATCTGCGATGGAGGCAGTGAAAGAAGGTATTGCTATTGCAGACGCAACCAAGCCTGATATGCCTCTCATCTACGTCAATAGCGGCTTTTGCAGCATGACAGGCTATTCCAAGGAGGAAGTGTTAGGGAAGAATTGTAGATTTTTACAAGGCCCAGGCACTGAAGACCATACTGTGGAAGTACTGAAGAGATCAATTAGTGAAGAGAAGCCTTGTGTGGTGGAAATAATGAATTACAGGAGATCTGGAGATCCGTTTATTAACTATTTGTCACTAACGCCAATATTTGATCCAACTGGGAGAACTCTGACACACATGGTAGGAGTGCAGAGCGATATTACTGAACTGGTAGCACATAGACGCGGTGAGCTGGCTGCCAAGCATGCTGCATTAGCTGCTGCAGCTGCTACTGAAGCTAAAAGCACCTTTTTGGCTCGTATGTCTCACGAAATAAGAACTCCATTGAATGGAATGATTGCGGTAGGGCAATTATTGTCTGAAACTGAGTTGTCTCCAGCCCAGTTTGATTTGGTCAACACCATCAGATGCTCAGGAGAAGCTCTCCTAACTCTTATTTCTGATATCTTAGACTTCTCCAAAATAGAAGCCAACAAAATGGAACTCAACAGCGCTCCCTTCAAGTTGCAGTCCGTCATAGAAGCGTCAGTTGAAATAGCAGGGCTGCAGGCTAGTCATAAGAGGCTACAGGTTGCCTATCATATTTACCCTGGTGTTCCTAGAACTTTAGTAGGAGATGCTCAGAGATTGCAGCAGGTATTGTTGAATACACTTATTAATGCTGTCAAGTTTACTGAGGCTGGTCAGGTCGTACTAGAGGTCTGGGCAGAAGAAGAAGAAGAAGAAGAAGAAGAGTATGGAGGTGGAATAGGAAAGGAGAAGGAAGGAAAAAGCAAAGGCAAAGGAAAAGAGGAAGAGAATGCATCCCCACCATTACTAAAACCAAATGCAATAACAGTGCATTTCTCAGTGAGAGACACAGGTATAGGCATCTCCCCCAATGACCTCCATCGTCTCTTCCAGTCATTCTCCCAGTTGGATGTCTCCCCTACCAGACAGTATGGCGGCTCAGGTCTAGGATTGATCATAAGTCAGAAACTGTGTGAGGCTATGGGAGGCACAATGTGGGTACATAGTGATGGGCATAACAAAGGCAGTACATTCAGGTGGTCCATAAAGTCACCCAGACAGAATACTACTACTACTACTACTAGTGGTGGTGGTGGTGAGAAGAATGGATCTAGTATTATTATGGGTAATGTTATTTCTACTGTAGGTAGAGGTGGTAGTAGAGATGCATATGACGGTAAAGTAGTAGGAGGAGTGCCAAGAAACATTCTAGAAGAGTTGGATGAGTTGGATGGGCCCTGTCCTCAACTGAAAGACAAGAAGATCATCCTCGTTGAGCCATGTGACGTGGTAAGGCAAGTGTTGCAGTGTGCTTTGAAGAAGTGGGGATGTCTTGTCACTGTTGTTCAGTCTGAATCTGAGGCACTCAAACGCTTGCTCAACAACAAGAAGCATAACAACAACAACAATGATGATGCAAGTGGTGGTGGTGATACAGCTACTAATAGTGCTACAAGTTTGACACTTCAATTTGGGCCTCCTCTCAGTACTGCCTCTACTGATCTAGAACAAGAACAGCAAGGTCCATATGACGTATTGATAATGGATCTTACATATAAAAGGTTGATATCAGCCCTGGTGGGTAGATGTGATCATGGGGAAGCAAGGAGAATTGTGTTCATGGGATGGCCTGGTGAGAATGATCCTGAGGAGGAAGATGATGATGATGATGATGATATTATGGCGTATGAAGCTATGCTCCTTAGTGATGATGATGGTGATAATGATGATGTGTGTATACCACAGCCGCCACCTACTACTACAATGCTGGATATGATGACAACAACAAGGACAGTTAGTAGTATAAAGAAGGACAATAGTACCTCTAATGATAACAGTAGTTCCTCGACGACGACAACAAAAGCGGCAGTGATTAATCCAGTGGTACAGTTACCCAGATCATTACTGGTTCCTCTTCCTGCCAGTACTCTCAAGATGAAGAGACACATTGGGTATGTAGTGGTGACGAGACCAGTGAGGCAAGGGAGGTTGAGATTGGCATTGGAGGAGGTACTCAGTATGGAATTGAATCTGTCTGTTGATGAAGAAGATGAACAGGAGAAGATGATGGGTGGAGTGGTGGATGGAGTGGCAGTAGGAGGAGGAGTTCAAGGAGAGCATGATGTTCGTCAGCCAACAAGCACTTCTTCTCAAAACAACAACCTACCCAAGAATACAGATACTGATGTTACTACTACTACTACTACTACTATGAGTATGAGTCGTAAGTCATTGAGTGGATTGCAAGGAGGAGGCAGTGGAGGAGCAGGGTCGGCAGCATCCTTTTCCTTCTCCCACCAACATCACCACCCCAGTAGCTCCTCCTTCCATAGCAGCAAAGCCAGTAGCTGTGTGACAACCAACAGTCATCTCCATGGAGCTCCCAATAAAAGAGCAGCCAGCTCTGCTAGTAGTCTATCCCAATCCCACTTTTACGATACGCATAATAATAATGGTGCTGCTGCATCTCACCATGGTGATGATAACCATCACCCTAACAATGGTAGTAATGGTGCTGCTGCTAGTGCAGTGACAAACAGCAACAGCATAGGCAAGGTATTACATTTCGCAGATAGAAAACTCCTCTTAGCAGAAGACCATCCCCTCAACATGAAGGTCGCACTAAGCATCTTGAAGAAACTCGGCTTCACAGATGTCACCACAGCAGTGAACGGCAAAGAAGCAGTTGACGCAGTCACTGCAGCTGGAGGACTGAATGCATTCTACGCTTTATTAGTCGACCTGCACATGCCGGTGATGACTGGGTTGGAGGCAGTGCAGGAGATACGGAAGAAGTGGCCTGGAGAGAGTGAGACGAGGATTATCGCTGTTACTGCTGATGCGTTTGAAGATACAAGGGACTTGTGTATGGCCAATGGATTTAGTGGTTGGTTGGCTAAACCATTTAGAGTTGAGGAATTTTCAAAACTTATATGTTCTGATTGATTCAATAAAGATATGAAGATGTACAGTGAAGTTGAAACGCAGTAGCAGTGTTCTTACAAAAAAAAAAAAAAAAAGCTGATTCAAAAACCTCGTACCACTGTTGTTATTTATTATTATTGGTAGCAGTAAACTGTCTATATGTAATGCAATTAATAAAAGTCAGACACGTATCATACATAATTTAAGCAATTCTCTATCGACAGATAGATTGATGATGATGATGATGATGATGATGATGATTTAACTTTTAATCAAGGTACTGGCGCTGCTCCTTCTTCGGTAGGTTGATCTCCTTCCACAGTACCGAGCCCATTACTACTGCTGTTGCTATTTTCACTACCATCGCCATCACTAAGAGTACCATCACCACCAAATAACACACCACCTTGTCTAAGTGCATCTATAAGTGCAGATCCAGGGAGCCTCACTCCCTCTGGAGTTGAGGATGCAGAAGAGGAGGAGCTGCAGCAAGATGATAGGACAGAGTTGGCATCGACAAAGGCGATCAAATTCTCAAGTTCAGGGAACTGAGAGGCAGAGCACATACAAGCAGCAATGGTTGGCCAGTTGGGTTCTGCAGTAATGGTGCAGCAGTCGGCGGCAGTGAAGGAGCCCATGGCACAAGAACGGGAAAGAAAGAGGCGCTGGATGGCGGCTCTGGAGTCGGGGGTTGTGGAGGAGCATGTGTCTGCAGCGTTCGGGGGGCACGATGGTATACACTGTGCTGGAGCTTGTAATAATGCTCGTCTATCTAATGCATTAGCTATGGGTGATAGAAAAAGGAGAGTGAATAAAAGAGTAGAAAGTAGGAAACGTGTTTTGGCCATAACTTTTCTAGGAAAGGACGAGATTTGTTTATTTCGTTCTAAAACTCATTTGCACTAGTCGTGTGTATATTCTTATAACTATGAAATGTAGAATTATTTGCTAGGGGTTTTGAGAGCATGAGCTGACAAGAAGGAGGGAAGTCATAAGAACACTAAGCCTAGTCCTCCCAGGTCTTCCCTGAGGATTCTTGGAATGTGGGTAGTGACAATGGTCTGCTGGTGCAATTCGGGGTGTCTTTAAGAGGTTGCAAACAACGTATGAAATCATATTGGACTAATTAGCAAACGTCCAGTTAGTTTGCACTGTCTGAATTAAAACGTGTTGAGAGTGACCCATACTTCCAACCCCTCTTGCTAGCTCCTGTGACAACAATAATTATTATTTAGAGTGCACAGAAATGGTGAATTAATCACTTGAAGTCGTTTACTAGGTCTACAACATCTATTAAAGCGCAACCCAGACCAGTAAATTACGACAGCCGTCTCAATATGATGATCAGCGTTATCAACACCACCCACCGTCCCCTCCTCCCTCCTTCGTGGCATTTCCCCCGGTTCCCCTTTCTCTACCCCCTCCTCCTCATCATCATCCTCCTCCTCCAAACAGCATCACCTCAAGCTCAAGAAGAATGCCCCATCATTGTGCAGTATGATGTCAACCTTGGCACACAATCAGCATCATCATCAGCACCAACAACAACAACCAATCCAGACGCAGTCCCTATCTTCCTCGTCCAAATGTCAATCCAAAACAACTCCCCTTCTACTACTACTACTATACCAACTAATGGTACATTGGTAGATGAATGGAGACTAGGTTGGCAGTTTCCTTACGGCTCCTACATCAACTCACAAGATGATATATTCGATAACCGACTGCAGCTACTCAACCCAGAGTCTACTACTCCCGTAGTACAAACAGCAGATGTGCCTCTCCTTCCTGGAGGAGAGTACAGGTTCACCTTTCTAGGTACTAAGAATAATAGTGGTACTACTTCTACTACTACTACTAGCAATCCGTATAATGTAGGGGCACCAGTTGGAATGGTGTTCAATAATATGTTATGTAGAGCTTTGCCGGTACCGACTGATGATATAGCAGCAAGGCCAGGAGTTAATACAACTACTACTAATAATAATAATAATAATGATAATAATATAGTATCAGTAGAGTACACGCCGATAGTCTACATCAATCAACCAATAGTTAACTCTTTCACTCAGTACCTGGTAAGATTGAGGAATGTTCTGAATGGTACTGATCCCATCCCACTGAGCAGTATCTCTCTACAGTACTGGTTTGAAGGACCAGAAGAGGGAGTGCTCCCACTAGCAGCAGAGTTTGATGATCCTAGTAATTATCTGCAAGCTGATTGTGAGTGGGCTACTACCGGGTGCCGTACCGTTGAGTTGGGGGTCAAGAGAGGACTGAGAACTAATGGTGGCAGTGGTAGTAATGCTGCTGGTGGTGCTGTCAATAGTAATAGTGAAGAAATAATGGGGGCGAGGTATTATGTAGAGATAAAATTCACTGATGAAGCTGGTCTACTTCTTCCTACCGGTAGTGATGCAGTCGCTCCCATCTTCATTGGACAAGGAGAGTCAGTGATGGATGTGCTTGTCACCATTACCACCAAAGCTAATAATAATAATGATAATAATAATAATAATAATGGTGGTACAGTAGGGTTGTTCAATAGTACACAGGATTATTCATACATAGATACACCCATCCTTGACATAAATAATAGCAGCAGTACATTTGCTAATAGTACCACAGGTGGGAGTAACATCATTACTATTCTACCTAGAAGGGCGGTGCTGAATGAGAGGCTTCCTGCATATGTTGATGATAAGCTGGTATGGGGGATACCTCCCACAGTTGATAGTGTGTATGCCTCAGATACCAATTATGATGATGCCGCTATAATGAATGATAATAGAAGTGGTGGTGGAGGCGGGGCTAATGGTGATGGAGTGCAATGTGTGACAACTGGAAATGGGCTGCAACAGACGTGCGGAATCGCGACCACGTTTTGTTGCATGCCAGCAATTCCAGGGGAAGTGTTGAGTGCGACTGTTCCTGCTGTGTGGCCTCCTCAACCACCAACAAACACTGGTGGTATTAGTAATAGTGGTGGAAATGTTCCTGTGGGGGCTGGTAGTGGCAATAGTACAACTACTGCCAGTCCTGAAGGTGGTGGTGATGGTGGAAATAATAATAATAATAACACCACCACCACTACCCCTACGACTTCTCCTGATCCTGAGTCGTCAGAGCAATTGATTGGTCTTGCTCCACTGGAAGAAGGAGGCGGAGGAACAGCAACAGGAGGAGGAGGAGGGTTTGTGTTTAATAGCAGTAATCTAGAACTTCCTGGTGAAAGTAGTAGCAGTAGTAGTAATAGCGAGGATGATGATGATGGTGGTGGTGGTAGTAGTAGCAGTGGAGCAATAGTGGGAATTGCAATAGGAGCGGTAGCTGCAGTTGGAGTTGTGTTTGCCGCACTAGCTATGTTCTTAGTCAAGAAGAGGAGGGAACAGAGGAGAGAGCTACTGGGAACAAATAGTTTGGATATAGCTGAACAAGGAGTGAAACACAGCAGTAGTAGTGGTGGTGGTGGTGGTGGTGGCGGCGGTGGTAGTGGCACCAATGATGGTGACTCACCAGGCAGCTCTTCTCCGCTATTTGCTGCCATCACCACCACTACCCCTAACAACAATCAACGCACCAAGCAGTATGCCAACGCTAAACCCGACCAGAGCAGCAACGTCCTCTCCTTACTGGCATCCCATCATCATCTTTATCACAGCAAGTCGTCACCTATACCGGGATCAACACCGTTGATGCCGCTGCCTATGTCTCCATCATCAATATCTAATACAGCCAGTAGCTTGAATCTGATCAAATTTCCTAGTGGGTCGACTACTGCTGGCTTTGGAGCTGGAGATGATAATCAGCATGATAGAGAAGAGGCAATAGATGAGGAGGAAGAACAAAGGGCGATGATGTTGATCAATCGCAAAGCATGCACAGCACCAGCTCTCTTTTCTTCTGCTCACTCGTCCTCACTCGGCCGGCATTCTTCCTCCATTCCCCCCTCCTCCTCCCTCCCCTCTGCTCTTCTGGTTCTACAACAACATACCGACGACAACAACACAGACCTATCCCAATCATCATCGTCATTGATATCATGGCTGGGCATGGCTAGAAGAACACAATCTTGGGATGGTGTCATTAACGATGACAATTTTGGCTCTTCTCTAGATGGTTACAATGCAGCAGTCATGCAGGTCATGGGCAGGAGGAAGACTGCTCCTCCAATGGATGATTATGATAATGATAATGATAATAATGCTGATAGAGCACACATTGAGAGGATGATCCTACCTCCACAAGACATCATCCCCCCACCTCCTTATGTATCATCATCACCATCATCAGCTCGTGGTGGTGGTAGTGGTGGTGGTGATAGATATCAAAGAGGAGGAATGAGAGAAAGAGGAGTAGATCTAAACGTAGATTGGAGCGAGATCAAAGGTAACTTGGGCCACTGTCTAGGTACTGGAGGCTTTGGAGCAGTATACGAAGCAAAATGGCGAGGCAAGACGGTAGCGGTGAAAAAGCTGCCTCCCTTCTCAGACAATAATCAACCAGGCGGTCAGGTCATGTATGATGCTTTATTAAGAGAGATAGCGCTGGCCTCTAAGTTTGATTGTGACAGACTAGTTAGGGTGTATGGGGCCTGTACTCAGGACAAAGACCATGTATGTCTCATCATGGAATTGTGTGAGAATGGTAACTTGGCTTCCAGGATCTATGATAGAAGAAGGAGGAGGATGAGTTATCTGGAAATACTGCAAATAGCACACGATGTGGCTCAAGGGCTGGCATACCTCCATCCATCTGTTATTCACCGGGATCTAAAGCCACAGAATATACTGTTGGATTTAACAGGGAGAGCAAAGTTGGCTGATTTTGGTATTTCCAGGATCAAAGACCCGACAAAGAGCTACCTAAGTCAGATCACCAGCGAGAAGTTTGGTCAAGGGACACCCTTCTACATGTCACCTGAGCAGTTTAGCGGTGAGAAGAGGATAGACGAAAAAATAGATGTCTACGCGCTTGGGTGTATTTTGAATGAGTGTTGGACCAGGAGGCAACCGTGGAAGGACAGTAGTCACTTCTTCCAAATAATTCTCAAAGTGGCCATCAATGGGGAGAGGCCATGGGTGGACCCTGACTGTCCTCTCGGGCTGCAGAGGCTGATTGGTAAATGCTGGCACCAAGATCCACATATGAGGCCTAGTTGTGCGGAGATTAGTCGATTGAGTGAGATTTTAATTGAGCAGGAGTTGAGGAAGTGGGAGGAGAGTAAGAGTCCAAAGCATAGTAATAGTAATAGTAGTAGTAAGAGGAGGAGTTAGGTGTGGGGGGACAGTTTTTTTTTTTTTTTAACTTTACAGGCGGCAAAACATGAAAACATTGT
>Ga0209986_10002643_pt1 | contig 16248 bp, 8 predicted proteins | sample BlataG_FD_183168 | JGI IMG/M metagenome (GOLD analysis project Ga0209986, IMG submission 183168) | Deep subsurface microbial communities from Black Sea to uncover new lineages of life (NeLLi) - Black_00105 metaG (SPAdes) (version 2) | ecosystem: Environmental > Aquatic > Marine > Oceanic >...
GTGTTTGGATTCTGTGAAAAGGTTGCCTGTCGCCCTTATTTTTGTTATAAGCTTTTTTCAGGGAAACGTACACCCACTCAATTTGGATAAGAGCCCAAATTTTTAAAGAAAAAATAAGAGGAGGAATTTCAATGTATCGAAGAATAAATTTGAGAATCACCTGGGTGTTTGTTTTATTTTTGGGTATTATTCTGGTCAGTCAGGCTACAGAAAGCGAGCAAAAAAAAGCTCTAACTTTTCAGGATGTCATGAAGTTTAAAGAAATACGTAATCCGGTGATTTCCGAGGACGGTTTATGGGTAACATACAGTTCCCAGCCTGACAGGGGAGATGGAGAAGTAGTGGTTTATGGAATCAAAAAAGGGAAAGTTTTTACAGTTGAGCGAGGAAGCAGTCCTGTTATTTCTAAAAATTCCCGTTGGGTAGCAATGGCAGTTGAGCCAAAAGCCGCAGAGCTAGAAAAAGCAAAAAAGAAAAAGCCCAAACAAGGAATAGCACTTCTAGAAACCACAACTGGTAATGTTGCTCACTTCGAAAAAGTAAAAAGTTTCGCTTTTTCAGATGACTCGAAATGGTTTGCCTATCTTAAGTTCAAAGAAGAAGAAAAGCCCAAGGAGGCTGAAAAGAAACCTTCAGAAGAAAAAGAAGAGTCAGCTCTAGAAGATGAAAAAAAGAAAAAAATAGGGAGTGCTATGGTTCTCCGCTGTTTGGACTCAGGTAAGGAGATTCAAATTCCATCTGTCCTTTCGTGTGCCTTTGACAGTTCCTCGAAGTATCTGGCTTATGTTGTGGCATGCACTGAGGGCAAGGATAACGGTCTTTATTATGTTGATCTCACTCATGAAACCTTGCCGAAGGCTCCTGTTGTAAAAAAAGAAAATGGGAGCTTTGCCAGCCTCGCCTGGACAAAAAGAGGAAGCAAACTGGCTTTCTTGTCAAACTCAGAGGGTAGAAAGAATGATGATGGCTCTTCTTTTTCTCTTTGGATATGGGAAGGGAAAACGAAAAAAACAATTCAGGCTATCTCTGAAAAAGATGTCCCAGATGAATGGATTGTCCCTGAGAAAAACCAGGTTTCGTGGAGTCAAGATAATAATCGCATATTTTTTGGGATTAAACCCAAAGATCTTCTCGATACAGAAAAGAAAGATAAAGGCGAGAAGAAAGAAGATGAGGCAATAGACCTTTATGATACGGAAAAAATCCTAGAGAAAAGAGAAGTCGATGTCTGGCACTGGAATGACCCTTTTATCATTACTCACCAGAAAAACATTTGGCCGCGCGTTAAAGACCAGACTTACTTGGTTGTTTACAACCTGGATTCGAAGCGTTTCTTTCAGCTTGCTGATAAAAACGTGCCTCGTGTTCAGCAAAACGAAAATCCCAACTTTGCCCTGGGCTTTTCCGATGTTCCTTATCAGAAAGAAGTAACATGGTATGGAAGACTAAATGATGTTTATCTGGTCAGTCTTAATGACGGCTCACGCCGGAAAGTTGTATCACGCCTTGAAGATCGTTCCTCTCTTTCTCCGGACGGGCGTTATGTAGTCTATTATAAGGAAAAGCACTGGCATCTCTTTGATGGAAAGACAGGAACGTTTCGAAACCTGACAGAGCGACTGGATCTACCCTTTTTCGACGAAGACCATGACTATCCCAGCAAGGAGCCTGGATACGGAGTGGCAGGCTGGGTGAAGGATGATAAAGCCGTTCTGATCTATGACAAATATGATATCTGGCAGTTTTCGACAAAAACCGGCAAGGTAATGAATATTACCGGAGGAAAAGGACGCCAGAATGAGGTTACCTTTCGCACTCTTCGGCTGGATCCTGAGAAATGCTTTTTAAAAGATAACGAGCAGGTCTTGCTTTCTGCATACCATAACATGGACAAACATTATGGTTTTTATGCCTGCAGGGTTGGAAAATCTGGCGTAAAGAAACTTTTAGAGGAGAAGAAGCGGTTCAGGTTTTTAGCGAAAGCAAAGAAGGCGGATGTCTTGATATACACGAGAGAAAGCTTTAAGGAATTTCCTGACATATGGGTTACTGACCTGAAATTTTCCGCCCCTAATAAGATTTCAGATGTAAACCCGCAAATCAAAGAATTTGCATGGGGCAGCGCTGAGCTTGTTGAATGGAACAGCGCAGACGGTATTCCGCTTCAAGGTGTTCTCATAAAGCCAGGGAATTATGAACCTGGAAAGCGATATCCTGTAATCGTCTATTTTTACCGTTTTTTCTCCCAACGGCTCTATGAGTTTAACCAGATGGTAGTAAACCATCGTCCGAATTTTCCATTTTATACCAGTAATGGCTACGTGATATTCCTTCCAGATATTCGGTTTGAGGTTGGTCATCCTGGATTTGCGTCTACAAAATGCCTTGTGCCAGGCGTCCAGAAGTTAATAGATATGGGAGTTGCCGACCCAAATGCCATAGGACTTCACGGCCATTCATGGAGCGGCTATCAAACCGCTTTTGTTATAACCCAGACAAACATATTTGCTGCAGCCATAGCCGGGGCGCCTGTCTCCAACATGACCAGTGCCTACAGTGGAATTCGCTGGGGATCAGGTCTTGCCCGGCAGTTTCAGTACGAAAAATCTCAGAGCCGGATTGGGGGAAGTCTCTGGGAATATCCTGAACTCTATATCGAGAATTCCCCTGTTTTCTTCGCAAACAGAATCCATACGCCCTTGCTCATCATGTTTGGGGACGAAGATGGCGCTGTTCCCTGGTACCAGGGGATCGAGCTCTACCTGGCCATGCGCCGTCTTGAGAAAGACTGTATTTTTCTCCAGTACCGCGGAGAACCCCATCATCCTCAAAAATATCCGAATAAACTCGATTATTCCATCAAAATGAAGGAGTATTTTGACCACTATCTCAAGGGTATGCCTGCGCCTGATTGGGTCACAAATGGAGTGCCATATAGGGGGAAGTAAGGAGTGAGGAGTAAGGAGTGAGGAGAAAAAAGACTTTTTAAATTTCTATTTACTCCTAACTCCTTACTCCTTACTGTTTCACTTTGTATTAAGCATCATATATTTGAATTAAGGAGGGATTAATGCAAAAAGTAAAGATACTATATGTTTCATTGATACTTCTCATTTTCACTAACATTGTTTCAGCGCAAGTTCCAAAACCAGAAGAGGTATTGGGTTTTAAGGTGGGGACTGACAGAAAAGTCGCAGACATGTTTCAGATTATTGACTATTTTACAAGAATCGATAAAGAAAGTGATAGAATTGTTGTCAAAGAGGTTGGTAAAACAACGATGGGGAATCCCTTTATTGTGGTTATCATAACCTCTTCGCAGAACCATAAGAGCCTTGAGAAATATCGCAAATATCAGCAGCGGCTCGCAGACCCCCGAAAAATTACGGATAAAGAGGCCGAGAAAATTATATCAGAGGGCAAAGCCATCGTGATGGTTAATTGTTCCATCCATGCTTCTGAGATTGGGGCATCCCAGATGTCTATGGAGTTGGCCTATGACCTTGCTACCAAAAATGATAAAAAGACCCGGCATATACTCGATAATGTAATTCTTCTCCTTGTTCCCATGCACAATCCTGATGGAATCCAGATGGTTGTGGATTGGTATAAAAAAAATCTTGGAACAAAGTTTGAAGGGGGTCGAATGCCGTGGCTTTATCATAAATATGTCGGTCATGATAATAACAGAGACTGGTATATGTTCACCCAGGTCGAGTCTCAGCTCACGATTAAGGTTCATAATGCCTGGCACCCCCAAATCATTGTTGATATGCATCAGATGGGAAGCAGAGGAGCAAGATTATTTGTGCCTCCCTATGTTGATCCCTATGAACCCAATGTGGATCCAATCCTCCGCCAGCAGGTGGCTATGATGGGAACATTTATTGCTGCGGAATTGACTGCAGAAGGAAAAGCCGGCGTTATACACAGCAGCGGATTCGATGCCTGGACTCCAGCGAGAGCTTACCATCATTATCATGGGGGAATAAGGATTTTGACTGAGGCGGCAAGTGTGAGATTGGCGACACCCATTACTATTAAGTTTGAAGAAATGTCTGCGAGTGTGAAAAAACCTTCAGTTAGGATGCCTTTGCCCTGGAAAGGTGGAGCATGGACCTTGAGAGATATTGTAGAGTATGATTATTCTGCAGTAAAGGCTGCATTGACGAACGCTGCAAGGCTCAGAGAAAACTGGCTTCGCAATTTTTATAGAATCCATAAAAAAGCTATCACCCAAAGCGGCTCTCCTTATGCCTTTATTATCCCGTCTAAACAAAGAGATTTATCCACTGCAATTAAGATGATGAATGTCTTGAAAATGGGCGGAGTTGAAATACATAAGTCTGAAGCTTCCTTTTGGGCTGATGGGTGTGAATATCCTGAGGGAACATATATCGTTTATATGGCGCAGCCTTACGGAGGCTTTGCGAAAGCTCTACTCGAGAATCAGGAATATCCTGAAATAAGGGAATACCCAGGTGCTCCTCTAAAAACTCCGTATGATGTGGTAGGGCATACGCTTCCACTTCTAATGGGAGTTGAAACAGTTCAAGTTGAGAAATCCTTCAAAGTGAAGTCTTTTCTGCTGAGCAGAATAGACAAACCTAAAGGCAAATATGTGTCAGGTAATGATGTTTTCGGGTATGTGTGGGGACATACGACAAATGACGATATCGTTGCATTAAACAGGTTGCTGAAAAAAGGCTACAAGGTTTTTTGGAGTGCAGAGAAGTTTGGAATAGGCGGAACAAATTATCGGCAAGGTACGATGATCATCAAGAACAAGGAAGGCCTGGCTGGAGATTTAAACTCTATCATAAAAGATCTATATGTTCAGTTTGTGGGGCTGAAGGTTAAGCCAGAAATAAAAACCTATGAATTGAGGCTCCCCAGACTTGGCCTCTACAAAAGCTGGTCAGCATCCATGGATGAAGGATGGACCAGATGGGTTCTGGAACAGTATGAATTCCAGTACAAAAGCGTGTTCAACAAAGATATAAGGAAGGGGAATCTAAATAATGACTTTGATGTTATCCTTTTGCCTGACATAAGAGAGAGCACTATAATGAACGGAATTCCTGAAGGATCTGTTCCCCTTGAATATTCCGGCGGGATCGGTGAAATCGGCGTAAAGAACATCAAGGAATTTATCCAGAATGGAGGGGCATTGATTACCCTGAATTCGGCTGCCGAGTTTGCCATAAAACGATTTCATTTAGCCATAGAGAATTGTGTGCAGAGTGTTGACAGAAAGAGCTTTTTTGTGCCGGGCTCAATACTTAGGGTTTTGAATGATACGGATCATCCCATCGCATACGGCTATGAGAGGGATACTGCAGTCTTTTTCTGGAGAAGCCCGGTTTTTACTGTCAATGAAGGGAGAAGTGTTGCCAGGTATCCTTCGCACAGCTTGTTGAGCGGTTGGCTTACTGGGGAGAAATATCTGTTTAACAAGAGTGCTATTGTAGATGTCCCTTTTGGAAAAGGAAAAATCATCATTATTGGCTTTCCTGTGCAGTATAGAGCCCAATCCCATGGAACTTTTCGGTTTCTTTTTAATTCTATTTTTTATGGAGCGGCAAAGCTTGAAATGAACAAGTCTTCATTTCCCATTCACCATTAGTTAATTTTTTTTATAAAAAGAAGAGGGACAATTCACACAAGCTAATGTAGAATAGCAGGAAATAATAATTTGCGCATGACTGTTAGCCGCGTAAATTGTGCGTTTATTAAAAAGGAGGTTTGTTTAATGGAAAATGAAGTTAAGGTCGATGTGGAATTGGCGGAGAATTTGGGGCTAACCGAGGACGAATTTAATGAAATAAAGAAGCTGCTCGGAAGAGTGCCAAATTTTACAGAGCTGGGCGTTTTTTCGGCAATGTGGTCTGAACACTGCAGCTATAAAAACTCGCGGAAGCTGTTTAAACTTTTCCCTACTAAAGGCAAACATGTCATGGTTGGAGCTGGGGAGGAGAATTCTGGAATCGTTGATATTGGCGATGGATTAGGTGTTGCCTTTAAAATAGAGTCCCACAATCATCCTTCAGCAGTAGAACCCTTTGAAGCTTCAGCCACCGGAATAGGCGGATGCTTGAGGGATATATTTACAATTGGAGCAAGGCCAGTTGCGGGCTTAGGAGCATTAAGATTCGGAAATCTGGATAATGAAAGAGTTAAATTCCTGTTCAAAGAGGTAATGAGGGGGTTAGCTCATTATGCTAATACGGCTGAGGTGAGTGCGGTTGGCGGAGATGCATATTTTGATGAGAGCTATGAAGGTAACCCTTTGGTTAATGCCTTTGTTGTAGGGATTGTAAAACATGAGAATATTGTCAGAGGCGCTGCATATGGCGTGGGAAATCCTGTATATTACATAGGAGGAGATACGGGTCGGGATGGAGTAGGAGGGGCAAGTTTTGCTTCCAAAGAAATTACTGAGGAATCTGAGTCCGAGACAGGAGCAATCGCCATCGGCGATCCTGAGCTGGGGAGGCGGTTGAGAGAGGCTTGCTTGGAGTTGATAGAAAGGGGGCTCGTTGTAGGTATGCAGGACATGGGAGCAGCTGGATTAACCTGTTCTTCATGCGAGACAGCAGCAAGAAGCGGCACCGGGATTGAGATAGATGTAGCTTTGGTTCCACAGAGAGAGAAGGACATGACTCCGTATGAAATCCTTTTGTCTGAATCTCAAGAGAGGATGCTTGCCATATTAAAAGACGGTAAAGAAAATAAGGCTCTGGATATAATGAAGAAATGGAATATCAATGCAGTAAAAATTGGTAAGGTAACAGATGATAAAATGATGCGGGTAAAGGAGAACGGCGTTGTGGTTTGCGAGGTTTCCGCAGAGGCCCTGACGGAAAAAGCTCCCCTTTATGACAGGGAAAAAAAAGAGCCTTCATACTTGAAGGAAGCACAAAAGCTTGATCGCGGGTCTTTGATGGAACCGGATGACTACAACAAAGTATTGTTAGAATTGCTCGATTCTCCGACGATCGCAAGTAAAGAATCAGAATATATAAAATTCACGGCCACAGATAAAGACGAAGTTATGGTTGGTGCAGGTTCAGATGCTGCTGTTATTAAAGTAAAAGGTACAAAAAAAGCCTTGGCCATAAGCGTGGACTGTAACGGCCGATATTGTTATCTGAATCCTTATCATGGAGCGATGATGGCAGTAGCCGAGGCCGCGAGGAATATCGTTTGTTCAGGGGGAAGGCCGCTTGCGATTACTGATGGTTTAAATTTTGGCAATCCGATGAAACCTGAAAACTACTGGCAGTTTGAAAAATGCATAGAAGGACTTTCTAATGGATGCGCAGCTTTAAATACTCCGGTTGTCAGCGGCAATGTCAGCTTTTATAACGAAAATCCTAAAGGAGCAGTTGACCCAAGCCCGATAGTGGGAATGGTAGGATTGATTGAGAATGCGGATAAATATATCACCCAGGATTTTAAGAGTGAAGGCGATTTAATAGTCCTTATAGGTGAGAACAAAGCCGATCTTTCTGGCAGCGAATATTTATACCTGGTCCACAATCAGAAAAAAGGCAATCCCCAGATAGATATGGATAAGGAGAAAAGGGTTCAGGAGACATGCCTCGAAGCGATTGAATCAGGAATCATAAATTCAGCCCATGATTGTTCGGAGGGAGGACTGGCTGTAACTTTGGCTGAATCATGTGTTACAAATGCAGGCCAAATGCTGGGTGCAAAGATAAAACTGGACGAGTTAAAAAGCAGCGATATAAGGCTTGATGAAATTTTATTTGGTGAAGCACCTTCCAGAATCGTAGTTTCTCTGAGCAAGGATAACCTGGGTGTCTTGGAGGAGATAGCAAAGCGCCATTCAGTCCCATATGCCATTTTGGGTGAGGTCCGGGGAGAGAAGCTTGTAATTCAATGTAAAGAAGATGCGATTATCGATCTTCCCTTGACAGAGATTAACGATACCTGGAGGAAGGCCATTCCATCGAGATTAGAGAAATAAAGAAAGAGGGCACGTCCCCGCATCGGTCTATTTAGCTATTTTTCTGGAGTTTTAGAACCAGATTTTGAATGCCTTCTAGAAATGACTACGCTCCTTCTCCTTCCTCAATGTTTACTAAAAATAGACCCTAACCCTTAGTAATCCCCCACTTCCCATGTTTTTAGCAAAAACTTTTCCTTCTTTTCCAAAATTAAAATTCAGATAAGCCATGATCTCCACATTTTCTGAGAGGCTGTAATTGAGAGTCGGGACTAAAGCAAGGCTTTTATCTGAAATGCTGAAAATTGTTGAAATTCCAACATTTAGTAAATCTGTAGCCGGGTGCTGGATGAAACTGTAAATTTGATCGCGAGAAACAGCTTTTTGTTCTTGTACAAAAAGCCGCATCCAATCATTGAGGTTATATTGTTCATAGTTAGTCTTCCCCAATGTATTCCGGTAATATTCAACCATCACATAGGTTTGAAAATCGAAAGTGTAATCCGCGCCAACCACAAGTTCATAAAAATCTTTTGAATTTTCCATCCAGTTATAGCCGTATTCTGCCCAAACTCCCAATTCTAGAAGTTCTCCAGCCGTGCTTGCTCCCAGAAGCTGTCTCCGTTCAGGCGATTCCAGGAAATTCATGTTTTCCATGTCAAATTGCGTGTAGTCATGAAAACGCCAGACCTTCTCAATCGCGATGAGCGAATAATCAAAATGTGATATCCTCCCCTTGAACTGTATCAATTTTCCGGAATTTTTCCATGTGTCATCAGGTGAAAAGAGAGCTGTAAGCGTGTGTGCAGAACTCAGAGCCACATCCAGCCGCACAGCATTGTGACCGGGTTGCTCGTAGGTTGGGTCGAGGGGATCTTTTATGTTAAACACATCGGTCGGATTCCAGACATACCCAGTCCCCAGAGAAATCTGCTGTTTCCCCACTGTTAAGTCAAAATGTTTAAAAGCAAGCTTTATGTATGCATTATCGAGAAAGTGCCGGTTTGAGAACGGAATTACATAAAACGACTCCATGCCATCAGGGACAGTTGAAGTAATGCTGGACGCTAGAAAGTCCAGTATGTTCCATTTTGTTTTGCCATGATATGTGATGTAATCAAAGTTTGCTGCGAATGTTATGTTATCAGAGAGAGTTGATTTTAAATCAACCCGCAGCTTATTGGTATAAAGCTGGTAGAAATCGCTTTTGATTTTTGCGCCCATTATTTGAGACTCGAAATATCCGAAGAGTTCAACTTTGCCTTGAGCACTAAGGGTGGTAAGGCAAAATGAGAAAAAAACCAGTGCAGAAATCCATTTCCTCATTTTTTTAAGCTCCTTTCTGTAAACATGCTATCATCTAAAGTGATGTTGTATTTAACTTCAAGCATTTCCATCTCTGTTTGTGTGTTGTCATTTTTGTTATGCATAACCATCTTCATTGCAGTCGGGATGTTGTCGATAATACGGATATCACTTTGAACCAATCTTTTCTCATGTATTATAGGGTCATCCTCGTCATAATAATCAATAATTACTGGATAATAATTCTCTTTGATGACCCACATGATCAATCTGGAATACGAAACATCACCATCTGGCTTTCGGATTAGTTCAAGCTTATAACAGTCGTATCCTTCTATCTTTTCATCTTCGAGTTTTTTTGGGCTGAAATCATTGATAAAGGCATCTCCGCTCCCCATATCCTCGTAGGAAAAATCGCTTCCCTGCATTTTTTGTTTTTTTGCATGAGATGCGAGCTTCCGGACACGCTGCGTCCGTGGAAAGAACATCCAGATATCATCGGCATGGTTCAGCATCAGTATGGCTTGACCCTTAACACGCCTTGGTTCCAGATATCGCACAAGGTTTTTTTCGCCTTTGTTCTTGCTCCATGACTCAGAGATAAAAGTTCGTTTACTGCCTGAGCTGGTTACAATGGTCATCTTCATCTTTCCGTAACTTGATTCGACATTGATCAATTCGTTGACTTTTTGAATGATGTCTTCCCCTGTGAGTTCCTGACTGTGTAAACCTGAGGCCAGGAGCAAAATAATAAATCCCGAGTGTATAATTTTTTTCATTGGATATCCTCCATTTGTTCTGGTATACCATCAAACCAGTATGTCCATTATTTGTCAAGATGCTCCCTTTTTTGAGATATTAATCATCGGATTCCTCAGCTCAGCGATCTGATTTGAAAAATACGAAGCATTGCGTTATAGTGCTCAATGGTGAATGAGCTCAAGAAGCTGTATTCCTTAAATGAAATCAAGGGAACAGACGGAAGAGACAGAATAAACCAAAGACTGATATAAGGTGCGCCCGTAGCTCAGTGGATAGAGCGGTGGACTTCGAATCCAAAGGTCGGGGGTTCAAATCCCTCCGGGCGTGCTACATTTTTCACCCTAAAAAACCTTTACGGGAGCAAAGCAGTTCCCAAAGATTTTTTCTTGCTACGGAAAAAGAGATGCTTACAACGAATACAAGAATTTGACTTTTTCCTCATAAATTGATATTCTCTTGAAAAGCTAGTCAAAAGCTCATCAAAAGCTTATCAGAAGCTAGTCTGAAAAAGCAGTAGTGCCTATTAAATGTCCTAGAGGAATTTAAACTTATGCTCTCATTAAGTCAATCGCTCAAGTACTCATTCTTTTGATGAACCGAAAATATACTTAAATGGAGGTTAACCCGGAATGGAGGCACTTATCATCGCTTCCGGAAGAGAAAACAAGATAAATCATTGCTCCTATCCAAAACCGTTGATTCCAATTTTTGGACTCAGCCTCATCAAACGAATAATTCTGAGAGCCAAATTAGCCGACATTACTAGGTTTAAAATTGTTGTTGGTTATGAAGCCAACCAAATCATGGAAAAAATTGGAAATGGTGATAATTATGGCATCCATGTGAACTACATTTTCAATCCTGAGTGGCAAAAAGGAAACGGTACTTCTGTCTACAAAGCCAAAGGTTATTTTAAGGATAACTTCATTCTCTTGATGACAGACAAGCTCTTTGATGACTCTATTCTAAGAAAGCTTCAGCAAGTTGAACCTGAGGGAGATAGCTGTATTCTGTCCGTAGACCACAAAATTAGCGGCGATCATTTCAACATCGATGACATAACAAAAGTGTGGGTAGAGAACAATAAGGTTGAAAAAATTGGCAAAAATATTGATCGATTCAATGGTGTTGATGCAGGAATCTTCCTCTATTCTTCTATTGTCTTCGATGCATTGGAAAAAAATATTGCACAGGGAAAGTATTCGCTTTTAGCTGCTAATCAAATGCTCTCCAACATGGGGAGATTGAAGACAATTGACATCAGTGATAATTTCTGGATTGATGTAGATCACAAAAAAGACCTCAAAAAGACAAAGAAGGTGTTAATTAAGCAATTGAAAAAGCCGGAAGATGACACAATTCCCAGATATTTGTATCGTAAGATTTCTGTTTTGATTTCTTCGAGATTGAGTCATTTCAATATCCATCCTAATCATATAACTCTGATTAGCTTTTTTCTGGCTACGCTGTCAGGATTGTTCTTTTTTTTGGGCGGATATCCCAAGATTGTCATAGGAGCGTTTATCGCTCAGCTTTCTTGGATCTTTGACCTTTGTGATGGTGAAATTGCTCGCTTAAAGTTTAAAGAAAGCAAATTCGGCGAATTCCTGGATCGGGTTCTTGATCGATATGCTGATGCTTTGATTATTTTAGGAATTATATTTGCTTGCTTTCAATCGATGAAGACGACCTGGGTTTGGATGGTCGGATTCTTCGCTCTTATAGGGAGCTTCATGAACAGCTACACAGCTTTGGATTATGATAAGTTTATAGCTTCAAAGGCATTTATCAAGAAGAGAACAATCAGAATGGGGAGGGAGATTCGGCTATTAATCGTGTTCATCGGGGCTGTTTTGAACCAACTGTTTGCCTTATTATTAGTATTATCCATAGTGACTAATGCTGTATCGATAAGAAGATTATTTGTGTTAAGAAATGAATATAAGTCATCATAATGTTATCAATATCAAAAAAGGATCAAGGAAAGGAGGTCTAAACAAATGAGCAAAATTAGAGTTGCAATAATCGGAGTGGGTAACTGTGCCTCTTCTTTAGTTCAGGGTATTGAGTATTATAAAGATGCAAAGGAGTCAGGCTTTATTCCAGGAGTCATGCATGTTGACCTCGGCGGCTACCACATTCGAGATATTGAATTTGTAGCAGCATTTGATATTGATAAGAACAAGGTAGGCAAAGATTTAAGTAAAGCTATTTTCACACCTCCTAACAACACAACTAAGTTCTCAGATGTTCCTCGTCTCAATGTCAAAGTAGAGCGAGGAATGACTCATGATGGCCTTGGAAAATACCTTTCTCAGATCATCGAAAAAGCTCCTGGAAACACGGCAGATGTAGTTAGTATCTTAAAAGAAACTAAAGCAGACGTTGTGATAAACTACCTTCCTGTAGGGAGCGAAGGAGCTACCAAATGGTATGTTGAGCTAATTCTTGAATCGGGCTGTGCGTTCATCAATTGCATTCCTGTCTTCATTGCAAGCGATAGATATTGGCAGCAAAGATTCGAGAAAAAGAATCTTCCTATCATTGGAGATGACATAAAATCCCAGGTTGGGGCGACCATTCTCCACCGTACACTCGTTAATCTTTATCTAGATCGAGGGATGCCAATCGACAGAACCTATCAGTTAAACACTGGAGGGAACACTGACTTCCTCAACATGCTGGAAAGGGAAAGACTTGCTTCCAAAAAGAAATCAAAGACAAACGCTGTAACCTCACAGATAAAAGCAAGAGGCCTTGATATCCATCCTGATAACGTCCATATTGGTCCCAGCGACTATATTCCCTGGCAGAAGGACAACAAAGTTTGTTTCCTCCGCATAGAGAGCCGTCATTTCGGAGATGTGCCTAGTTGCCTAGATTTACGTCTTTCAGTCGAGGATTCCCCGAATTCAGCAGGCGTGGTTATCGATGCTATAAGATGCTGTAAATTAGCCCTTGATAATGGATTATCAGGAGCTTTGTTTTCACCTTCATCCTATTTTATGAAAGCCCCTCCCAAACAGTATACGGACACAGAAGCCAGAGACCTTACAGAAAAATTCATCAAGAAATACGGAAAAAAAGAAGCAGAATCGGGAAAAAAGAGCTAAAGAAAAAGAAACTCCAATATTTGTTAAATTTGACCTGAAATCCCCCATATGATATAAGAGAATAACCCTGGTTTTTAAATGTCTTTAAAAATCCATGCTATCATATCCGAAGTCGTACTAAATGCTTTTCAATCTATCACCGAAGAAATGAGCGTGGCTCTAGTCCGTTCTGCATATTCGACAAATATAAAAGAGCGGAAAGATTGCTCCTGTGCCATTTTTAATTCTAAAGGGAGCTTAATTACACTGGCCGAAAATATACCAATCCACCTTGGTTCCATGCAGGGGTTGATGAATAAAATCGGCCGCAATCTTAAGAAATGGAGTTTTCATCGCGGGGATATTCTTATTGCTAATGACCCATACCTCGGAGGAGGCTCTCATCTTCCAGATGTCACCCTAACAAAGCCGGTTTATTATCACAATAAACTTGTGGCTTTTGTTACAAACGTCGCTCACTGGACGGATGTAGGGGGGCGTGCTCCTGGGGTAGGAACCGCTGGCGATTCTACCGAAATATATCAAGAAGGATTTCGAATCCCACCTGTAAAGCTAATGCGTAAAAATATCCTTCAAAAAGATGTGCTGGAATTTATAATGTCGAATGTGCGAGGAAGGCAAGAAAGAGAGGGAGATTTGCGTGCCCAAATAGCATCCCTGCTTTTGGGAGAGCGCCGCTTGGATGAACTTCACAAGGAGTACGAATCGGAAACAATTACAAAAATCGAGGCAGAACTATTTGATTACAGTGAAGATTGGCTTCGGAAAGCATTAACCACAATACCTGAGGGAACCTATCATTTTACTGATGTAATGGATGATGATGGTATTTCAAATGAACACTTGCCAATCAAAGTGACTGTTATCATTACTCACAAGTACCGCCCTTCCATAACGTTCGATTTCACTGGGACTACAGCCCAAGCAGATGGTGGGATTAACATGGTTCGCCAAGCCTTACTGGCAACCGTTTTTTATGCTGTTAAAGCCATTATTGCTCCGGATATACCTATCAATGCCGGATTCCAACGTCCTATCAGAATCAAGGCGCCCCCAAACAGTCTTGTAAACGCCTCAGAGCCTGCAGCTGTGGGCGGAAGAACAGATACTTGCCAGAGGGTCGTTGACGTCATTATGGGTGCACTGGCACAAGCCGTGCCAGAGAGAGTCCTGGCCGCATCCAACGGAGCTACAACTGCTATTATCTTTGGTGGAACTAAGCAACTTTCAGGTTCAGATTTTATCTATGTAGAAGCTTTAGGGGGTGGAATGGGTGCCCGTTTCACAAAGGATGGGATGGACGGTATCCAAGTACATATTACAAATACCTCAAATTTACCCATTGAAGCTATGGAAATGGAATACCCTCTTCGTGTCTTAAAGTATGAATTAATACAAGACTCAGGTGGAGCGGGACGATTTCGAGGCGGATTAGCAATCCACAAGGAAATTCAGGCTTTGGTACCGGTACTTTTTTCCGCACATGCGGACAGGCATCTGGTTTCACCTTGGGGCCTGAAAGGCGGCTTGCATGGAAAACCTGGGCGATTTCTTCTTAATCCTGGCCAGTCCGGTTCAAAGCGTATTAAATCCAAAGTCTCAGGAGTTTTAATTCGTAAAGGCGATATCTTGTGTGTACAAACAGCAGGCGGAGGCGGATACGGTTCTCCTCTAAAAAGAAAGCCTGAACGTGTCCTAAATGATTTTATTCAGGAAAAAATAAGCCGACTGCAGGCACGCAAAAATTATGGCGTTGTATTTTCTAGAACCGGGAAGATAGATCAGACTGCCACAATGTCATTGAGAAAGAAAATGATGAAACGGAAAATAAGTGAATCATGAGCGTTGCAATCGATATTGGCGGAACCTTCACAGATATTATTTTTTACGAAAAAAATCGCGGCGTTTTTTGGTCGGCCAAGATCTCTTCCAATCCAGACAATCCCGAAATACCCTTTGTAGAGGGGTTGACTAACGTATTGAATCTAGCCAGGAAAGACATTTCTGAAATAGATGTTGTTATTCATGGAACAACCATTGTTACAAATGCTCTACTTGAAGGCAATCTTGCAAAAGTTGGACTGCTGGTCACCCAGGGTTTCAGAGATCTGCTGGAGATCGGACGGCAGCAACGCCCCAGCCTTTACGATTTGACAAAAGACCGGAGGGCTCCGTTAATACATCGTGACTGCGTGATGGAAATCCAGGAAAGGATTTCTTCCAATAAAAAAATTATTCTCCCTTTGGACAAAAAACAAGCTGTAACACAAATTAAGACACTGAAAAAACAAAACTTAGATGTATTAGCGATTGCTTTGCTTTTCTCTTTTTATAATCCCAAGCATGAAAAGATACTGAAAAAACTGGCACAGAAGTTATTTGATAAAAGATTTATTTTTCTTTCAAGCCAAATATCTCCCGAATTCCGTGAGTTTGAGCGTACAAGCACAACAGTGATTGCTGCTGCTGTTGCCCCCAGAGTCGTAAACTATCTCCATGCAATTCAAACAAAATTGAAATACCAAAAAAGGAAACAGGTCAATTTGAGAATTATGCATTCAGGTGGGGGTACTTTAAGTACTTACGAAGCGAAGAAACGGCCTCATACCTTGATCGAGTCAGGCCCTGCAGCAGGACTTTTAGGAGCGGCTCATCTTGCCAAAACCCTTAACCTTAGTAGGGTTCTTGCCTTTGATATGGGAGGAACAACAGCAAAGGCCGGAATGATTTTAAATGGAAAACTTCAACATTCACAAGAATATGAAGTTGGAGGCGAATTCCACCATGGCGGACGTCAGCGAGGAAGCGGGTATCCTGTTCGTACTCCTATGATCGATGTAGTCGAATGCGGGGCTGGAGCCGGAAGTATTGCCTGGATCGACAGCGGAGGACACCTTAAAGTAGGGCCTCAAAGCGCAGGTGCTGTTCCAGGGCCTGCCTGTTATGGCAAAGGTGGTAAAAATCCGACAGTTACAGACGCACATTTGATTCTTGGCCGACTATCCGCCGATATGTTTCTGGGAGGAGAGATGCCTCTATATCCCAATATTTCAGAGAGGGCCATAAAACGAAACATCTGCATTCATTTAGATATGC
>Ga0209986_10002644_pt1 | contig 16247 bp, 15 predicted proteins | sample BlataG_FD_183168 | JGI IMG/M metagenome (GOLD analysis project Ga0209986, IMG submission 183168) | Deep subsurface microbial communities from Black Sea to uncover new lineages of life (NeLLi) - Black_00105 metaG (SPAdes) (version 2) | ecosystem: Environmental > Aquatic > Marine > Oceanic >...
TACATCAGACCACTACTACTGTTTAACTGTATGATTAGATTTAAAATATTATGCTAATAATGAGATATAATAATAAATTTGAACATCTTAGTGGTCAGACGAGTTAGAAACATTGCAATTATGTTATGGTTTATGTAAAAAGTTAATGCATTTTAGTGGTCAGACGAGTAGGTTACAAAATTAAAAAACCAACAAGATTATAGAACATAGCCTAAACTTTTTGATTAATTGCTAAATTACTCGCTTCGCTCATGAGATCGCCCCGATAGCCATCGGGGCTATGTTCATAAACTTATGATTAAAAGAGTATCAATAGCCCCGCCTTGAAAGGCGGGGCTATTGATCGGTTAATTAACAAAAGTTTGTGCATAATTCAGGCTAAAAATTACTCCAAGAGAAAAAGAAGTGCTTGAATTACTTTCAAAAGGTTATACTAACAGGGAAATTGCTGAAAAATTATTTATTTCCGAAAAAACTGTAAAATCACATCGTCAGAAATTATTAATCAAATTCACGGTGAAAAATACTGCTCGAATGATCAGAACTGCGATGGAAAATAATATCATTTAAGTTTGTCTTTCGTGAAATGTTCTCTAATAAGCACATACATTATAACCAAAAATACTCCGTTGTGCGACTGAAACATTTATCTAACTGATTTGGTGTGAATTTTGTGTTTTAGTGTTTTAGTGGCCACAAAATCACAAAAGCACCAAATCTCACTAAATTAAGAAATTAATCTATTGCATATTAGTTGATTACTAATAAGATATATTTTATCTCGTCGTTATTAATAACTTAAAAATAGGTTAATCGCACAACAGGTTAAAAATACTCCTTTTGGAGGATTGACATTACCTATTCGTTTTAGTAATTTTACAAAAGATTATTAAAATATAACGCAACCAAAACCTGAAATTTATCATCTCATGAAAAGAGGACCTCTTTATCCAAGGAAAATTATGTTTAAAAAAAATCTTTACAGCAATGGAACCAATTGTAAGAATACTTTTACCATGTTTAATAATAATGTTTACAGCATGTAGCTGTGAGAAAGAAAATGAAGAAAATCAAAAAAGCCAGACCATCGACTGTATGAGTAACGAAGATACTGTCTCAATTGAAATTAGCCCGCTTGGTGAATTGGGATTTGGAGCCGACACATTAGCCTGTCAAAATGATTGTGGAAATGCTATAGATTATAAAGGCAAACAATTCATCATTCAATCAGATAATGATTATAATGAATTAATGGTTTACGCTGAGTACCTATTAATTTCCAGTTGGCCACAAATTGATTTTGATCAGTCTACCGTTTTAGCTGGAGTATCTATTACCAATACTATTTGCAAATCAATTACAGGACAATCGGTTAAAAAAGTTTGTAAAAATAATAAACTTATATACAGTGTAGATATATCAGGTGGAGGTTATACAGCTCTTGGAGCAGTTTATTATTGGGTCCTAATTCCAAAGATTTCTGCAGATCAAGAAGTGGAGTTTCAAGTTTCAATTGAGTAAAATCATGGGAATCTTAATACTATAACAAGTATTAGCTAAAATTATTAATCATTATAAAAACGAAAAATAATGGAAAAATCAAAATTCATTTTCCTTATTTGTTCTTTGCTTATTATTCAATGTGTTAAAGGACAAGTAATAAATCAACCATATGAATTCCCTATAAAGCCCAGTATGCCAGAATGGAAGAATTTCAAAACAGGGAAAGAAATGGTTGCCGCATTACTGATTCCTACATATATACTTGAAAATCTATCAACGGAGGCCTTATTAGAAACATGTCTTAGTTATCCAATGTTTGGATCAATTGTTTTATACAATGATATTCAAACAGGATTTGAAAAAGTAACTAAACATTTTAATGGGTTGCAAGAATTATTAGAAAGAAAAGATGCAGGAGAAGTCTTGTTGAAGAAATACAAACAAATAAACCCTGAAGTTTTGGGTTTCAATAGATTTGAGTATAATAAGACTGTTTATGTCTACACTTACATTGAACTAATATTGGCTCAGGATGACATTATTAGAACATTAAGTAAAGAAACAAGGAAAGAATTATTAGGGGAATCCATTCGAATCCTTAAAGTAAAACAGGAATATCCAAAGAAATTTTCATCATTTGTTCAAGAAACTTCATATTTATTAATGGCTCGGTTACTTAAATATGAAGGAGTGAATCTCATTGAAGACAATAGTAAGTTGGAAAATCCATCAAAAATTGACCTATTTATAAGATATTGTATTCTAACCGATCCAAGTATTCTTGACCTGATAAAAGAAGAAGCAATTAACTTTATACATAACCAGTAATTCAGTTTCGCAATTAACTTTTATGATGATGAATAAAAGATTCATATTAATATTCTTGATATGTTTGTTATTCTCCTGCCAAAAAGAGGAGGAGGAGATTAAACCGTTTTATACAAATAAAATTCTGAAAGGGATTACCTGGGAAGTTTATGGAAAAGAGACTGGATTACATAGTGATTTCATTGTTTGTCTTGCATCTGACGAATTTAGAAATATATGGATTGGAACCTATTCAAATGGTATAGCGAAATTTGATGGTTTAGTATGGGAAATATTTAATACTTCAAATTCAGGATTGCCAAATGATTCTATCGAGGAAATAACCTTTGATAGAAACGAGATTTTATGGATTGCAACAAAATATAGTGGTTTGGCAAAATTTAATGGGAGTGAATGGGTGATTTATAAGGATGCAGATTTTCCTGGCTTGAATAATAAAATCCGCTCAATAGCAGTAGATATGGATAATGTTAAATGGATAGCATATGGCCATTTTGAGGAAGGAGGCTTAGTAAAATTTGACGATACCAATTGGACATTATTCACACCGGAAAATTCTGTACTCCCAAGCTGCATGATCGATCAAATACATGTTGATAAAGATAATAGAATCTGGGCAGGTACTCATGGAGGACTTGTAAGCATTCAGAATGGGCAGTGGACAGTTTTTAATAAAGACAACACAATTATGCCTTATAATTGGATTTGGGATATCTCAAGCGATAGCCAAGGTAATATCTGGTTTGGATCAAATGCAATGCTTTACAGTGAGTATTTTGCTGGCACCTTATTAAGATTCGATGGCAAATATTGGTATGAAAATAAACCCAGCGAATCTGGCAAAACCACAAATAGAGTTCATTCAATTGTAACAGATAATTGGGGTAATATATGGGTGGCAACAGGAGACCTTACTTTAGAGCAATCTTTTGGATATCAGATTTCAATGTTTAATGGACAAGAATGGTTTGTACTATCAGACCTTGATCCAACTTTTCCAAATACTTTTGTGCTGGATATGGTAGTAGATCAGGATAACATTTTATGGATTGGAGGAATTAGCGTAGGACTTATAAAAATTGAAATGGAATTCGAATAATCAAGGTGTTCAACACTGGCATAATACTGTTTCTTTACGTGAATCCAAGCCCAGATTAAACAAAATTAATTTTTTAATTGAAATTCAAAAACTCTAAAAATGAAACAAATTATTAAAAATTTTCTAATAATTCCACTTTTATTGTTAGGTTTTAGCATAAATCTGGAAGGACAGACGATAGTCTGGAAAGAAACACCGAAAGGCAGTGATGTAAAAGCCTATACAGATTATACAGAATGGAATGCTGAAGATAAAAAATACTGGACAGACTATTGTGTGGATGGGTGGGACTACTGTGGTGCAACATTGATTGATAGTGCTTCATATCTCTATAATTGTCATGGGTGGGCATGGCATATGACAGAAGGTGGAGCACAAAGCGGAGATTCACTTAAGATTTTTGATTCTTGGGATGACGAATATTGGACTGATGAAAATGAAAGTTATATGTCGACTACTGAAGCATATGCGTCTAAAATCTCATATTATGAAGATGATCATTCGGCAATTCAAACTTCAACACAGGGTATCTATAGATCCAAGTGGGGGATTGGAGGAGCCTTAATGGAACATGCTAGAGATTGTGGTCCAGACGGGTACGAAATGGAATACAGGAATTATTATAAACTTCATCCACTTGTGACAGGAAGTTCCGATATATTATGCGCAAACCAACAAAGAACTTACTCATCAGATATAGAAATTACAGGTTCAACCTACTATTGGACAAGAAATGAAAGTCTTTTGGATTATGTGAGTGGTCAAGGTACTACAGATTATAGAGTAGAAGTAAAAAGTAACGCTTCAGGAAATGCTTGGGTACGAATTCAAATTACAACTCCGAGCGGTGAAGTAGCCATTAGTCCAAAGAAGTATTTCTGGGTTGGAGTACCAGACCCAACCATTGATGGTAATGAATATCCCGAGTGTTTTATGAGAGAATGGTACTTTTTAGAGCCTGATGATAAGTGGGGAACTTATTATTGGCATACAGATTACAAGTTAAGAGTAATTGGTTCTCCTTATGGATATAAAGCACAGATTGAGCCATTAGAAGAAGGAAATGGACAAATTTTTTGTAATGTGACAAATGCATGTGGCACTGGCTATGGTAGATTGGTGGTGTATATTAGTTGCTGGGGTTTCAGAATGTCTCCTAATCCTGCAGATGATTATGTTGAAATTAGTAGAGACGAAAGTAAAATGGTGGAGAATAATATAGATGAGTATGAAGTGAGAATTTATAATGGTATGAACAAAATGGTATATAACGTAAAAACAAGTAAGCCAACACTCCAAATTAATACCAGGCAATTTATTAATGGAGTTTATTATGTTCATTTTATTTTTAACGGTAAACTTCAGGTTGAGCAATTGGTTATAAGCCATTAACATAAGTATAATCAAAATTCATAAGACCCTAAGGGTTTTGCGCACTTGAAAAAATTGATCCCAATAAAGAAAACGATCAGGTAAGTTTTGGTGCTGTTGTAATAACCGACAACCAGAAATTATTCATTTCCATTAGTTTAGGGAAAATCGAACTAAACAAAGAAACTTATTTTGCTATTTCACCACAGGTACCATTATTCAAGGCAATGGAAGGGTTAAGAAAAGGTGATTCGTTTTTGTTTAACGGTAAGAAGCATCAAATAAAAGACTTGTTTTAAATAAAATGGTGTCAGGTGTTTCCACCTGACAATTTAAACTGTCGGTTGGAAACAACCGACAGCATATTGACCATAAATTTTGACAAGCCCAAACAAGTATTTCAGATCATTCCCACGCAAGCAGGAATCCATAGTTATAAAGTGGATTCCGGCTCTTCGGCCGGAATTATAAACATTTCTCTTTTTCATTCCGGTCCATGAGGATTATCCTGTCTGATGAACGATGGTAGTTGTACCGGTATTCTTTTAGAAACAATATAAATTAGCTGATTTTCATTTAAAAGTTGAAAAATAGAAGCTGAGATTCTGGAGATTTTGGTACAAACAAATGAAGAGTTATAAAATTCTTGTTTTTACTTTATTCTTCCTTAGACTTTATTTTGAGGTTTTTGATTTTCAATAATTTACCATTTTTATTTAAATCCTCAATTGATGGAATTAAAAATTACCCCAAGAGAAAGAGAAGTGCTTGAATTATTATCAAAAGGTTATACTATAACAGAGAAATTGCGGGAGAATTATATATTTCCGAAAAAATTGTAAAATCACATCGTCAGAAATTATTAATCAAATTCAAGGTAAAAAATACAGCTCGAATGATTAGAACTGCGATGGAAAATAATATCATTTAAGTTTGTCTTTCAGCTAATGTACATTTATCTAGAATAAGCACATACATTTTAACTAAAAATACTCCTTTTGGAGTATTGACTTTAGATATTAGTTTTCGTAAATTGCACAAAAATTTTAGTAGGACGCAACCAAAACATAAATATTAACATCTTATGACAAGAGCACCACCATTAAAATTTTCTTTTACAATGTTTAACCTAAATTTTATAATAATGAAAACAATAATTAAAATATTTTTTCTATGCGGAATAGTTGTTCTTATGGCTTTTAGCTGTGAGAAAGAAGAAGAAATATTAACTTCTAACCATGCCGAAGGGCGAATAGTTCAAATTTTTGGAGCATGCTACGGAGAATTGATAATGATTGAAGTTGAAAACCCGGAAGGTATAGGATTACCGGGTACGTTTGCATTTCCCGGAAATGAAGAATCAAGAATAACCTATAAAAATGCAATTGGAGTTCCATGGTTTTCCAAATTGCCTGATATACCGGAGGATATTCCTGATACTATAGGAACCTGGTTGTATTTTGAATATAGAGACGTAGAAGAAAAAGAAGAAGATTTGTTTCTGACCAGACCACCTATAATTTGTCCTGCTTATATTGGCCCTCCGTCAGTTAAATTATATGTCATAACAAAAATTATTGAATTCAATTAACTTAAAACTATGAAAAGAATATTCGTTTCTTTGGCAATAATTGCAATAACAATTGTTGCTTTTGCACAAAATAATTATTACTGGTCGGCCGGTATAAAGCACTACTTAAAAGAAAAACCGGGCGTATTTATTGTAAAATTCACGGGTAAAGAAAAAACAGAGGATATAATAAAGAACCTGCAGAGGAAACAGGATATAGAGTATGTTCCGCCAATATACATGCTACTTGCTCAGGCATAGGTAATGCTCATATAACTTTTACCATATCGAATTCTTGCGGGAGTACTCAAGTAAGTGAAGATTTTCTGGTCGGAGGTCCTGATTACAGTGATGTCGAACTGGATGTCTATTACTCCACTGGGCAACCGGCACCTAATTATGCTGGGACCTGGTTAATGTGTCCCAATACAACCTATCATATTTATGTCGATAACAACAGCAGTTGCTCAACATCCGATTATAGCTGGACTATTCAATCCGGTTGGTATAAATATTATCAATACCAAAATATGATCTCCATCAATACGCAATCAATGCCCGGGGGAAGGGTAGTTGTAAAAGCCGAGACATGCTGTTCAGATTGCGGAGACGAGGTAACCATTCTGACAGATTATCTTGGTACTTACTGGGACTGTGGCGGCTATTACATGAGTTTCGTCCCTAATCCTACTACCGGCGAAACCACAGTGGAATTAAAAACGGATAACATCGATACTTTTACCGAAGGCGATGAATGGGAAGCCGAAATTTTTAACCAGCAAATGCTGTTGATACATAAAACAACCAGGTTGAAAGATAAAACATACACGATCAATGTTTCCGGCTGGAAAGAGGGCATCTACTATGTGCGTGTAAGAGTAAAAGACAAATTAGTGTTCGGGAAGTTTATAGTGTCAAGGTAAGTTGCTACAACAATCCAAGGCCGATGGCCTTGTCTGTCGGTAAACATATCAGAACACCCCCAAATGGATCCCTTCGGGACATTGGTGTTCGATTCCTGCCTGCCGGCCAGGCAGGTCGTCTGACGAGTGTCTATTTTTTTTCCACAGAGGTAGTTACAACTCTTTTCTTGCCTTTTTTCTTTGGCCTTCTTACCCCATACGTGCCTTTAGTTATTTTTCCTCTCCTGGTTTTTCTGTCACCTTTTCCCATAATTCAATAATTTTTTATACTTTTATATAACTAAACTTTCAACTGGCTGTATTTTAGAGAGTTCCAATTTAGTTATTTTTCTTTTTTTCCAAATTCTTTTGGTGGGGGACTATATATTTACTTTACTGCCTGTGAAGATACCAAAAAAATGTACTTTTCTATAACTTGGAAAAATTACCAATTACTTGACATACCCCTGTCAAATTTGTATCTTTGTTAAAAAGCTAAAAAGTCGTGACCACCGAAGAAGTACTGGTTAGGAAACAAAAGGAGAGAAATCTCAGAAAACCTTCGGGGAAATGGAAGGGTACAAGCATTAGTGCAAGGAATGGGCAACAGTGGGATAAGGCAAAAGAAATGGATTTTACATACACTAATCTGGACAAATTCATTCGCTTAAGCCTGGGTGAAAATGCGCATTTCAGTAATGCCATGTACGATGGGGATTATTCAATGTCGCTGGAGGAAGCTCAAATACGGAAATATGAATTTGTAATTAACCAGTTGAATATTAAAAAAGATTCAAAGGTATTGGACCTTGGCTGCGGCTGGGGAGGCTGGCTGAAATACATCAAGGATAATATAGGTGCTAAGGGTATTGGTGTAAATCTGTCACAAGGCCAGGTGAATGCCTGTAGGAAAAATAACCTGGAGGTATATTTGAAAGATGCCAGATTTATCAAACCTGAGGATTTTGGGTTTTTTGATGCTGTAACTGCTTTCGGAAGTTTTGAACATGTTGCTGCCGTCAATGATTATATATCAGGTAAACAAGACGAGGTTTACGATGATTATTTTCAGCATATATATAATTTATTACCAAAAGGCGGAAGGTTTTACATGCAAAGCATGGTCTTTAGCAAGAATATGATCCCATATGAGCAAATGGATATCAATGCCTCTAAACCGTCCGATGAATATATTACGGCACTTCTAACCAAACATAATCCGGATTCCTGGTTACCGTATGGACACGAACATATCATAAGAGTTGCAAAACCTTATTTTAAAAAAGTCTTTTATAGCAGCGGAAGGCTGGATTATGTCAAGACAAATAGGGAGTGGACAAAGTTATTTTATAAGTTTAATCTAAAAAAGTTCCTGTGGTTTGCTTCATTAATTCCCAAACTCATAACAGACAAAGAATTCAGATACCAATTAGCAATATTAAGAGTGAGACCTAACAGAGTGTGTTTTGAAAGAGAAATTATGGATCATTCAAGATTAGTATTTGAAAAAATTTAAACTACTTTCCAATTTCTTTTCTCCAGGCAATTTGAGCAGACCGGTATGGCATGATCTTTCCTGACTTTTGGTTTGATAGTTTAATAGTAAATTACCAATCCGGAATAATTTTTTTAAAGCCAGCTAAAGAAGGTGGATATCGTTTTTAAGACATTGTTTGATCATTTCTTCCGGCCAGACACTTGACTGAACTTCCCCGATATGTGCTTTTTTCAGGTAAAACATACAGAGACGGGATTGACCTATCCCTCCACCAATTGAACCTGGCAATTCACCACTGAGCAATTTCTTATGATAATACAATTCTTTTCTTTCTTCTGTTTTACGGATTTTAAGCTGCCGGATCAACGCCTCTCTATCCACCCGTATACCCATTGAAGATATCTCAAGTGCACGTTCAAACAACGTGTTCCAGACGATGATATCTCCGTTTAGTCCTTTGTACCCGTTTATTGTTTCTGTAGTCCAATCATCATAATCCGGAGCCCGTCCGTCATGAGGTTTGCCATCCGGCAGTGTATTACCTATACCAATGATAAATACAGCGCCATGTTTTTTGGCAATCTGATCCTCTCTTTCCATTGGCGTCAGATTCGGGTATAACTCGCATAATTCTTCCGAATGGATGAAGGTGATTTCATCAGGAAGGAATTCCTTGATTTCAGGATAATTTTCAAAAACCACAAATTCAATCCTCTTGAGAACTTCATAAATCTTGGTTACGGTGTTTTTTAAATAATCCAGGTTTCTGTCTTCCGGACGGATAGCTTTTTCCCAATCCCACTGATCAACATAGATGGAATGGATGTTGGTTAATTCTTCATCAGGACGAATGGCATTCATATCCGCATATATTCCCCTGCCTGTTTCTATTTTTAACTCGGCTAACATTAACCTTTTCCATTTAGCCAGTGATTGAACCACCTCAACGGTTATATTATTGATATCTTTAATGTCAAAACTGACAGGGCGCTCAATTCCATTCAAATCATCATTGATTCCGGTGCCTTTTACAACAAACATGGGAGCAGTTACTCTCCTTAGTTTAAGTTCAGCGGAAAGATTCATCTGAAAATGATCTTTGATCAATTTGATGGCTTTTTCTGTTCTCTTTAAATCCAAAATACTTTTGTACCCTTTTGGAATAACTAATTTGCTCATAATTCAAAATTTTATTGAGTAGCTTTTTCCAGCCTTTTCATGATAGAGAAAATGAATAATGCCGAAAGCAAGCAACAAGCAACCAGGATGGCCCATAAAGTCCACAACGGAACTTTTGTCCATAACCAGCCGATAATGCTGACCAGATAGTTTCCCAAAGCTGTTGCAGCCAGCCATCCACCCTGCATAAGTCCCTTGTATTTTGGTGGTGAAACTTTAGAAACAAAGGATATCCCCATCGGGCTTATGAACAGTTCAGCCACCGTTAGGGTAAAATATGTAAAGATCAACCAATTTACCGATATCAGTCTGTTTTCCGGTGCAACTAATCCGCCGATCTCTTTGGGACTGTATCCTAAAAGGCTTAAGGATCCAAAAACCATAATCAAAAATCCTAATGAAGTGATGATCATCCCGATACCAATCTTTCTTGGTGCTGAGGGTTCCTTACCTTTTCTGCCAAGATAGCCGAAAAGGCCTACTATGATAGGTGTTAGGGCAACGATAAAGAAAGGATTAAAATGCTGGAATTTCTGAGGTGTGAATGCATTCATATCGTCGTATCCCTGATACCTTATGTAGGTAAGGAAAGCAAACCCGACAAAGGCTGCAGCGCCAATGAGCCTGATCCTTACATCGCTCTTTTTCCTGAACAGGAAAATAAGGCCCAGAACGGACAGAAAAACCGGCAACAAACCGAAAAGGTCAAACAACAGGTTGGTGGGTCGATCAACTGAAGGAACAGTATAATCTCTTGCAAAAAAGGTCATGCATAGTCCGTTCTGATGGAAAGACATCCAGAAGAAGATAGCAACAGAGAATATTAGACCTAAGGCAATTAGCCTTTGTTTGGACTGCTCCGGAGTTAACTTGATAACCTGATCTTTATATTCTTCACTGGCAGCTTTTTGTTTTTCGGAAAAGTCAGCTTGTTTGTAGTATTTCCGGAAACCCCAGAAAATGAGCATTGAAGCAATTAAACTGATACAGGCAACTCCGAATCCGTAGTGATAGGATTGGCTTAATGAATTCACATAGCTTTCGGAAAATTGAGCTAAAGAATCAAGAGTAACAGAAGAATCCTGATGTTGGGCAATAGCAAGATATTCGGATGCATTTCCCAGCTCGCCATCAATAAATTTATGCGCCAGGGCTGGTATCCTTGCATCGTAGAAATAATTCTTAGTCTTCAGAATCCAGTTTACCACTTCTTCTGCCGCTGTCGGAGCGAACATGGCGCCAATATTGATACCCATATAAAAAATGTTGAAGGCAATGTCCCTTTTGGAACTGTATTTGGGGTCATCATACATGTTTCCTACCAGGGCCTGAAGGTTTCCCTTAAACAGTCCTGTACCCAGTGAAATTACCCCAAGAGCAAGTATCACTAACATTAATCCACTGTTCATGGTTGTCGGGAGGGCTAACAGGAAATACCCAACGAACATTACCACAAGGCCAATGCTGATGGTTTTACCGTATCCAAGCACTTTGTCGGCAATAATTCCACCGAAAAGAGGAAGGAAGTAAACAAAAAACAAGAAAATACCGTAGATCTGACCTGCCTCGGCAGCATTATATCCGTATTTTGCCTGCAAGAACAGGTTGAAAATAGCGATCATGGTATAAAACCCGAATCGCTCACCCATATTTGCAAAGAATGCTACAAATAGTCCTTTGGGATGCTCACTAAACATGGTCTTAAATTTTTATTAATTAATTTGGTTTAAAATGAATTTCAACAAATATAAACATCTTTTTTTTGTAGCATGAAAAATTTCATAATTTGGCTTAAAAAGAATTTTTTAATAATGGGCTGAACCTGTTATTTTTGTAAAAGATTACCTTTGAAAACATAGTTTCACAAATTTACCCTGTGAAATATTGCTTCGCAATAAATCTTCGATTTATTTCACAGGGTGAATTAAAAAAAACTTAATTTTCAGGTTTAATAAATAATTAGTTAATAGTCGGCAGTCCACAGTCGACAAAAAAGTATAAATAGCCCAGTCTTCAGATTGCCGACTGCCGACTAAAGATTGCCGACTTAAAAATGCAAAGTATAATGAAATTAGCCATTATCAAGCCATAAACATTGAACTTAGTTACGCTGCAATCGTGACGATTTCATGAACGAAGTGAGTAAATACCGATACGTATAAATTATAATATGAAAATATTTCGAGCCGACCAGGTAAAACAAATAGATGCATACACTATAGAGAATGAGCCAATTCCTTCTATTGATCTTATGGAACGGGCAGCCGGTAAGATATTCGACTGGGTTATTGACAAGTATTCAGACAGGAAACCCATTAAGATATTTATTGGTCCCGGTAATAATGGTGGCGACGGATTGGCAGTGGCAAGAATGCTTGCTGATAAAAATTTCAGGGTTGAGATGTATTATGTAAAGTTTACCGATAAAGTATCAGAAGATTGGAAAATTAATTTTGAAAGACTGCAAAAGCAGAAAAAGGTTAAACTTTGTACCATTGCCGAAAAAAATGAATTCCCGGATATCCGTGAAGATGAATTGGTTCTTGATGGTATTTTCGGATCGGGGCTTACCAGACCTTTAAAAGGTCTTCCGGCTGAAATTGTTCATTTTATTAATCAAAGCAACGCTGAAGTAATTGCCATAGATATTCCATCGGGTCTGTTCGGGGAAGATAATTCCGGGAATGATAAGAACAATATCATAAAGGCAAACGTAACTTTAACTTTTCAGTTCCCGAACATGTCTTTTTTCTTTGCTGAAAATGAGGACTTTGTCGGTGACTGGCACGTTCTGCCGATCGGGCTGCATAAGGATATTATTGACCAAATGCCGGCAAGTCATTATTTTGTAACAAGGGAATTTGTGAGAAGAAACCTGATGGTTCGTAAAAAATTTTCCCATAAAGGGACGTATGGTCATGCTTTATTGATTTCGGGATGTTATGGTAAAATGGGTGCTGCCGTATTGGCTTCAGGAGCTTGTTTAAGAACGGGGATCGGTTTACTTACAGCTCATGTTCCAAAACTGGGTTACCAGATTATACAGAATACAGTACCCGAAGCAATGATCAGTATTGATCGGTCGGATATACTTTTTACTGAAGTACCGGACCTTAACCAATATGATGCTGTTGGGGCAGGACCGGCAATTGGTTGCAAAAATAATTCTCAAAAAGCCATTAGGGAACTCCTGAATAAGGCAAAAGTCCCTCTTGTTCTGGATGCCGATGCAATCAATATTCTTGGATCACAAAAAGAATGGTTAAAAGAAGTGCCGGAAAACAGTATATTTACACCTCATCCGAAAGAATTTGAGCGTTTGGCAGATAGAACAGAAGATCACTTTACACGAAACCGGGTACAGATCGAATTTGCTCAAAAATATAAAGTTTACGTAGTTTTAAAAGGCGCTTATACCGCTATTGCATGTCCTGATGGGACCTGCTATTTTAATACAACCGGCAATCCGGGTATGGCTACGGCAGGAAGCGGTGATGTGTTAACCGGCATTATCCTTTCGCTTCTGGGGCAACGATATTCGCCGAAATTATCGGCTATTATTGGTGTATATATTCATGGATTAGCGGGTGATCTTGCCGTGGAACATGTTGGGCAGGAGGCACTGATCGCTTCAGACATAATAGATTGTCTTGGACATGCGTTTAAGAGAATAAAGAACTAAAATAATTAAGGAGATGAAGCTTAAATTGTATATTACCGGAATCGCTTTCATGTTTTTTACTGCATGTAATCCTCCTGTAACCTTCATGAGTACAGTAAAGCCACTTGGCAATACAAATGTTATTAAGCAGGGTAGTGTTATTTATGCGCTTCCAAAAACAATACTGAAAATTGATGTCGAGGCAAGAAAAACCATATACCGAAAGGGCCCTTATCAAGCTTATGCAGAAAAATACCTTGGTATTAAGGTGGGAGTAACCGAAGATAAAGAAGAATGGTCGATTTCGAATATTGAATTTAATTCCTATGAAGAAATTGATCCGGAACATTATTATGTAATTGAAGCTGATGGTATATTTGAATCGAACGTTCTTGCGTTAAGCCGGGAGGGGTTAATACTTTTTGCAAACCCTGAAAGTTATCGCGAGTTGCCAACTAATGTTAACTTGCTCCCCACTAAATATGAAGGAGTAGTATTTACTGATTTATCTGTGAAGAGAAACCTGAAAGAGGTGAAGGATACGATGTACCGGGTGGTGGAAACGGATACGGCAATTATCCGCATCCCTTTTCTGCATAAAGAAATAGCACAAAAAAGTCTTGAAGAGAAGGCTGAAGAAGCAGCCAATTATATCATTAAAATAAGAAAAAGAAGATTCAAATTAATGTCAGGACAATATGATGTTTTTCCGGAAGGAATTGCACTTGAATTTGCAGTAAAGGAATTAAATAAATTAGAAGATGAGTATCTGGCTTTGTTTTTAGGAAAAACCTATTCAGAAGTTCAGTATTGCACTTTTGAATTTGTCCCCGAAATGTATGTTGCTGACCTGGCCAATATCCTGTTCCGGTTCTCTCCTCAGAAAGGCATACTTCCTGAAAACGACCTCACGGGCAGACCGATTACCATTGAGGTTGCAAGGACCGGCAAAACCGACCCCCTGGAACCCATCGTAATGGAGCAGGTATCAGAGGAACAAAATATTGCGAAATTGTATTACCGTGTCCCTGACCTTGCCCGTGTTCAGGTAACGGATGGGAAAAATGTCCTGGCTAAAAAGAAATTCCTGATTTACCAGTTTGGGAAAGTTCTTCAGCTTCCTTCTAATTTTATTATAAAAGACAGACCCTAAGGGTTTTTAAAAACCCTTAGGGTCTTGAATTCTATTTTTTTATCTGGCTAACAAAATTTTTCCGGTATTCATCGAAAGGCATTTTTTTGTAACTATCCTCCCCAATGAATTTCAGAATGGGCTCCATATTTTCAGGAGGGTAATACCCGGGAACTGCAGTAAGTAGCTGTAAATCCTCATTCATGTAGGCTACCGAGGGATAGGACATTTTACCCTGTAATAATGCAATAGCCAGTTGATGGGAACTTCTTTGTTTACCGGCGCCTTCATTTATAAAGGTTTTACCTGAAAATTCTACCGGTTTTGTCGATTCGGCATTGAATTTAACCGGATAAAATTTTTCATTCAGATACCTGGCAATGACCGGATGCTGAAATGTTGTCTGGTCCATTCTTTTACACCAGCCACACCAATCCGTATAAACATCAATGAACAACTTTTTAGGATTTTCCTTAGCCAATTCAACGGCTTGCTCAAATGTGTACCATTTAACTTTTAAATTATCCTGGGATAACAGGCTTAAACTTATACCGAGAACAAGAACGAATATGCTGAATAATTTTTTCATGATCAGGTTTATGGTTACATTTTCAGACAGGGCTTCCTTCAAAAAATATACCAAGATATATAAATAATTGTAACTAATCAGTATCGGGCATTAAAATAAGTATTGTTGAAGAAAAATCAGGAAATAAATACCTTAATTCCCCTTTTGAAAGGGGTGTAGGGGTATGTTATAATTCAAATATCATTTATTTCCTGATTTTTCGGTTATGATTTTCAAAATATGCATATTGACCGATTAGTTACAAATAATTATATTAATTCATATATTTCCTGAAATCCGCAATAAATTTTTACAGGATGCGGATTGAAATGCCTGAGAAAATAAATGCCTAAAGTTAAAAATGCCTAAAATGCCTAAAGTTAAAAATGCCTAAAATGCCTAAAGTTAAAAATGCCTAAAATGTCTAAAATTATAAATGTCTAAGAAAAGAAATGCCTAAAATTTAAAATTCTTAAAATTTTGAGTACATATAATTTTGGAATCATAATTTTCTTCATCCCTTTTCATTTTACTTCTTATTAGCTCATTTTAGTTCATTTTACAATTTGTTTGTCGGATTGTTAAATAACAGTTTTTATCCGTCATTTTTTTTACTTTTACGATTTTATGTTTAATCCTTCAAGGCGGAGATTAAATCTACACTCTGTTGCTGAAGCTAATGTAATAAGTTATTTATTTATCCTGTGAGATAATCCCGAGTACTCAGGATCATTTTACAGGGTTAACTGTTGAATGTTAACTGTTATATGTTAATTGTTATATGTTAATTGTTATATGTTAAAGAGTGTGGAGCACGGAGCATTTTGATTAATGAGTCCGGTATAAAAAGGTTTGATTACCAGATGTAGCGGTCTGACGAATTTTTTAATGAGTTGATTATATGATGTTTAATTTTTATATTTTATTTGATAAAGT
>Ga0209986_10002645_pt1 | contig 16246 bp, 6 predicted proteins | sample BlataG_FD_183168 | JGI IMG/M metagenome (GOLD analysis project Ga0209986, IMG submission 183168) | Deep subsurface microbial communities from Black Sea to uncover new lineages of life (NeLLi) - Black_00105 metaG (SPAdes) (version 2) | ecosystem: Environmental > Aquatic > Marine > Oceanic >...
TTAAGGAATTCCTTGGCTATCGCCTTATCCTGCCTATATAGATCAAGAGCACTTTTTTCAATCGTTGGTTGAAGGGCAAACTGCTCATCCTCAAAATCACTCCAGATCTTTTGAACAAACTCTATTGTTCTGCCATAAGTAGTATCCACCAGCCCCCCCAGGCAAGCAAAGATACCAGAAGCTGATTCCATATCCAAATCCCAGGTCTCCACGGGTGGCTTGAAATGATAGTCAAACAGGTCTTTTTGAGTGACATGCAAACTTTCAGGGGCTTTTTGAAACGGTTCAGGGATTTTTGTTGCCCCCAGATACCAGGGCACAAATACACTTGCACAGGGCTGATCAATCGCCCTCCATGTAACCGTGCCAATTTCAACCGTAAGCCAGTTTCTCTGCTGCACTACGGTCGTCCTGTGGGTCCCGTAATTACAGATATTATGAGGAGTTTTATGCGGGCTTGTTTTGTATTCTCCTGATTTTCCAAAGCCTGATTTATCAAGTGGAGTTCCTTCATAATGGTTTCTGAAAATTGCCATTACATCCTTAAGCGTCAGCTTCCGGTCAGGCTTGACAGAGACTGGCATTAATCCTTCTTCAGCTTGCTTCAGGGTTAGGGGAAAATTTTTATTCAGCAGCCTTGCCATGTTCCAGGCACGATGAGTGTTACTGGGAGATTTATGTATTCTTTCAGGGGAATAAGCCTTGGCAAAATCAAAATTTTCGCCACTTTTCGGGTCATACCAGCCCCTCTTTATCGCGTAATTAATAATGTCCGGTGAGCAGATGAAATTATCTTTATCATTCATATCAACTTCGCGGATGCTGAAGGTGTTGGCGATTATCGCTACTTCATCATCTTGAACTCTCCTGGCTACGTAGCTTTTTCCTCGAACCATTTGAAGCTGCCACGCCTCATTCGGGCCAACAATACTCAGATTTCTTCCTGAGGCCCTGTAGCCATATTTGTCAAGAAGCCGCGCGGCAATCATCACCGCTTCCCTAGCTGTCTTTGCCCTTTCGGCAAGTATCATTCTAAGCCTGAAGCCAATGCCGCCCTTTATTAAATCCCCACGAGCCTCCACCTCTTTTACAGAATCTTCTTTTGAAGCGCAAGCGTTGCTCCCAAAGGCTACTCCCCATTCATTAATAAATTGATTAGAGTATGCTGTTCTAGGGCATTGGTCCCAGAAATAAGCATAGGTTTCTTTCACTTGAGGTATCGTACCTCCTGCACGAAGTTTGATTACTGCACCAGGCTCATATGTATTTCTCGGGACGTACCATAAATAATCGACTTCCCTGGGGCTATCATCTTCACTCTTTATAAATAATATCGAACCGTCAACCGTTGTATTTCTCCCTGCAATCATAGCCGTACATTCTTCTGGAAGGCCTCGAGCAGCAAACAAAAATATGCTTGCCAATATAAAAAGTGCTGATAAGACAGTTTTAATCAAAGATGGCTTTTTCATTTCTTATTGACCTCCTAAAGTAATTCGTTTTATCAAACATTTCCTTCCCAGCTTCAATCCTTAATCTTCCAACCTTTATGAAGCCCTAATAATCATTAAAAATGACCTGCCATAGTTTGTATAAATAAATTCCTTGTCTGTGCGTTTCTGGGTTATACCTTAAATTTTCCCTTTACCTGTCTCAACACTTCCCTGTGAACGTATATTTCTCTTAAACTGAACTCCAACATCGTTTAAAGGAATTGTTAATAAATATATCAAAAAATATTGAGAATATGAATTTAAAATTATTGATAATTATGATTTCACTATAAGAAAAAAGCACCAATTTATTTATGATCCTGATATCCCCTGTTCAAAGAAGAAAACTAAAGACGCTCTGAAGACTGCTAAATAATAGGTGTTCCTTAAAAAGGAAATCTTTGAAAGGAATTAGCGAATGCTTAGAGAAGACTTGATATGTCGATATTATTTAGGACGGCGGAAGAGCACACAGTTAGCTCGGACTAGACCTGCTCCCTGATGCTGATAACTCAACCCAAGGTCTTCTGCGGTATCCGTTAACCTTTCTTTAATTTCATCTGGATCCCATCTCCTATCGTGATCCATATCATAGCCCCACTCAGGAGAAGTTGTTAAAATTAAGGCAACCGTTCCCGTCACATGAGCTGCGGACATACTTGTTCCATACATTGTTTCATAGAAAGCATCTCTATAAGTAGATGAAATATTAACTCCTGGTGCTGTCAGATCGATTTCGGGCCCATAACTTGAAAAAGAGGCAAAATCATCATACTCGTCAACGGCTGAAACTGCGATCGTCTCTGGATAGAATGCTGGGTATTCTATTAATCCACTATCTTCCCCATTGTTGCCGGCAGAGGCAACCATGGTTATTCCAGCTTGATGAGCTCTAATAATTGCATCATGGAATGACTGATTTCCTTCAAGTGAGCCAAAACTCATGTTGACTACCTGAATCTTATTATCGATACACCAGTCCAGGGCATCTATAAGATCAGATAGCCACCCTTCCCCTTTCTTGTCTAAAAACTTAACAGCATACAAATAAATCTCAGGACCGACTCCAATAACTCCAACGTCATTATCTATCGCAGCAACAGTGCCTGCTAAATGTGTGCCGTGACCGTTGTCATCATCAGCGCTCTTACGCGGCCTCAGGATGTTAATCCCTCCCTTTATGTTCCTCCAGAGGTCAGGATGATCAAGATCAATGCCTGTATCTAGAATAGCTACTTTTATCATCGAGCCTGTTGTTACTTCCCAAACCAGATCAGCATAAATTCTTTGAATGCCCCAGGGGAGTTTTTCTGGCAGCTTGGGAGGAGGATGAGGGTGTTTTGGCCCAGGTTTTGTTTTTTTATAAACTGCGGTTATGACTAAATCTTCATCTATCCTTAAAATTTCATTTTTTCTCTTTAGATACTTTTCCGCTCCCGGAGGCAGATGAACAGCCTGACTATTAATTAGATTTAAACGTTTAATCTTCTCTGCCCCAAAATTCCTAAGCAAAGCGTCCTGGTCTGCTTCTTGGCCGTACCACTTTTTAAAGACTACAATTTTCCGCGGGTGCTCTGAGGGGATTGCATTACTCGATTGAGCAGAGAAATTCAGAAATACAAGGAAGGCGAATATCTTGATTGCCAAGAGTGATTCTCTTTTCACAATTCCCTCATTAAATGCCTTTCGTCATATCTTGAGATGTGAATATTCGTAGTATAATACATAGTATCCGCAATAGATTCCTATTCTCCCTATGATCTTTCATTCTGGTTTGATGACAGTTTCGGCCTGCAGCTCTGTTTTTTTCAAGCCCCGAACGAGTTATTTATCATCCTTGCCTTGGGGTGTTTTCTGGGATGTTGAGTTTCCGTTGCTATTAAAAGAGCTATTCTGCTTTTGCCCGTTTTTATTACCATTGCCGTCCTTATCTTGATGTGGAAGTTTAGGCTTATTATTTGACAGACTGTAAAAAAAAGCGAGGTCGTACCCAATAGTAGATAAATTCAGGCCGGCAAAAGAAAAAATAGCAGAAATCAAGGGAGTAGATTCTTTAGGAAACGGAAATCTTTCGGAAGAGGGCCTGGTTGCTGCTTGAGTAACTTCTGAGGAAATAACAAAAATAAAAGCTACACAGACCAAAAAAACCATGTTTTTTCTTAAGGAGCTTTTCCTTTTTTTAAACATAGCTTCCTCCTCATTTTTTGTTCCTTATTTTCCTTCTCTCATAGAAAACTATTCTTGCGATAGTTTTGTCGTATTCTTACCCAAAAAATTGGACAAAAATACTATGTTTAAAATAACACTTATTTCCACACTTCCTTTTATCTAATATAAATATAAGAAAATAATACAAATATGTCAAGTTATATTTTGCCCAATACATACGTTGCCTTCAAAATAAAACTACGCATCTTACTGAAATTAAATAAATTAGAAAAACGCTAAATTCAAACTCCCCAGGGAATCGCTCCTCTAAATTGAGAAAACTCTTGTGCTTTATGGATAATTTATTGAAAATAAAGAAATTAAATCGTGTTATTATTAGAATCCATAAAATAAAAAAATCCAAAAAAATATTTATTAAAAGCTGCTTTTACTCTTCTTTTGAATAAAATATCTTAAAGTTGAATCTATGTGAGATTTACAAAACCTATTATTTTAGCTATTATATACACCACGTGGCTAAGGAGTATGATGAAAATCATTCCTACTTAACTTAATAGTCCATCCGGAAAAAGAGAAATGAAAGATCTCATCAGACTATTAATTGTTGCTCTGATTCTTCTTCTCGCCCCTTCTCAATTCCTATATCCCTTTCAAAACGATTCTTCCATCCGCTTGCACTCTAACTCAGAGGAAACATATTCAGAGCATTTCAATCAAGGAGAAAATTTAAAGCTTAAAGGTAATTATGAAGAATCTATCGAGTATTTCGAAAAAGCACTATCTCTAGCGCAAAAAAATAATTATAAAAAAGGTGAAATTGAGTCACTCATCAAGCTTGGACTCCTTAATTGGAATATTGGAGAGATGAAAAAATCCATTAATACCTTTAGAGAAGCTCTTTCTATAACCGAGAAATCACAAATAGATCAGAAAAAAAACGAAGTTTCTGATTATATCCAAATCTATGAATTCTACCGGGACGCCAAGGATTATCGCAGACAAGGAAAATATCAAAAATCAATAGAGAATTTCGATAAAGCCATAGAGCTGGCAAGAAAAATAGAAAGCGAAGAGCATGAATTGAAATGCCTTCGCGAGCTAAGTATTACTCATATCTTTCTAAATGAGATCGATAACTTTTTTTCCTTAAACGAAGATGCACTGGCGATTGCCCGTAGAATCAGACACAGGCAAGAACAAGGAAGATGCTTGTTCAACATCGGTTTTTACTACCGTAATAAAGACAATAACTATTCTCAGGCATTAAGGCATTATGAAGAAGCCTTGAGTATCGCCAGAATTGTTAAAGAATATGAAGATGAATCAGAATGTTTGACGAACATCGGAGAAATTTACATTCAATTGGGTAATTATGAAAAAGCCCTGGAATACCAGAAGAATGTCTTAAAAATCGATAAGAAGCACCTTAAAAAAGATGTTTTTGTTGCCAAGGACCTAAATAATATCGGAGTCACATATCAAAAAAAATACGCATTCCAATCACACAATAAAGATGACCTTCACAATGCTCTCGCCAGCTATGAAGAAAGCCTGAGGATTGCAAGAAAAATTAAGGACGTGGAAACAGAAATCGAGGCCTTAACCAATATGGGGATGGCCTACAAGGATTTAGAAAGCTATCCTGAAGCACTGAAATATTTTAAACTCGCCCTCGAAAAAGCAGAAAAGTCCCGGGATCTCGAAGAAACAGCTAATCTTTTCATCAACATCGGCACTATCTACACCATCCAGGAAAATTACGATTTATCCCTAAAATACTGCCAGAAAGCCATAGATACTGCATCTCTTACAGGAAAAGAGAATATTCTCTGGGAAGCATACTTTGAGATAGCAAATGCTTACATGCGTCAGGGTAATCATGAAAAATCCCTGGAAAACTACAAAAAATCCATCTCCTTTATAGAAAATATCCGCTCTCGGATTCAGCTGGAAGAGCTCAAAGCAAGTTACCTGGCTGCTGATAAAAGGATCGAAGCTTACCAAAACTTGGTTAATTTGCTCTGTAAGCTTTCCGATTCGGAGCCTGAAAAGCTTCATGATGTCGAAGCTTTCGACTATTTAGAAAGGGCTAAAGCCCGGGCTTTTCTTGACCGGTTGGAGGTATCCCAGGTGAACATCTCGCAGGGAGTTGACATCGAGCTTCTCAGCCAGGAAGACGGTTTGATGAAAGAGATTTCCGGTTTAAACTTAAAACTATTCACCCCTGGCCTTGACGAGGAAAAAGAAAAAAGTATCAAGAAGCAGATAAGAATCTGTGAAGAACAAATAGAAGCCCTGAAGAGAAAAATAAGATTGTCGAGCCCCGCCTATGCAGACCTCAAGTATCCCCAAATTATTACCCTCGAGCAAGCACAAAAACAAATGCTTGACAGCAAAACGGCTTTCTTTGAATACTGCTTTGGAAAAGAAAATTCTTATGCGTTTGTAATCACCAAAAGAAAATTCAAGATTTTCCCTCTTCCTCCGGCAAAAAAGATCCAGATGCAGGTTGCGGAATATTTAAAAGCTATAACGGATGAAGAAAACCATGATTTCAGGCTCGGCTATGAGCTTTTTACCATGCTGGTTCTTCCGGGTTTGGATGAAAAAATCGAAAAATTGGTTTTCATTCCAGACGACATCCTTCACTATCTCCCCTTTGAGACACTCCTCTCACAAAATGATAAAAGAAGGTGGCTGATTGAGGATTATAAAATTGCCTATACCCCTTCGATATCTTCCCTGAGGGAAATAATCCAGCATGAAAGATTAAGCGATATAAAACCTAAAAAAGATCTTCTTGCTTTTGGTGATCCCTTTTTTGGTTCTGATGAAGAGGTGGCCAGCGCAAGGGATACTTCAGAAACAATTCGCCCTGTTGGTGCTTTTAATGTTTCCAGGCTAGAATATAGCGGCCAGGAAGTTGAAAGAATAGCTTCTCTGTTTAAAAAAACAAAATCCGATACTTTTAAAAGAAAAGAGGCATCAGAGGAGAAACTTAAAGATCTTAACCTCGAGGATTATAAAATCCTCCACTTCGCCACGCACTGTCTCATCGATGATAAAAAACCCGACAGATCTTCAATCGTCTTCTCGATAGGAAACGCTTCTGCCGAGGACGAAATCCTTCAAATGAGGGAAGTATTCAATCTAAAACTGAACTCTGATTTGGTTACTCTATCTGCCTGCCAAACAGGACTGGGACAATTCATTAGAGGAGAGGGAATAGAAGGTTTAAGCAGATCCTTCTTCTATGCCGGAGCTTCCTCTGCCCTTATCAGTTTATGGGCAGTACATGACCAGGCTACATCTCAGTTTATGGAAAGATACTATTTCCATCTTCGCTCTTCAAACTCAATTATGAACGCTCTTCAAAAAACTAAGCTCGAGATGATAAACTCTGATATACTTTCTCATCCCTATTACTGGGCTGGTTTCATAATCACAGGAAATTCCGACAAAATTATTTATCCCTCCAACACAAAAAGACTGATTCTCATCTTTTTTCTTATTTGCCTGGCAGGAACAATAATGTATCTAGTAATTTTTAAGAAATTTTTTAGACACTCCCCTGCCCTCTAAAGAACGACGGGAAATAATACAAAAAACTATGTTTTCTTATTCTTTCTATGTCTTTAAAGCAGCCAGGCGTTTATTGGCATCATCAACTTCGGGAAAACCAGGGTCGGCGTCCTTCCAGAGGTCGAGGAATTTCTCGTATTGCTCGATGGCTTTGCCTTTCCAGCCTTTCTGCTCATATATTTTTCCAAGCTCATAGAAACTCTTAGCATAAACGTCACCAAAATCAGACCGACCTGAGCTTGAAGAAACGATCCTTTCATACTCTGCCTGGGCTTTATCGATGTCTCCTGAAGCATAGTAAGCCATAGCTAAAGACTCAATATAACCTGCGCTCTTATCGCGTGGATCAGAGGTCTGCAGAGATAAGGCTTCCTTAAAGCTATCGATAGCGCTGGCAAAGTCCTTCTTTTCAAGCTCGATCATTCCTACGAGATGGTGGAAGAAATGCATATTGTTTGGATTGTGGGAATCCCGGATCAAAGCTTTTAACTCATCTGCCGTTTTCAGGGCTTCATCTATGGCATTCATCCGGACATAGGTAAAGCCCTTGATGTGTAATGCCCGCCTCTGTCTGTCCTGGTCCTCTGCTTTTAAAGCATATTCTACGGCATTATCACAATCATTAAGAGCTTCTTGAAGATCATCTTTTTTCAGATCAATGTAAGCGAATCTTAGATAACAATCTGAAACGACCCAACTCACGCCTCCCTTCTTGCCTATATCGATCATTGGCCTGAGGATGTCTTTTGTTCCCTTAAACTTTCCCTGTAAAAGATTGAGATTTACCATGCCCATCGAGCCCCCATAAACGGCCTGGGGCCTTTTTTGCTTCTGAAGATTAAGATAATCTTCAGCGGCTTTAGCCAGATCGTCCCTATAAAAATGAATCGCTGCTCTTCTCCCAAAAATTCTTCTATTTATCGGAGTTCCTATTTCCGGCTCCAGGGTAAAAGCTTTATTTATTTCTGCAAGCGCAAGCTCATATTTCCCTGCCATTCGATAATGAAGGGATAAATCCGCATGAGCGATGGCCCTGTCCGGATACTTTTGAAGAGCTTCTTCGAGGACTTCTCTAGCTTTGTCATAAGATCCCATCTGTCGATAAACACTGGCCAGATTCCCATATCCGAGTAAAGACAAATTATCGCTTTTCCTGTTTGATTCATAATGGTCAATGGCTTTATGTTTTTCTCCTATGTCCGAATACTTGATTGCTAAATTGTGATTTCCGGTACCATCATCAGGATACAGCTCCATTAATTTTTCATAGGCTTTGATCGACTTATCATAGGTCTTCTCGGAAGAACTGTAGAAGTCTCCCTCTATCAAGTAACGCTCTCTTTCCGGAAGCCTATCTGAAAGTTCCAGTGCTTTCTCCATGTATTTCTTTCGTTGGGGCCTGAATCCGATATTACCGTAACTCGTAGCCAGGGATCTGTATGCCATGGCAAAACCGGGATCGATAGCAACCGCCTTTTCCATGAGCTCAATGCTCCGCATATAATCTAATGTTAGGTGATATTTTCTTCCTTCGATGTAATATTTGAATGCCTCAGGTGAGGAGGTTGTGATTTTCTCGATCTCCTCGTCAATATCACCGGCGATCTCTTCTGTAGAAAGCTTGAAGTGTGCCTTAACCTTCCTTGTCAACTCATCCACCATGGAGAGAAAACTCTCTTCGCCCTTTCCCTGTATGCGATCAGACCCTATTGACTCCATTGTAGCGGCTTCCTGAAGGATGGCATCGATTCTGAACTGTTCACCGGCCTTTGTGAAACCTCCCCGCAGGATATGAGTGGATCCTCCGCGGGCAGCTACTTCTTTTAAAACACGAGCAGAGAAGCTTTTTGCCTCGATCTGGTTCAGGTCACTGAGAATATCGATGAGCCTGCCGCTGCTTAAAACGCGGATATACTTTGACTGGGTTAAGTCCGCAATCAGCAGCTCGCAGAGTGCTTTCCGCCAATGATCCAAGCTTTCATCGCCAGAATTATTTTCAAAGTAAACGATGGCAAGAGAAGGCTTGTCTGATGGGGCAGGCATGGCTTGCTTTCGGGGAATAAATCTCCAGATGATCAGGCCGGCGATTGCTATAGCGATAACTACCAAAGCAGGGATAAAGAGCTTCTTCAAGCCAAAGGTTACTGTTATCTCCCTTGATGTGAGTGGCTTTCTCTTAGAAACCACTCTCTCTGTGGTAGGAATGCCCCTCTCTATATTGGTTAGTTCAGAACGCAACTCACCTGCACTCTGATATCTTTTTTCTTTATCTTTTTCCATGCATCTCAGTATAACGCGGCTTAAATCTTCAGGGAGCTGAGCATTAAGCTCTCTGGGATCCTTAGGTGTCTCGCTCTTATGTTTCACGCCAATAGTGAAAGGCGTGTCTCCTTCGAAAGGCACACGGCCGGTGACCATCTCGTACAGAATGACTCCTAAGGAATATATATCAGCGCGCTGGTCTGCTTCTTTCCCCTCTACCTGCTCAGGACTCATATACTCGGGTGTCCCGATCATCACTCCGGAAGCTGTTATCCCCTTTGCCTTGAGGGAGCGGGCTATGCCAAAATCCATGATTCGGGCATTCCCTTCCTCATCAATCATAACATTCTGAGGCTTTATATCCCTGTGCACAACTCCCAACCTGTGCGCTTCAGACAATCCGTCACATACCTGTTTGGCTATTAAAATTGCCTGTCCCGGACTTAACTGCCCCATTTTCCTTATCAACTTCTTCAGGTCCTCTCCAGACACATACTCCATGCTGATGTAATAGGTGCCTTCCTCTTTATTAAGGTCATACATGCGGCAGACATTCTTATGGGCAATATCTCGGGCAGTTTTCAGCTCGTTTCTGAAGCGCTCGATGGTTTTTTCATCAGAAGCCACTTCAGGTTTGATGAGTTTTAAGGCTACTTTACCCTTAATCTCTTTATCCAAAGCCTTGTAGACCTTTCCCATGCCGCCTTTACCCAGTTCTTCGATAATCTGGTATCGGCCAGCAAAGGTGGAGCCCGTGGTTAACTCTTCTTTGGGTGTTTCGAGAGTTTCGGTGTGAGCAACAGAGATTTCCTCAGAAGGAGGAAGCGGAGTTGCGCACTCCTTGCAATATTTTGAATCGGAAGGATTATCACCCTGACATTTGGGGCATTTTATCGTCAATGTTATCCCTCGCAGCAAATGCGGTATTAAAGCGCTAATAGGATAATAATTAACAAGAGTAGTGTCAAATTAAAATATGGCGCGAAATTCAATTTTGATGTTAAGAGGGACACTCCCTTATTTCTTAATCTTTGCGGGCAAAGATGAGCTTGTACATGGTTGGAACAACGATCAGAGTCAAGACCGTAGCAAAGGATAGTCCAAAGATTATGGTCATAACCAGGGGCTTCCAAAAAGCAGCGCTGTCACCGCCGAAGTAGATTTGAGGCCTCAGCTCACTGAGTAGAGTCATAAAATTTATGTTTATGCCGATGGCAAGAGGGAAAAGTCCCAGTATCGTGGAAAGCGCTGTCAAAAGGACAGGAGTCAATCGCGTAGCACCAGCACGGACGATAGCCGCGATTTTGTCCATGCCGGTGTCAATCAGCTTATCCGTGTAGTCTACGATAATGATCGCGTTTTTGACAACGATCCCGGCAACCGCAATGATCCCCATGCCCGTCATCATGACTGAGATGTCCAGACCGAAAATTGCAAAGCCTAGAAAGACCCCGGTTAAGCTGAGAACGATCTGAAGAATGATGATAAGCGGCTTGGATAGAGAATTAAACTGCGCTACCAGTATGATCAAAATAAGAGCCGTGGAAATAAAAAGGGCTCTGACCATAAAATTGCCGACCTCAGCTTGAAAATCCTGTTCACCGGTGAATTTTACCGTATAGCCATCTTTCAATTCGAATCTGGGAAGCTGTCTGTTGATCTGGCGAATAATCTCGTTGGCGTTTGACCCGAAGAGCACGTTGGAGAACAGGGTTATAACCCGTTTGTTGTCAAGCCTGGTGATTCCGCCGTAGCTTGTCCGGTTGGTCACATGGGCAAACGAGGAAATCGGAATTCTATTCGGTCCCCCTTCTCCGCCTGGAACTATAATTTCCTGACTGAGCAGGACATCTATGTCGTTCCGGTATTTTTCGTCCAACCGGACCATGACCGGATACTCCTCCTCTCCTTCCTTGAACTTGGAGACCTCATTACCATAGATGGCAGTGCGCAGGACCATCCCCACCTGAGCTGTGGAAATACCCAGCCTGTTAGCCTTTCCTCTGTCAATATTTAGGACGAGTTCCGGCTTGCTGACCTCCATGCTGGACTTCAGTTCCTCAATTCCTCGAATGTTTAATGACTGAATAAATTCTTCCAGCCTGTAAGTTATACTGACCAGTTCGTCAATATCATCTCCACTAATTTCCATGTTTATGGGATACCCGGTGGGAGGTCCCATCATTTCCGAGTCAATGCGGATTTCAGCTCCTGCTATTCCAGTCAATTCCTTGCGTAGCTTCCCAAGATATTCCCGTGTAGATATCCCGGTTCTGTATTTATATTCCATAAAGGAGATGGTCACCTTAGCCAGCTTATCCTGAGAAAAGCGTTCAAAAAATCCGGCTCCTGCATTAGAAGCCACGTTGGAAACAACTGATTCCACATCGTGATTGTTGTGGCCGATAACATTGTAAATCTTCTCTTCGACCTGCTTACAGATGTTATTCGTCACATCGATATGGGTACCTTCAGGCATAGTGATGTACACCTGCAGACTGTTAGGATCGCCACTGGGGAAAAACACCACCCTTGGCATCCGGACACCCAGAAGAATAAAAGACATGAAGAGAAGAACGATAACCCCGCCGATGACGGCGTAGGGGCGTTTCCCTCCAAGAAGAAAAGTCAGAATTTTGCTGTATCCATTCTTCATTCGGGGAAGGACATAACTCTGGAATTTGGCGATCAGAAAACGTATTACAAACTTGGATAGAAAATAGAGGATGACTCCGAATGCCAGGAGATTGGCCGGAAGCATCTTTCCTGTCGCATAAAATACCACAGCCAGGAAAACAGCTGCCGATATCACGATAATGTTTTTAGAGCTGAGTTTCAAACGCGCTTTCTGTTTTTTTTCATCGGAGGGTCTCTTCATGAAAGAGACGGCAAAAACCGGATTGATCATGTAAGCAACCAGCATGGAAGCCATAAGCGTAATAATGACAGTGTAAGGTATAAAGGACATGAATTTTCCCGGAATTCCGGGCATAAATATAAGGGTAAAGAAGGGAGCCATGGTAGTCAGTGTGCCTGTGAAAACGGCTATGGCTACTTCTCCGACTCCACGTCTGGCAGCAGCGGTGACGGAGAGATCAGGGGTTGTGGTGAAATGGCGGTAGACGTTTTCTACGACCACGATAGAGTTATCCACCACAATTCCTAGAACAAGGATGAAGGACATGAGAACAACCATGTTCATGGTGAAGCCGAGCATAGGAATGACAATAAAAGCTATGACGATGGACATCGGGATGGCAATCCCCACAAACAGGGCATTTGTCTCCCCCATAAAAAACATCAGGACTAAGACCACAACGATAAATCCGAGGATTACGGTATTGAACAGGTCACTAACGCTGTTTTTCGTCTGAGTGCTGCTGTCCCCTGTCATGGCGATAATCAAGTTCTCGGGTGCTGTCTTGCGGTATTCATCAACAATAACCTTAATCTTATCGACAGCATTGATCAGGTTTTTTCCGCTTTTTTTGATAACATTGATCGTCACCACATCCTGCCCGCTCAATCGCGAGTAGCTCCCTCTGTCAGCGTAACCGTCAACGACTTCGGCAATCTCTCTTAAGTAAATCCCTTGTTTTAGCTGAATATTCTTGATCTGGTCGATGTTCCTGAATTCACCGACTACACGCAGATTTCTCCGAATGCCATCTGTGTCAATCTGCCCCCCGGAAATAGTGAGGTTCTCAGAAGCAATGGCATTCTGAATTGTATAAAAGGACAGGTCTGCAGCTTGCATTTTATACAGATCGACATTGATTTGTATTTCCCGGTCGAGTGCCCCGACAATATCTGCCCGTGTTATTTCCTCCAGGCTCTCGATTTCATCCTGAAGGTCTTCGGCAATTTTCTTCAGCTTCACTAATCCAAGATCACCCGAAAGGTTGATGAACAAGATCGGGATCTCGGAGAGATCGATCCTGCTGACCTCGGGTTCACTGAAAAGATTGGAAGGAAGCTCTCCCCGGGCATCATCGACTGCCTGTCTGACATCAAGATACGCCTGCATCTCATCGGCAGTCAGCTCAAATTCGATGAAAATAGAGGAAAAGTCCTGAATCGAGTTGCTGTTAATGTGCTTGATACCATCGATACCCTTAAGATGCTTCTCTATGCGCCGGGTGATCAGATTTTCCATGTCAACCGGCGAGGTTCCGGGATGGATGGTGCTAACCATGAAATAGGGGAAAACTATTTCCGGAAATTTCTCTTTGGGAGTCGCATCATACTGCATAAACCCAAATATCACCAGAATCACGATGAATATATATATAGTAGTCCTGTTCGCAACCGATAGGTTAGTTAATTTGAATTCTATCTTTTTCATTTTTAGTCCACTTTTTTATTTAATGCTGGGCATTCCCGCAAAAAAAATCATTTTGAACCTGAAACCACAGCCAGCTTTTGGCCGTCGGCTAGATTTTGATACCCGAATGTTACTACATACTCTCCTTTCTGAAGCCCGGAGGAGATCTCGGCTCGGTCGATATAACTGTTCCCGGTCTTTACCGATCTTCGTCGAGCAATCCAGTCCCCGTTTATTTGCTCGGCCACAAAAATAAATTGTTCTTGCCCGGTTTCCTGGACGATGTTCAGCGGAACTATCAAGGCATCATCGTTTGTGTAATCATTGATTGTCAATACCGACAGCATATTCGGCTTAATTCCAACTTCGGATTTGGGAACTTTCATTTCGATTTGAAAGGTGCGGTTTTGGGGATCAATGACCTGGGAAACGGCATCGACCATCAGGTCGAACTCTCTCCCGGTGGCAGGTATTTTCACATGAACAAGGTCATTTTTTTTGATGCGTGAAATGTATACCTCCGAGAGATCGACTTTTATTTTAAGATTGGATAGCTGTACGACTCGAACAGCACCCATTCCTGCAACCGCCATCTCGCCTTCTTTGATGAGAATTTCATCGACCGTCCCGGACAAGGGCGCAAAAATCTTCGTCATCTTGTATTGCTCCTTTAAAGTCGCCAATCTCTTTTCCAGTCCTACTTTGTTGTTCTTGGCTTGAAGAAACTCAATCTCACTACCAATATTCTTATCCCACAACCTCTGTTGTCTTTCAAAAATCGTCACTGCCAGCTTTAATCCATTCTCCACCTCAGCTATACTACTTTCCAGAATGGATCCGTCCAGCTCTGCCAGAAGCTGTCCCTTGGTGACTTTATTGCCGGCATTGACATGTATCTTTTTCACAATTCCGTTGGACTGGGGTGCGATCAGAACGTTGTTGTCCGACTCAACTGTGCCCTGTACCTGGATAAAATGTTGAAACCGCCCCTTTTCCACTTGTGAAATTTTGACATTCATGAGCTTCTCACGCTTTACGCCCGGCCTGGCTTTCTGCGCGATCTCCTGTTTCAACATTTCAATCTCTTCCGTCAAGGCATCCCTCTGCCGTTCCAATTGCGCCAGCTGCGCCTCTTCACTGCGGGGCCCGCAGGCGACAAGAGTTAATCCCATTCCCAATAGAGCTAAGTATTTTCTGTATTTCATGATCATTCACCCTTTGTTTGAATAGCCTTATAATTATTATTAAGCCGGTCCAGTTTATTCTTTGCTATCAGGAGTCCGGACATGGCTTGAATGAATTCGGACTGAGCCATCAGATATTTATCATGCGCCTGGGTTAAATCCATGCTGGATGCGACTCCTTCGTTGTATTTGATCAAGGTAACGTCATATACCTTTCCGGCTAATCCCATATTTTCTTTCGTATTCAAATAATTCTCATACGCTGAATCCAGAGCTGATTTGACACTGGCCGCTTCCACAATCAATCCCTGAGATGCCTGAATTCTCGCAGTCCGGGCCTGTTTCAGAGCGATGGAAGCTTGAGCAACTTTAGCTCTCTGGAAACCACTCGTGAATAACGGAATATTGATATTAACACCTAGAACCTGAGTACGGAACCAACGTTCTTCGGAGCTTAAAAAATTGAATGCATCACGGAAAGCATTCCACTGGTAGGAATAAAAAGCCGAAACAGTAGGGAAATATTTGGCTTTTTCGTTCTTCAAAGCCATTTCTGAAAACTTCTCCTGTGTTTCTAGCAGTTTGTATTCGATATTCTGTTCGAGATCAATTTCGGTATTTGCTGTTTTCGGGATGTCTATCTGTAGGAGAACGTCTTCCAGTTTGTCTGTAAGGACTATCTGTGCGCTCAAATCCAATCCCATCTGAAACTTTAAAAGCTTATAGGCGACATCCTTCTGTCTGGAAACGGCCTGCAGACTATTCTTTAATTTTGTCACTGATATCTGGACAAGATCGGCATCCGTTTCGGCGACAAAGCCCTCCTTGTATCTTTCTCTTATCTCATAATGGGTCTTTTCCAGATTGGCGAGATTGGAACTCAGAATCCTTTCACTCTCTTCGGATACCAGGATTAAATAATAGGTATTGGTGACCGTCTCCAGGATATCCAGTTGTGTCCTCGCATGACTCTGGTCTGCCAGTCGACGAAAGATTTTTGATGTCTTAAGGCCAACGAAATAGCTCCCGCTGAATACGAGCTGGCTTAAGGTGAAGCCAGCGCTGACATTGTGCCTTGTACCAAACTGGACCGGGATCTTTTCATCAAGTTTCTCGTCGAAGAAATTCGGGATTAACACGGTCGCCAACTCAAGATTGTTCATGTAGTTGATCGTGGTGCTAACCTGGGGAAATCCTGAAGATACCGTCTCCCGCACCTTTTTCTCAGCAGC
>Ga0209986_10002646_pt1 | contig 16244 bp, 14 predicted proteins | sample BlataG_FD_183168 | JGI IMG/M metagenome (GOLD analysis project Ga0209986, IMG submission 183168) | Deep subsurface microbial communities from Black Sea to uncover new lineages of life (NeLLi) - Black_00105 metaG (SPAdes) (version 2) | ecosystem: Environmental > Aquatic > Marine > Oceanic >...
CAATGACAGGCTTTTTACTCGCCTTGTGCGTCTTTTATGCCCTGCCCGCCTTGCCTTTTTTTTAACAGACTAACTGACTAACCGAAATCAGATTTGAGTTTTGAGTTTCTTTTGCTTTCTACTTTCTGCCTACTATAAACTGTCATTGTTTCCCACTCTCCCCATCTCCCTGTCTCCTTGTCCTCTTTTCTCACTCCTCACTCTTTACTCCTTACTCCGTACTAGTTATGGTGCAAGACTCCAAGCATCAATAGTGACTGAATCTTCAAGGCTTATTTGCTCATGTTCAAAATTTGCCGGTACAATATATGAATCTTCACTTTGAACTATGATTTCTTCTCTTTTATTCCCGCTATCTATAATAATTTTCTGCTTACCTTCAAGGATTGTGGTCACTTGTTCATAAGAATGCTTGTGGGAAGGAACTTTTGAGCCTTTTTTATATTCAAATCTGGCCATTAAAACATCCTTACCACAGGCAAGAGTGTGCCGTACGACCCCATTAAAAACTTCCACAACAGGCTGATCTTCCTTGCTTATTTTTAGCATTCACAACCTCCTATACAGTCTATTCCGTCTATTCGGTCTATTCCGTCTATTTAGTCATTTAAGATTTCAGTTTTTAGAAAAAATTTTTTCGTAGCCATTTAGCTCGCCCAGCTTTTTAACTGAGTAACTGAGTCACTTCCTTACTGTGTTACTGTATTACTAAGTTACCATGTGATCCGGAAATCATCGAATTCTTCCTTGAAATCTTCCCAGTTTATATCGACATTTCCAACCAAAGCTAAAGGAGGGCCTTGCTTTATCTTTCCTATAAGAGATTCAACATCTTTCTTTTCTCCCTCTACTAATGTTTCTACTCGACCATCGGGTAAATTCCTTACCCACCCTGTTAGCCCCAAAGAAGAACCCCATTTTTGGGTATTATCACGGAAAAATACTCCTTGAACTCGACCCGAGATAAAAATATGTGCCCTCACCCTCATAGAACTCGATATATATTAACACATCAATAACGAACAGTAAATAATAAATGTGCAAGATAAATAATTATTCTGTTCGATCTGTTCGGTTTATCTGGTTTTTCTGGTCTATTTGGTTTATCTGGTTTAAATATGCAAGAAGGTTAACTGTAAGTCTCTTAATCTCTAAGTCTCTCAGTCTCAATTTTTAATATCTCAGTTTTGAGTTTTGAGTTCTTTTCGGCTTACGACTTACGATTTATTTCAGTGTGTCAGTATGTCAATATGTCAGTACAGGAATGGTGAATGGTAAAAACTATTATACTGCCAAACTACCAAAGAAAAGGGAAATGGTGAATGGGAAATGGTTTTTTCGGCTTACGACTTACGAATGTTAGTTATGAGTTTTGAGTTTTGAGCTTATCTTGTCTTGCCTGTCTTTCCTGTCTTGCATATAATATAATTCAGTGCGATATCAATGAAAAAAGTGCTTCTCTCCATTGCCGGGTACGACCCAACCTCAGGGGCAGGGATAATTCTCGATTTAAAAGTATTTCAACATCTAGACTTTGAGGGAATGGCAATCCTAACTTCTGTAACTTCGCAAAACACAATACATGTAAAAAAGTTCCATTGCATTCCTTCTGATTTCCTCTGGGATCAGTATAAATGTCTCTGTGAAGATGTCAATTTTTCCGGAATAAAAGTTGGAATGGTCGGCTGTAAAGACAATATTCCTATTATCGAGAGAATTTTGTCCGACAATCCAGACATCCCTAAAGTCATAGACCCTGTCTTTAAGTCTAGCTCAGGAATCTGGCTTTTAGAAAAAAAAGCTGTTTCCATTTACATAAAAAAAATCAGCGGGAAAGCATCTCTCCTTACTCCTAACCTAGAGGAAGCCGCTTTAATATCAGGTAGAAAAGTTGAAAACTTATCTGATATGAAAGAAGCAGCTGAAAGAATCTACAGTCTAACAAGAGTTCCCTGTTTGATTAAAGGAGGACATCTTCCAAACCAAGCATCAGATCTATTGTTTGACGGGACCATATTTCATCTTTTAAAAAAAGAAAAAATAACAAAAAAAGTCCATGGAACAGGATGTTTTTTCTCATCAAGCCTTCTAGGCTATCTGGCAAAAGGAAAATCTCTCAAAAAAACATGTTCTCTTGCAAGCAGACTTACTTTTAACGCAATAAAGAATGCGGTTTCGATCGGTCATGGACAGGCCATCATCACATTCCCTATTAAAACTCAAAATTCAAAACTGATTTCGTAAGCCGTAAGCCGTAAGCAGAAAAATCCATTCACCATTCACCATTCACTAATTACCAATTTAAATGGACTATTGGATAAAGATTTTAATAATAAAACTCCTGCAGCCTTCGCTTCAATATCTTCAGAGTAGAAAAGCATTGGATGATATCTCCCTTCAAGCCAAAGGGGAATTTGATCATCATAAAATTGACTGAGAAAGTGCCCGCTCTGGCCAGAAGTGAGTACACAAATGGAATTTCCAAAATCGGATAAATCAATAATTTGCCGGTAGGAAGCTCCATGGGTCGTTCTGTAATCTGTAGAAAAGGAAGCCATTACAGTAAAAGCATTTCCTTTTACAGGATAAGTGCCCCGGTTAAAGAAACTGAAAAGAGGCATCTGGCCTAAAACATGCTGGAAATGGAGCGTGTGCATCTTGCCCCAATCCCAATCATCCTGGAACCCATAATTCTGTTCGAGCCATCCATATGCCCTCTCAAGGCTAATCTTCGCAATATCCTCCCCAGCATCAATCAAAGTCGTATCTCTTTTATCAAACCATGAAGAAAAAGGGTCAGAAAGAATGCGGAGCAGTCCAGCCTGTTTTCGTCTAAAAAGCAAATCAAAACTTTTAAAATCTTCACCTAGTTCATCTGAAAAAACTTCCTCATGAAAAAAATTCATAAAAACGCTAAAAAGGGCAGGTCCTTTTCCTGTAGCCATTTGTAAATCCCAATCCTTGATTATAGCTAAGGCTTTTTTTAAGTTTCCTTCTGCCTCATTAATCCTTTTGAGAAGCGGGAGAAAAAGTTCTCCTTTTTTGGAAAAAACATCATTCTGAATCTTCTTAAAAGACTCAATATTGTGTTTATCCCTTTGAAGGAGCAATTCTTTTATCCTATCTGCTCTGAAAGAAACATCCCAGTCAACGCTTACATAATAAGGGAAATCATCAGGAATGATTTTATTGTTAGCGGTTATGATCATCCCTTCTTCAGGATTGTAAAGGTTGGGTTTCTTTGCCTCATCAAGAAAACCCTGCCAGCTGCCCTTTTCCAGCCAGCTGGGGAAGGGAAAAAGCGCAGCATCTTCTGCTCGTATAGGGATTTTCCCAGTCAAGTAGTAACCAATATTCCCCTCTTTATCGGCATATACAAAATTCTGCGAAGGTGTATCAAACAACCTCAAAGCCTTAGAAAAATCCTTCCAGTTTTGTGCTTTATTAAGAAGATAGACAGCTTCAAAAGTTCTGCCTCCTTTATAAATAGTCCATCTCAATGAGAAAGAAGCATCACTCTCAATAATTAAGGGAGAAATTATTGGTCCATGAGATGTCCAGTTGATTTCCAATCTAACAGGATTCTTTTTCCCTCTAACCCTGATAATTTCTTCTTTTTTCAGGAGAGGTTTCCATCTCACTTCTTCCAAGTACATATCGTTTTGTGGATTAATTTTTTCTATGTAAAGGTCCTGAACATCAGCAGCAGAATTGGTTATGCCCCAGGCTATCGATTCATTATGGCCGATAATGACCAGGGGCATCCCGGGAATGGACACACCTATGACATTGATTGTGGGGCAGTTCAGATGGATTTCATACCATATGGGAGGAAGGCTGATTTCAAGATGGGGATCGTTGGCTAAAAGGGGTTTCCCTGATTCGGTCCGGCTTCCCGCTATAACCCAATTGTTGCTTCCTTGAGAAAGAAAAACTCTCATCCATTCAGACAAAGAAGCATTCTCTGTTATAGGTGGAGAGTTCTTGATATCCTCTTCCAATATCTCGAGAGCTTTTTTTGCACCAAGCCTCTTTACCAGATTTGCCCTTACTACTTCGCTCGGATAATCCATGCAAAGCAGTAAAGCCATTATTTCTTTGATAATGAGAGAATCCATAGGAGTCCATGGTTCAGGCCTATACCTTAGAATCAAGAACTCCGGAGGCCAGTTGAGTTTTCTAGAATTCATCCAGGCATTTACTCCTATGCTGTAAGAAAGAAGATTATCTTTCATCTTAGAAGAGAGCTTTTCGAAATCTCTCCAAGCCGCTTCTTTAAGCCCCAAATTTCTCATGAATTTGTCTTTTTCCAGAGTGACCTTGCCTAATATTTCAGAAAGCCTCCCAAAACCTGCCCTCCGTAAAAGATCCATCTGCCACATTCTCTCTTTTGCATGAACATAACCGCAGGCAAAAAAGAGATCTCTTTCGTTTTGAGTAAAAACATGAGGAACTCCCCAGTTGTCTGTGATTATTCTGACATCAGCCGTTAAGCCTTTTAAAGATACTTTTCCCTTAAACTTGGGTTTGGAATGAAAGAAATAGCCAATGGAGAAGAATAAAAAGCCTAAAAGAATAAAAATTATGGATAATGCAGCTATTTTTAAGAATGTTTTCATCTAACATCAGAACTGCTTGAATTGTTCTCTTCTATATCAAGGATTTCATCCGCTCTTTTCACGATTTCCTCAGAAAATATAACGCCTTGTTTTTTCGCAGCAATTAAGTTGAGATGAAGCTTTACGTTGTTCATGTACTGAAATGGAATATCAGCAGGATTTTCGCCATTTTTAACCTTGATGGCAATTTGACCCGCCTGATAGCCCATGTCAAAAAAATCCCAACCCATGGCTGCACTGGCACCTAAACGAGTATGCTGTGGAAAGCCACCAAACAAAGGAACTGCATTTTCTTCTGCTACTTTTCCTACAGCTTCAAAGGATGCATTAATTGTATTATCAGAGATCTGGTATATAGCATCAATTTTTTTATTGATTAAAACCTGAGTGGACAGAAGGACCTCGCTTGAGTTTGCTATCGGAACTGCAATAATTTCCATTCCCAGTTCGCTGGCGCCTTCTCTTGACAGGTCAAGATAATATTCTGAATTTATTTCTGACGGCGTCCACAGAGTTCCTATTCTTTTCGCCTCAGGCAGAACTTCTTTAAGAAAATTCAAACTCTGTTTAATTGGCCCCCTGGAGGAAACGCCCGAGACATTGCTCAGATGGTCTTCAGCAGAGCTGCCTGCACCCGCCAGGTAAGGATTTGCAACAGAAGAAAAAATGATTGGAATCTCATGAGAAGCATGCAGGGCTGCCTGGAGACATGGAGTGGAAAATGCAACTATCATGTCCACTTTTGCTGTGACAAATTCCTGAGCAATTCTCTGGACCTCAGGTATATTTCCCCTAGCGTTTCTGATGACGAGCCTGATGTTTTTGCCGTCATATAATCCCTCATCCTCCAGCGCTTGAATAAACCCTTTCCGTACAGCATTCATAGTAGGTGCTTCGTTGACCTGAAAAATCCCCAGTGTGTAAAGATTTTTCTCTTCCTTTTGACAACTCAGGAAAAGGGTTAGTATGGATAACAAAATTAAATAAGCTTTTCTCATTCTCTACCTTCTCACATCTTCTTAAACATGATAATCAAAAAATTATCTTGTAGCAAATTATTTTTTACGCCAATTTGGTCAGTTATGTCCGTTTAACCCGAAGTGTCATTGTCTCCCACTCTCCCCATCTCCCTTTCTTCTTGTCCTCTTTTCTTACTCCTCACTCCTCACTCCTTACTTAATCCATAATCCCTAACCCCTAATCCTTAATCCAATAGTCCATTTAAATCGGTAATTAGTGAATGGTGAATGGGGAATACTGATATACTGCTGAACTGCCATACTGAGGAAGAATTAGTGAATGGTAAATGGATTTTTCTGCTTACGGCTTACGTCTTACGGCTTACGAAATTAGTTTTGAGTTTTGAGTTAAACTTGTCTTGCCAGCAGAGCGTTTTCTTGCCAGCAGAGCGTTTTCTTGCCTGTCTTGCTTGTTTTTTATTTGCTATTTTACAATATTCATTTAAAATAAAGTCGAAATGGCACGCTATTTTATCGGTACAGCTGGCTGGAGTTACAAAGACTGGGAAGGGATCGTTTATCCCGAAAAAAAGGCCCAGAATTTCCATCCCCTCATCTTCCTGGCTCATTATATCAATATCATTGAGATAAACAGCACTTTTTACAGGCCCCCTGCTATTCATATTTCTCTTTCCTGGATAAAGAAAGTCTCAGATTACCCTGATTTCCTCTTTACAATAAAACTCCACCAGATTTTTACTCATCAGAGAAAGGATTTTTCCCAAAATGACGTGGACAAATTCAAGTTTGGCATCGAGCCCCTCCGGGCAAATAGCAGGCTGGCTGCGATCCTCATTCAATTTCCATGGTCCTTCGCCAACACAAGCTCAAACAATGACTATTTGATTAGCTTATTCAAACTATTTTCTGATTATCCTCTTGCTTTAGAGGTCAGACATGGCTCTTGGAACGCCTCAAATTTTTACAAGCTTCTCTCTGAACACAAGGTATGCTTCTGCAATATTGACCAACCCATTTTCTACAATTCCATAAAGCCCAGCTCAATCAGTACTAACTCTCAATTCTCCTATGTACGGCTTCACGGCCGAAATTACAAGAATTGGTTCAAGGAAGATGCTGGCCGGGATGAGCGGTATAACTACTTTTACGCAAAAGATGAACTAGGTGATTGGGTCGAGAGGATAAAAGAATTAGGGAAAAAAAGCGATAAAGTATTTGTTATTACAAATAACCATTACAGAGGACAAGCACTAGCAAATGCTCTTCAAATAAAGAATATGATAACTGGCGAAAAACTCGATATCCCCTACTCTCTTATCAAACAATATCCAACTCTCAAAGAAATCATAAAAAAAATTAAACAAGGACAGCTCGATCTCTTCGTCAATTAGGGGTCGCGTCTCAACATTTGACATTATATCAAATAGCAAGACAGGCAAGACAACTCTTCGCTGTCAAGACAAGTTTAACTCAAAACTCAAAACTAATTTCGTAAGCCGTAAGCAGAAAAATCCATTCACCATTCACCATTCACTAATTACCAATTTAAATGGACTATTGGATTAAGGATTAGAGGTTAGGGATTATGGATTAAGTGAGGAGTGAGAAAAGAGGACAAGGAGACAGGGAGATGGGGAGAGTGGGAGACAATGACACTTCGGACTAAACGGACATAACGGCCTAAACTGACAGGAATGAGCAATTGAAAATCTTCGGGCGTCCGTTGCCGTCACTTCGGATCTCTCCCCTAAGGTAGCAGGCAGGCGGAGAGCCAAAGGTTAAACACTTCGTCACTCCCACTCCCTCCAGAAGTCCGGTCTCATCCTCAAAAAGAAAGAAGTACTTCCGGCCGCCCGTAACTCCTTTCTGGCGGGCATCCACTACCCTGACTACAAGTTCCACCTCTTGCCCTACATAATCCTTTAAGTCCTCTATTCGAAGAACCGGCCTCTTCCCCATGAAGAGGGAAAGGGAGTCCCCTTCAGGATCGAAACCCAGAGATTCGACGAGCATCTTCTCCTTCTGTTTCGAATCAAGATCAGAGATTTCTCCCATGCCCTCCAGCCCCCGGAAATACCGGAGAATCTGCCGCGTCCTTCGGGGTTCCAGGGAATCGAAGATTCCTGCTTTGATGAGGGAGAAGAGTTCTGTCTTTGTCAAAGAGACACGCGAGAGAAAATCTTCTATGGAAAGATACTCCCCGTTTCGTCTCTCTTCGATGATCTTATCAGCAGTCTTCAGGCCCAGTCCTTTGATGGAAGTTAAACCCACTCGAATATTTTTTCCCTCCACTTCAAACTGGTAGCAACTGCGGTTTACATCAGGCCTTAAGACTTTGATCTCCTTTCTCTTTACCTCCTCGATGTACTCGGCCAAACCGTAGTAGCCTCCTCCGGCATTGAGTACCGCTGTGAGGTAAGGAACCGGATAAAATGCCTTTAAATAGACAGCCTGGTAGGCCATATAGGCATAGGAGGCACTGTGGGCCTTGTTGAAGGAGTAGGAGGAAAATTCCTCCATGATCTTCCACAGTTTTTTTATCTCACCTGGGGTGTATCCTCTCTCCTCTGCTTCCTTGAAAAATTGCTCCTTAAGGGGCGAGTCCTTTTTCTTTTGCTTAAGATTTCGACGGAGAAGGTCCCCTTCTTCCGGAGGCATTCCCGCCACACGCTCGGCGATTTGCATCACTTGTTCCTCATAGAGGAGAAGACCTCCTGTCTCGGGAAGTATTCTTGACAGAAAAGAATCATGGAAAGCCGGCCTTCCCTCACGGCTTCGAAGAAGAGTTTCTTTCATGCCGCTCTCGGTCGGCCCTGGCCGGATAAGCGCTAAAGCCTGAGTCAGCTCATAGATATTCTCCGGCTTCATGCGGCGGAGAAGATTCATCATGGCCGGACTTTCCACCTGGAAGCAGCCGATGGTCTGGGCCTTCTTCAAAAGGCTGTATGTTTTTTCATCTTTATGAGGAATACTCCTGATCTTCAGTACCTTTTTGGTCTCAGAGATAGCAGTCAGTCCTCTCACCGAGAGAAGGTCGAGTTTGATGAGCTTCAGGTCTTCTACGGCATTCCTGTCGAAATGGGACATGATATAGCCTTTAGCAGATTCCACCAGAGGAAGATACCGGTCCGCAGGCGCAGGGGTCAGAATAATTCCTCCCACATGGAGGGAATTTTCGCAGTAGACAGAAGTAAACTCAGAAGCTGCCTTCCATATTTCCATATAATCCGGTGAAGGCTTGTCCTTTTTCAAAAAGTCAGGCTCAGCGAAAAAGGGAGCCCTTTTGCTCAAGGCTCTTGCTTCCCCTGGAGGAATGCCGAATGCGCGGGCTGTCTCATACAGGGCGGAACGGGCACGGTAGTTCTTCAAGCTGCAGACAAAGGCCGCCCCGGTCCGGTCTTTGCCGTACTTTTCCAAAACATAAGAGAGAACCTGGTCTCTTTTCCTGGAGTCAAAATCTATATCAAAATCCGGCGGGTCATCCCGGCCCTTGTTCAGGAATCTCTCAAAATAGAGGTCAAATTCGACAGGATTAATATGGGAAATTCCCAGAAGATATGCCAGAAAAGAGGAGGCTCCTGAACCTTTGAGGTTATGGAGGATGCCATGGCGGCGGGCGAATTGCACCACATCATGGACCACAAGGAAATAGGGAGAAAAACCTGATTTTTCTACAACACCGAGCTCTCTTTTGGCTCGCTGCCTTTCTTTCCAGCTCAGGTTTTTCAGGCTCCTCAGCTTGCACATCACCATATCCCTCAAGGTTGTGGAGAAGAGGTCTTCTGGAAGCGGAGGGACAATGTCCTCAAAAGAGAATTGGCATTTCTCCGCCATTTCAAAGGTTTTCCTGAAAAGCACCTTTGACTCCTGACCAAATTTCTTTAGTGCCAGAGCTTCTTGGCCTGGACCAAAAAACCTCATTCTGCCTCGCAATCTATCTCTTTCCGGAGGGAAGGGAATTTTCTTCTTGATGGCGTGGAGAAGAATGAGTCTTTCAGGGTTTTTTATATACTTCAAGGAATTGGCCCATACAAGCGGCAAATTTTGGCTCTTGGCCCATGTTTGGGCTTTTCTGAAGTTAAAAAAATCGCACCCAATATAAAAATCTTCCTCCGGGATAAAATCAGAATCCTCCAGAATTTTTTCGTCTTTAGGCTGAGGAATGAGGATAACAATCAATCCTTTTGTCTCTTTTATCTTCTTCCGGTTGAGAATTTCCATCAAATTCCAGTAGCCCTCTCTGCTCTTAACAAGAAACAGAAATCTCCTCTCCTGAACTTCCATCTCACAGCCAAAAAGGGGAACAAAACCACTCTCCACGGCAGCTCTTCTCCACCTTCCCCATCCGTAGAGGTTTTCTATATCTGTTAGGGCTGCGGAAGGGAGCTTTCTCTGGCGGACCCAGGAGGCCAGCTCTTGAAGGGTTATCCCTCCTCTTCCTTTGCTGTAGACAGAATGAACACGCAGAGGAACAAACATTCTCTAGCTCCTATCCAAACTGTTATTATCTCCCACTCTCCCCGTCTCCCTGTCCTCTTTTCTTCACTCCTCACTCCTCACTTTGTTAAAGAGGCTGTCTTCAGGACAAAACCTCGCTCCTTCTCAAAACCGTAGAGGCCCTTCAGCATTCTTTCCCGGACCGTAAGCAATGAGCCAAACCCGTATTTCCCTCTCACCTGGTCCACTGCAAAACCCAGCTTCTCCTGGCGTTCCGAGTAAGGCTCAAAAAGAGATAGAGGCCTGGCCCTGACCAGGTCGGAAGCCTTAATTCCGACCAGACGCAGGGATAAACGCGAGGAGGAGAAAAGCTGGAGGAAAAGGTCCTGAGCAATCCTGTAAATCTTTCCCATCTCCTGGAGGGGTGAGATGAGAAGTCTCCGGCAGGCTTCTGTCTTAAAATCAGAATATCTGACTTTGACTTCTATGATATGCGCAAAAAGGTGTGCCTTCCGCAAGGGAAGTGTCAACCTATCGCAGAGATAAGCCAGGTGAGCCAGAAGGAGGCGCCGATCCCAGATGTCCTCTAAAAACGTAGTCTCCCGGGAGACCGATTTAGGAATGGAGGTAATGACTAGGGGACGGCTGTCAATTCCTCGAGACTGGAGGTAAAGCTCATCACCGTTCAAACCGAAAAGCGAGCGCAGGGTTGCCCGCGGTAGTCCCCATAAGTCTCCGATCTTATGTATATTGAGCATCCGGAGGATGACCTGGGTCTTTGGCCCTATTCCAGGCAATGATGCTATACCTAGATTTTTCAAGAATTTTTCCTCTCTACCAGCTTCGACTTCAAACAACCCGCCTGGTTTAGCCTTGTTGGTCGCAAGCTTGGCCAGAAGCTTATTAGGTCCCACGCCCACCGAAACCGTGAGCCCCAACTCCTTCTCTACCTTGTGTTTAATATCCCGAATGGTGTGGAAGAAAGAGGAATAAAGAGGACGACAGCGGGTCAAATCAAGATAGGCTTCATCCAGGGAAGCTTCCTCCACATCCGGAGTATAACGGGAGAGGACACGGAAGAGCTTCCTGGAGAAGGCGCTGTAAATCTGGTAGTTTCCCCTGACGAAAATGCCGTTGGGACAGAGCTGGTAAGCTTTCCGCAAGGGCATGCCAGAATGGACTCCGTACTTTCGCGCCTCGTAAGAAGCCGTGGACGCCACCCCTCTCTCATGGGGAAGGCCGCCGACGATGACGGGCTTTCCCTTAAGAGAGGGATCGAGTAGCTCCTCGACGGCAGCAAAGAAGGCGTCAATATCGATATGGACAATACATCTCCTTCTCATTTCATCTCATCCTTTCTCTTGTCAGTTAAATAAAAAAGCAAGACAAGCAAGACATAAAATAAATAGTCATTTTGTTTTGAGCTTTGAGTTTTGAGTTCTCTTTCTCCTTACTTTTAATTTAATCCTTAATCCCTACTCCATAATCCCTAATCCACTAATAAGTTAATGGAGAATAGTAAATGGTGAATGGAAAATGGTTTTTTCGGCTTACGGCTTACGGCTTACGAATGTTAGCTTTGAGTTTTGAGTTTTGAGTTTTGAGTTTTGCATTTTGCATTTTGAGTTAATTTCTCCTTATTCCTCACTCCTCACTATATTCAGTACTTCCGCAAGACCCCGATTACTCTTCCGAGAACTCTCAACTCATCGACTTTGATCGGATCAAATTCCGGATTCTCAGGAACAAGGAAGATATTCCCGTTTTCTATCTTCAGCCTCTTCAAAGTCACCGAGTCATCATTCAGAAGAGCGACCACCATTTCGCCTGCATTGGCCGAGTTTGTCCTCTCCACAAGCACCCGGTCTCCATCATCGATATAGGCATCCACCATACTTTTCCCCTCAACAGAAACACAGAAAATATTGCCTTTTTTTCGGCCAACCATCCAGTCCGGAACATCCACTGCCTCTCCGGAAACATCAAAGACTTCCTTCGGGTGGCCGGCTGGAACGAGCCCCACTAAAGGCACTTTGGCCTGCGTCTCCAAGCGAGACGGGAAACCCGTAAGTCTCATTTCGCCTTTCTCCCTTTTCAGATAACCTTTCCTCTCCAGACTCAGGATATGCTTAAAAACAGCCGAAGGATTGGCAATGCTTAACAATTTCCCCAACTGGCGGATCGTAGGAGAATAACCATATTCGAGGATGAACTTTTCGATGGTCTTCAAGACTTTTCTTTGTCTCTCAGTCACTTTTTTTTGAATTCTGTTTACCATTTTGTTCACCATATATATTAATAAGCCTTTTCATCCCCCTTGTCAAGTAAAAAAATAAAAAAATTGGTTTGTCTAGTTTATCTAGTTTATGAATATGGCAAGACAATGCCCTATTGGGCAGGCAAGACAACGCTTCGCTGGCAAGACAAAGAGGCAAGACAAAAAAGAACGGGAAGAGCGAGAAAAGGTTAAAGCGTGAAAAACGGGAAAAGTAAAAAAAAATGTCAAATGTTGAGACGCGACCCCTCTAGGCCTTATCCCATTTCTCTAATATTTCGATTACTTCCCGATCAGGAACATCGTACCAATTTCTGTAAACTTGGGCCACCGCCTGAAAAAATCTAGGTCTCTCCAGAATTACTACCTCATCAACCATTTTCCCTAATTTATCTGCCATTTCTTCACCTGAAACAGGCGCTGCCACTACGATTTTCTTGGCCTTCCTGTTTTTACAAAGCTTGATAGAGGCACTCATCGTAGAGCCCATAGCAATACCATCATCAATTAAAATTACTGTCTTATTTTGAACCTCAGGTAAAGGCATCCCTTTTCTCAAAACATCTATTCTTCTCTCTATTTCCTGTTTCTGTTCTCTGATAATCTTATTAATCGTTTCCTCTGAAAGATAATATGAATAACTTTCATAAATAAATGTACTCCCATCTTCTGCTACAGCGCCAAAGCCCGATTCTGGATTATCAGGAAAAGGAAGCTTTCTTGTCACTATCAGACTAAATTCAGCATTGAGATATTTGGCCACTTGATATCCAACCTCTACGCCTCCTCTTGGAATGGATAAAACAAGGACGTCTTTATCTTTATATTTAGCTAAAGCTTTTGCCAGTTTCTCACCAGCATCTTTTCTATCCTCAAACATTTTAGTTGTCCCTTTCTAACATATCCAAAACGCAGCGCTTTCATATAATCAATGACACATAATCCCGACACCTTTTTTCTTAATCCACAATAAATACTTTTGCGCCTTTTTCGGTATAGGCCAAATGTGGGTTGGCATCATCATCACCAGCCTGAAAGCTTGTGCCGGGAGCCATTATAAATTCCCTGCCGTCCTTTAGCTCAATCATAAGCTCACCTTCCAAAACCAACAGTACATGACCGCGGCCGCACCAGTGGTCAGACTTAAAGCCTGGTGAATATTCGACCATGCGTACGCGTATGTTTCCGGCCTCAAAAACCTTCCAGAAAGACATTCCGGTTTCGCCTTTATACTCAAGCGGCTCGACTTTATTCCAATCGGTCATGATAAAAGAAACGTCTTGAATTTTCATTACATCCTCCAATTCCCGCTACTTTATCTCAAGAACTCTTCCTGTTCCCATTGGCATATAATTCTTGCCGTAGGCTTCCTTAAATAATCCAATTGCTTTTTCTCCGGTACAGTGGGTTGCGCCGCACTTCAAGACTCCAATCTCCTTGAAGCTTCGGATAATCTCTGCCAATTCAGCATCCGGAGTTCCCCCAAGATGAAACCCTCCAAAGACCAGGTATATAGGCCTATCAAACATTTCCTTTGCCCGCTTGAGGATATTCACGATACCCTGATGCGAACATCCAGTTACAATGATCAAACCTTTACTTGCATTTATGATCAAGGACTGCTCTTTGATACGGTCCCCCATCTCACCGGTTAAAAAGACATTCTGGCAAATCTCAACAGGTTCATCCACGCTTACGATTTTAGCCTTTTTGCTTTCAACTCTTCGGACAAAGTCAGAAGGAAAGGAAACCGGCAGATAGACCTGAACATCATGTTTTTTGTCCAGTACAGTAAAAAGCCCTCCTGTGTGATCACCATGATTATGAGAAATGACAATCTGTTCCACCTGGTTTAGATCGACTTTGAGTTGATCAATATTATACAGCAAGATTTCAGGGCGAGTTCCTGTATCAAATAAAATAGTCTTTTCCGTCCCTTCTATCAAACAGGAAAACCCCCAGTCTGTTTTTGTGCCTTCTTTAAAGAGATAATTGTCGTAAAGGATAGTGAATTTAACAGGATTCTTTTCCAATAAAGACTTAACCTCTTCCAGGTTTCCCTGCCGTGCTGCTCGGTGAATGTCAGCAGCCCATATAGACATCCCGAACACAAACAAGGCAACCATTAAAGTGATCATTTTTTTTAGACTCGTCATTTGCTACCTCCTTTAATGTATTTTAAATGAAAAAGGGTCGCATCTCAATAATAATTTAAAACTCAAAGCTGACTTCGTAAGCCGTAAGCCGCGAGCAGTAAAGAACTCAAAACTAACAAAGTGAGGAGTAAGGAGTGAGGAGCAAGAGAGCTCAAAATTAAAAATTAGAGCTTGCCCCAAAGTGACGGTATTAAAGTGCACAGAGTAAGAAAAATTCTTCAATTGTAACTGCGAACGACCTAAGGGAGCGTAGTAAATCTGCTCCGCGTGTCATTGCGAGGAGCGAAGCGACGTGGCAATCTCATGCTTTTTAGGTTTTTCCCTTTCGCGCTTTAACCTTTTCTCGCATATTTATACGGAGTAGACTGAACAGACTTAATAGACCGATTTATGTTTTCCAGGCTCCGGCGATGATCAGATTCGTTCCCGTGATAAAATCCGCCTTCTTTGAAACCAAAAACAAGACAGCTTCGGATATATCCTCAAACTTGCCCAATCGTCCACTTGGGATATCTCTATCCCTGGGAAGAGCTCCCCTCTCCATAAGACCTGGAGAAACCATATTTATCGTTATCCCGTCAGAAGCCACCGAAGCGGCTATAGTACGCGTTAAAATCAGAAGGCCTGTTTTAGCAATCGCGTATGGAGTAATTGTGCTGAAAGCCACAAGCTGTTCAACCCGGCTGTAGCCAAGATTTATGATCCTCCCCCACTTTCTTTTCCTCATGTCAGGAAGAACAGCCTTCGCGCAGCACAATGCACTTCCCAAGTTGCTGCGCAGGATGTATTCCCATTCCCCTGCTGTTACTTTTTCCCATGGCTTAACCAGAATAGGGCCGAAGTTATTGACCAGAATATCAATCCTTCCAAATTTTTCTTCTACCTCCCTGATTAGGCCCGAAGCTCCGCTTTCTTTTGTTAAATCTGCACAGAAAAAAGCTGCTTGCTTCCCCTCTTCTTTGATTCTTCTAACAACATCTTCGGCAGCTCTCCTATCGCTTTTATAATGAATCGCCACTCCAACCGCGATATCAGCCAGCCGAAGAGCAATATCCCTGCCAATTCCCCGGCTGCTTCCCGTTACCAATGCTATTTTATCTTTCATCGAATCTTTTATTCTATGAGATTGCCACGCTCCCGGAGGGAGCTCGCAATGACATTTTGTCTCTAATCTATGTAACCTAGCTCTTTTAATTAATCTCTGATTAATTTTAGATCTTCTGGTTTGAGTTCTCTGTTTACAGGTAAATCACTCAGAGGATGTTTGACTCTGCCCCAACTTATTCTCTCCCAGACTCTTTCATGGAAATAATAGAGGATTACTCGAATACCATGAAAAATTATAGTAATCATGGTCATTTCTTTCAAACTATGAGTAGCAAACCAGGATATAATTCCTAAGATAATAACTCCTAATATTCTCCAAACAATAGACTTAACCCAAGCTCTTGTATGTGTTTCTAAGGCCATCCTTTTTTCCTCCCTTGATTTTTCTGCTTACAGCTTACGGCTTACGAAATCAGTTTTGAGTTTTGATTTTTGCGTTTTGAGTTTATCTTGTTCTTTACTGTTGTTGTCTCCCTGTCTCCCACTCTCCCCGTCTCCCTGTCCTCTTTCCTTACTCCTCACTCATTTAAGCGAGCCGACTGCCTTCTCCACAGCCCCCAGTATCTCCCCAGATTGCACAACTTCCTTGAGCTTGTTGATATCATCATAAAGAGGCCGGTCCTCCTCCAGGTAATCCACATATTTCCGGACCACATCATAAGCAGCCTGC